>Ga0070662_100000788_pt1 | contig 19450 bp, 17 predicted proteins | sample KBSC53metaG_FD_65648 | JGI IMG/M metagenome (GOLD analysis project Ga0070662, IMG submission 65648) | Corn rhizosphere microbial communities from Kellogg Biological Station, Michigan, USA - KBS C5-3 metaG | ecosystem: Host-associated > Plants > Roots > Rhizosphere > Soil ...
TGAGCCAGGCCGGGTTTGACGGAGACCTCGAAGCCAGGATTCCTCCTGGCGGAAGGGAACCGATCAAACCATGCCACGATCGAGGAAGTACCCAGAAGAGCTGTTGGAGCGCGGCACCCGGATGGTCTTCGACTCCGGGCGTCCCATCGCCCACGTAGCCCGCGACCTCGGCGTCCACCACGAGACCCTGCGCAAGTGGGTGCGCCAGACCGAAGCCGACGAGGGTAAACGCTCGGAGCTGCTGAGCAGCGAGGAGCGTGAGCGTCTGAAGACGCTGGAGCGCGAGAACCGCGAGTTGCGCCGCGCCAATGAGATCCTCAAGTCCGCCTCGGCGTTTTTCGCCGCCGAGCTCGACCCACACCGAACGAAGTGAGCGCCTTCATCGAGGAGCATCGGGAGCGCTTTGGGGTCGAGCCGATCTGCAGTGCCCTGGAGGTGTCGGCCTCCGCCTACTACCAGCGTCGAACGGGCCGCCGGTCTGCGCGCCGGGTCGAGGACGAGCGGCTGCTGGAGCGCATCCGCGTGCTCCACGAGCGCAACTACTGTGCCTACGGCTACCGGCGCACCTGGATCGCCCTGAAGCGCGAGGGCGAGCAGGTCGGCCGCAGCCGCGTGCAGCGGCTGATGGCAGAAGCCGGGATCCAGGGCGCCAAGCGGCGCGGCAAGCCCTGGCGCACGACAAAGCCCGACCCGGTGGCTCAGCGCCGGCCCGACCTGGTCTGCCGCGACTTCAGCGCCGAGGGGCCGAACCGGCTCTGGGTCGGCGACCTCACCTACCTACGCTCCTGGGAGGGCCTCACCTACCTCGCCTTCGTGATCGACGCCTTCAGCCGCAAGGTCGTCGGCTGGCAGCTCGCCTCCCACATGCGCACCGACCTGGTCCTCGACGCCCTGCGGATGGCGCTCGCCCAGCGTGAGCCTGGCGCCGACTTCGAGCTCGTGGCGCATACCGATCGCGGCTCTCAATACACCTCTGCCGACTACACCCAGGAACTGAACGACCACGGCGTCCTCGCCTCGGTGGGCAGCGTCGGCGACGCCTACGACAACGCGATGGCCGAGAGCTTCGTCGACACCTTCAAGACCGAGCTGATCACCGACCGCTCCTGGCGGTCTCGGACCCAACTCGAGCTGGCCGTCGTCGAATACATCGCCTGGTTCAACCACGAGCGCCTGCACGAATCCCTCCGCGATCTCCCACCTGCTGAGTTCGAGGACCTATACGTTGCCCAGGAGGTCCAACTGAGCAATCCTTCTTAAATTGGAAACCAACTAAAACGGTCTCCGTGAAACCTGGTCCGGCTCAGTGCGCCGGCTCTCGGCCCTCTCCTCGATCTCGTATCCCACCTCGGCCTTCCTTGAAAGCTCCTCGATCAGGGCGTCGGTGATTGGCTCGCCGCTGGCCGTCCTGCCGTAGGTCTTTTTCGCCGTCGATTTCACAGACAACAAGTATCGTAGAAGCCGTGGGCTACGAGCGCATCAAGACCGAGCACGCTGGGGCAAAGAATGGCGGTGGAGCGTGGACGACACGCGCCGCTGCGAAGCGGAGCGCAAAGCACAATCGCCGCCAGATCGACAAGCGGAGCGCGGCGGCCGGGCGACTGCGTGGCCTTTTCGCCCACATCGCCCCCGACGCGAGCCTGGCAGACGAGCTGATCGCCGATCGCCGAGCCGAAGTCCGCATCGAAGAACAGGCGGAGGTCGAGCGGGGCGGCAAGGGTTGACTGCGTCGGGCACATTGGTGAACACGCCGAAAGACCCGTGGACAGACCCAGATCCACAGCCCGGCGACTTCGATGCTGAGATTGACCGCGCCCACTCCGATCAGATCGAGATACACGAGGGCAATCCCGACGCGAAGCTCTCGATCATCGTGAGTGTTGAGGGCGACGACGCCAAGCGTCTAGAGCGAATCGCCAGTGAGCGCGGCCAGCAACCCGGCGAGGTTGTGTCCCAGCTTCTGCGCAGCGCCTGAACTGCTTAGAGGCTCCGGAAGTCAGTCAGAAGGCGCGACCTTCGGGTTCCCACTTGGACAGTCCAGATTCGTAGCCGGAGCCGGTGGGGCGGCCGGACTACGTGGAGCACGATTTCAAGCAGTTTCCGGCGAATCGGGCGACGCTGGGATCGGCTGGGATCTGGCGGCATGTTGCCCCAAGGGCCAAGATTACGTGGCATAAGGCACGAGCTATGGTCTGTCAGCTCTCAGTTGAACCGACAACTAGCCACCGGCCGCACTAGCGCAAGCCTCTTCGAAAATCTGCGCGAACGTTTCCCGGTCAACGGACGCTTCAATTGGATCGGTGGCGCTGGAGTGACAAAAGATGCGGAGCTTGCCAGCCTGCTCGCGCAACCCCTCGCCGTAGCGCTCCCATGTCGTACTCGCATTGGCCTTGCCCACCGAGCTTCCGTCTCGCCGGAGCGCACGCCGCTCGGTCTCAAGAACGTAATAGAGCGGAATCTCCGACCCCGGCTTCGAGTTTGGGAGGTCAACGAGAAGCACTGGTAGTCGGCTCTGCACTCGCGTCTCGATCGCTCTTATGTTTGTTGGATTGAGAGCGATTGTCTCCGGATGATTTCCTGCTGCCAAGCCAACTCGCTTTGCGAGCTCGTGCTCCATCTGCTCGTAAGCCTCAAGCTTCTGCCGATTGTCGAGACCATCCCATCTCTCCGCCAACTCCAACCCAAGCTTGTTCTCACCGCTCAGGGACCATACGTGTAGACGCTTAAACAGATCCCGCGTACGAATCGCTCGTAGGAGTTCATGGTCTTTGATGTTTTCCTTCTTCATGTACTCCTCAAGGTAGGCAAGCACCGCAGCATCCGTAGCCGCCAACCCTCCAAGCTCCGCGGCCGGAACCGGCAACTCCTCGCGTCGCGTCCCCGTATCGTCTTCGTCAGATGGAAGGACTAGCTGTGGTACTCCTGGCGTCAAGACCTCGGGCAGACTCATTGCGAAGTGCTCGAACTCGCTTACAAACTGATTCCGTTTGGAATTGGAGTCGGCAAGATGCACAGCAAGTCGCTGCACAGCGCGGGCCAACATTGCCTTCATCGCCCGAACCGTATGGTGCCAGTAGACTTGGGAATACATCTCGCTGCGCGCCATGGCTAGTGACTCCGCAGCAACCCGCGCCTTCTCATGGACTCCAATGCAGGCGACGGACTTGCCAGAACTGTTTTTCGCAACGATCACCGTTACGCCGCTGGCTATTCGCTCATTGTCCACTGCTTTGCCATAAGGAACACCTAGACGACTTGAATCCCGCGCCAAATAGTCGAGCTTGTCGCCATCAATTGCACCATCAATAATGCTGTGAAGAATCCGGTCCTTGATCTCAGCGACCGTTCGGTCAAGTCGCACTTCGAGAAGCTGGACGAGGCGCTCCTCACTCAACTCCCACGTCTCCAGCCGTCGGCCGATTGGCGGAAGATGGAGCGGACGAAACCCTGCGCTCTTCGTGTTGCGCCCACCTTGCAGCACAGCTTTGGTGAGTCGCTTGTGATCGAAAAGTGAGGAGTCGATCTCCTCTAGGTCGTGCGCGAGAGGGAATTGGCCGGTGTCGTGGAGAAGCGAAAGCGCAAGTATCGCCGATACATCTTCCGCAGTCATCACTTGACGGAAGAAAGGAGAGTATGGATCGTGGTACAGACTGCGTATCAGACTACAAGCGTTTGCGTAGGTTCCAAGGCTGTGCTCCAAACGTGAGTGAGTTGCAGTCGGATAGACTTGACTGACGATACCTAGCTGGGTTATTGATCCTAGTCGGCGTACTAGCGAGTGCTCCAGCAGCTCTCTGACTCGTGGTGTTAGCGTAGCTGGACCCTGCGGACCGATCTGGATTCTGTGGGGAGAAAAGGGGTCGAGCTCGGGTATGTCCTTCGTCAAGTCACGCCGGCCAGTGAGCTTCTCGATACATTCGATCACCTCCTCAATTGTTTCGATCCGGAGATTGTCAATAACCTTCGGCTCTAGGTTGATCTGTTTCCACAGCCACTCATAACCGTCGGAAGATCCCAGCATCCGCGCTGCCATCAACAAGAGGTACTTACGAACATAGGGATCAATCTGAAAGCTCAAGCTACTGGGGGACCCACTGCCAATCTCGTAGCCGAGCCACGCGAGAATTGTCTTTCCGAAGCAGATGATGTCCCACTCCTTGCGAATCTTCCCGCGAGTGATCGCGCCAGAGTAGTTGTCGGGATCAGACTCCGACTTAGAAGTCATAAAGCTCAACAGTTCCCTAGGGGCGTAGGCGCTGGTTACGCCAACGCGAGTCTCGCCACGGTCGCCCGGCTGCAGACCCTTCGTCGTTCCCAAGTCCATAATGACTGGGCGTCCTGCCCCATCGATCATTACATTGTCCGGCTTGAGGTCTAGGTGCACAAGATCGGCGGAATGAAGTGCCTCAATTGCATCCGCGGTTCTTCTGATCACTTCCGCTAGATCCTTGCCCTGATCCCTTTCAATAAATGCTTGGGAGTCGCGACCGGTAACTAGGTCCATAACATAAAACGGAGTCGGAACGCCATCTGAAGATCCAAGCGACCCTGCGGAATGGATTCCGACAATTCCGCTGTGGCGTACTTCCGAGAGTCGTGCGATCTCCTTTGAGATCATTTCCGCATAGAGCTCTCGACTCTCCGGTTTGGGCCGAGGCAGCTTTAGCGCGCATGCGCGCTTACCAAGGCCCTTGTCCTTGCACTTGAGAACTATTCCGAGGCCGCCGACCCCGAGCCCAGTTGCGTCGATGTATCGGCTTTGCGCGTCACTGAGACGAACCAAAGCGTCTCTGACCCCTTGCTCCTCTTTCGGCCAAGCGAGTTTACGCGCGTCACTTTTCGCGTATATCTCTCGAAGTTCACCGACGAGGCGATCTATATCCCAATTGGCTGCCATAATCCGGGGGGGTAGCCTATAGGTACGAGAGAGATTTCCGAAGCTCGTCTACGCGCTTCCGGCTGACCCGCCCTCAGGGCGGTCCACCTCAGATCCTCTCTTGCGATCTTCAGTAAGCGAATCGCGAGAGATCCAAGGGCGGGACCTCGTCTCCCGGCAACAGATGCGTGTAGCGGGTCAGCGTGAAGGCGGGCGAGTGATGGCCAAGGGCGCGGCTGAGCTGGAGGAGGTTGGTGCCTTGGCTGATATGGAGCGAGGCGAAGGTGTGGCGGAATGTGTGGAAGCCGGCCCAGGGGGCGTCGACCTCCTCGGCGAGCGGCTTGAGGACGCGGCGACGGAGGTTGCCGGGGTCGAGCGGACCGCCCGTTTCGCTGGGGAAGACGAGGGTGGTCGAATCTCGATCGGGCTGGACGGCGAGGTGGGCGCGGAGCTTTGCCGCGAGCGATTCCGGTAGGCGTACCTCGCGGCGGCCGTACTTACTCTTCGGCGGCACGATCCGATCGCGGACGATGACGCGGCGGATGCAGACCTCGGGCTCGCTCTGGTCGAGCTGGAGATGCAGGCGCTGGAGGGCGATCGCCTCGCTGATCCGCAGGCCGGTGGAGGCAAGCAGCTCGAGTAGCGGCGCATGGCGCTCCGGTGCCATCGCCAGGAGGGCGGCGAGCTGCTCGCAGCTGAAAACCTTGACCTCCTGCTCGGGCAGTTGCTCACGGTGGGGCATGGCAAGGCCCTGGGCGGGGTTGTGGCGGATCAGGCCCTCGCGCTTGGCGGTAGCCAGAGCGGCGCGCAGGGGGATCACGGCGTTGGCGATGGTGCGGTCGCCGAGGCGCTTACCCTGCTCCTCCTCGTCCGCGAGCCAGTCCATGAAGCGGGCCAGCGCGTAGGTGCTCACGTCGACCAGCTTCAGCTTGCGCGGGAAGTGGCGGTGGGCGTAGGCGCGGATCAGACGGCGGTATTCCTCCCGGGTGCTCTCGCGGAAGCCGCGCCTTCCCTGGCCGCGGTAGCGCTCGACCCATTCATCGACGTAGCGGAGGAAGCCGACCGTCGTGCGCTCCTGCAGCTCGCCGCGATCGCGGTCGGTCTCGCTCTCGCGCTTGATCCGCTTGGCCTCCTCGTAGGTGCGGGCGTGGCGCTTTCGCTGCCGCCCCCCGCTGCGGAAGACGGAGACGTAGCCGATCGTCCGTCCTGCGCCGTCCACGCGCTTGAAGACGCCGGGCGTCTTGGTCTTTCTGAGCCGCCGCTTGTCGCCGCAGCCTGGATCGGCCGCAGGGGCCGACGTATCCTGGGAAACGCTCATGAGCACCACCTCGTGAGCCGGGGGCGGGCCGTTGCTGCGGCGCCGCCCCATTTGCGTTGTCGGACAAAACGTTAACAGGAAGAACCAGGAACTCAGCGGCCCTCAGGCGCTCCCCCTGCGCTTGTTCCGTAGTTCGTGTCGGGGTTCGCCACGGGGTTCGTTTCGCGGCTCACTACGGGGTTCGTTTCGCGGCTCGCAACGCCTCGTCGCGAAACCGCCGCAAGGCCGCTTCTCGCCTGGCCTTGAAGCGCCGCCGCCACGCTGACATCAATATGTCGCACTGGGGTCCGCAACGGGGTCCGCACTGAGGTCCGCATCGGGGTCCGCACGCTCGACAGCAAGAATCGCTCGAACCGCTTGTCACCTGCGTTCTGGCGACACGGGCCCCGCTGACATCTATATGCCGATGCGGAGCGTTCCCGAATTCACCGCAGTCGCCGGAGGGCTCGCGGGTCCGACCCACCGCGTCAGCCTCGCCGTGGCTCTGCTGATCTTCGCCTTCTGGGTGGACCGCCCGGCCGCCTGATCGGACGGCCGGCCATTCAACGAAGACGGCGAACACAGATCGGCGGCTGCGACTTGCCGAGGGCCGAGGCAGGGACGAAGCCCAAACATCGGGCTCCACCCTCCCTGTGGCCTGCGCCTCGACCCTCGGGAAGCCGCTCGCCGCTCCAGCCGGTTGGTCAGCGCTTGCGCGGGTCCAGGCGCTCGATCAGCTCCTCGCAGGCGGCCTTCGCCCGCCGGTAGCGCTCCCTCGCGTTCTCCTCTTCGGCTTGCAGCATCCGCACGCACGCGGAGCCGGTCAGGACGCTCTCGGCTTCGCCGCGCAGGCGCCCGAGCAGTTCCATCAGGTCGTGGGACTGCATCGTCAGCTCGACGTTCTCGCGGCCGTCCTCCTCGGCCCAGCCGAGGTCCTGCATCAGGCGGAGGTCTTCGCCGTACTCGATGCCGAGGCGCTCGGCCTTCGCGAAGTCGCGCTCTTCCATCGCGACCCAGAGGTCGCCGACGCTGTTGACGTGATTCAGCACAAGCTCGTAGAGCGCGTCTCTGCGCTCCCGGTCGATCGTCGCGGTGGTTTTGCCAGGCATGGCGTCCCTTTCGTCCAGAGCGCCGAAGGGAAGCCCAGGGATGCCGTCCGGCTCCCGCACGCGGCGGGTACCGTCTCCGTTGCATCGAAGCCTCGTCTTCGGTGCCGGGCCCCGGGGCGTCTTCAGCGTCGCCGGGGCCGTTGTTTGGTCTCGTCGGCGGCGAACGTAGGTGGAGGGAGTCCCCGTCTCAAGGCCCGGCGCAGAACGTCACGCGGGTCTCATGTTGCCCCAGGCGTTGCCCCAGCGCTTATTTCGGCCTCTCCGGGCGACGCCGAAAACCCCGCAAACCCGCTTCCCAAGCGGGATCACGTCAACGCGCCTGACAGGATTCGAACCTGTGACCTTCGGTTTCGTAGACCGACGCTCTATCCAACTGAGCTACAGGCGCGGGAGACGGGTCGCGGGACCCGAAGGGCGATTCTAGGGACTCGGGGGCTTTAGGCGGCTTCGGGGGCAAGCCGGTTGAGACGGACGTGCCATTGGACGGTCGCGGTGGCGACCTGGTTGCCGGAGGCGTCGGTCAGCTCTATCTCGCAGGGGAAGACGACCTTGCCGTCGGCGTCGAGGGCGGCCAGGGTCTCGGCGGCGGGGACACTGAGCTTGGCGCTGGCCTCGATCGGTCCCTTGGCGATCTTCGTGTAGGAGATCTCGGCGCCGCGGGCGAGGGGGGTCACTTCTCCCAGGCGCTCGGCGAAGGCGCCGACGAAGGCCGCGCCCGAGGCGGTCTCGGCCGCGGTGAAGAGCGCCCCGGCGTGCTGGGAGCCGACGTGGTTGGTCAGCTCATGCCGCTCGGGCAGGACCACCGTCGCCTCGCCCTCGGCGACGTGGGTGATCTCCAGGCCGAGGTGGGCGGCGAAGGGCACCGCCTGGCTCATGCCCTGCGCGATCGCGTCGAAGTCGGTCATGCGCGCACCGTATCCGGTTCCGGTGCGCCTTTACTCGGCATGGCGGGGGAAAGGCGCACCGGAAGCCTCGGCGGCGTCGCCTCAGCGGCCCTCGAACTCGGCGTGGCCGGGGCCGCCGTGCTCGAGGAAGGTCTTGACCGCGCGCCGCAGGTCCTTGGTCGCGAACAGATCCCCCGCCTCGGTTCGGATCGCCTCGTCCGCCGCCGGGATGCCGCCCTCGCGGAAGCGGCGCAGCACCAGCTTGGTCATCGCGTGCGCCTTGGTCGGCCCCGCCGCCAGCTCGGCCGCGAACGCCCGCGCCCGCTGGTCGAAGCCCTCGTCGTCGAAGACGCGGTTGACGACGCCCCAGCCGGCCAGCTCCTCGGCCCCGAACAGCTCCCCCGTCAGCACCAGCTCCCGCGCTCGGCCGCTGCCGGCCCGCTCGGCGAGCCGCTGCGTTCCGCCCATCGAGGGGGTCAGCCCGACCACTTTCTCGACCAGGCCGAACTTGGCCGAGCGCGCGGCGAGGATCAGGTCGCAGCCGAGCGCCAGCTCGAAGGCCGCCGTCAGGGTCAGAGCGTGGGCGGCGAAGACGACCGGCAACGGCAGCGCTTCCACCCGTTCGACCGAGCCGATCAGCTCGTCCCAGAGCTCGCTCGCCCGCTCCGGCGTCAGCCCGTCGAACTCAGCGACGTTGACACCGCCGGAGACTGCCCGCCCCTCCGCCCGAATCAGCAAAGCCCGCGGCGGGTCGGCCTCGACCTCGGCGATCCCGGCCAGCAGCCCGTCGAACATGCGACCGTCGAAGAGGTTGAGCGGGGGGCTGTCGAGGGTCAGGGTCGCCAGGCCCGCGTCGTCGCGCTCGACCCGAACGACTTTCGCCTGCTCGCCCATGCGGCAGGGAACAATAGGGGGACACCAAAGGGGAGACCACGAAAGGAGACGAGGATGAAGGTCGGTGTGCTGGGAACCGGATCGGTCGGCCGGGCGATCGCGGGCAAGCTGCTCGCGCTTGGCCACGAGGTGACGATGGGCTCGCGCTGGGCCGAGAGTGAGGCGCTGCTCGAGTGGCTCGACGAGGCGGACGAAAGCGCCCGCGGCGGCACCTTTGCCGAAGCGGCGGCGGCCGGCGAGGTCCTCTTCAACTGCACCGCGGGCGAGGCCTCGCTCGAGGCGCTTGCCGCGGCCGGCGCCGAGAACCTGGCCGGCAAGGTCCTCGTCGACGCCGCCAACCCGCTCGACTTTTCCCGAGGCATGCCGCCGACGCTCAGCGTCTGCAACGACGACAGCCTCGGCGAGCGGATCCAGGCGGCCTTCCCCGAGACAAAGGTCGTCAAGGCGCTCAACACGGTCAACAACCAGGTGATGGTCGACCCGGGCCGCCTGCCCGGAGCCCACAACGTCTTCGTCTGCGGCGAGGACGACGAGGCCAAGGCGACGGTGAGCGCCCTGCTGGGCGAGTTCGGCTGGCCGCGCGATTCGGTGATCGACCTGGGCGGGATCGAGGCCGCCCGCGGCACCGAGATGTACCTGCCGCTCTGGCTGCACCTGATGGGCGCCCTCGACACCGCCGACTTCAACGTCCAGGTCCGCGTCGCGTAACGCGAAGGTCCCGCGACGCCTCAGGGCACGCGGTGGACCTCGAACAGGTTTGTGCCCAATTCCTGCTCCTGGAGGCCGGCGGTGATCGCGATCAGGTCGCCCGAGGAGGCGATCCCCTCCTCCTTCGCCAGCCGGGCACAGTCGTGCAGCAGCTCCCTGATGTCCGTCACCCGCTCCTGCAGCACGGCGCTGACGCCGAAGAGCAGGTTCATCCGCCGCACGGTCTCGATTCGCGGCGAGACCGCCAGCACCGGCACCTTCGGCCGGTGGGCGGAGACGAGCCGCGCCGTGCGACCGCTCGTCGTCGGCACGACCAGGGCCGCCAGCCCGAGCCGGTAGACCGCGCCGACCGCGCCCTGGGCGACCGAGTCGGCGACGTCCTGGGTCCCCTGATCGGTGCGGCCGAAGAGCCACTCGCCGTAGCGCAGGTCGGGCTCGGTCGCGCGCGCGATCTCGTCCATCACCCGCACCGCCTCGACCGGGTTCTTGCCGACAGCGGTCTCCTCGGAGAGCATCACGGCGTCGCTGCCGTCGTAGATCGCGTTGGCGACGTCGGTCACCTCGGCCCGCGTTGGCCGCCGCGCGGTCACCATCGAGGCCAGCATCTGGGTCGCCGTGATCGCCGGCTTCGAGCGGCGCCCGGCGGCGCGGATCAGGCGCTTCTGCAGGACCGGCACCTCGGCCAGCGGCAGCTCGATCCCGAGGTCGCCACGGGCGACCATGATGCCGCCGCTCGCCGCCGCGACGATCTCCTCGGCCTTCTCGGCCGCCGCCGGCTTCTCGATCTTGGCGACGAGGGGGATGTCGGAGCCGAGCTCGCGCAGCCGCTCGTCGACCTGCTCGAGGTCGGCGGCGCTGGAGACGAAGGAGACGGCGAGGACGTCGACGCCGTGCTCGACGGCGAACTCGACCCAGCCCTGGTCGGTCGAGGTCGTCGCCGGCGTGCTCGCCCCGGGCACGTTCATGCCCTTGTGCGAGGAGAGGGTGCCGCCGACCTCGACCTCGCAGTCGACCCCCCCGTCCTCAGCCCCGCGCACGCGCAGGCGGATCGAGCCGTCGGCCAGATACACGGGCTCGTCCTCGCGCAGCGAGGCCACCCCGGGCCAGGCGACCGGGATCGTCTCGCGGTCCCCCTCGACCTCGCGCGACGTCAGCTTCACGTGCATCCCGGTCTCGAGCTCGGCGACATCGCCGCGCAACTCGCCGATCCGCAGCTTCGGCCCGGGCAGGTCGCCGAGCACCGCGACCTCACGCCCGACCCGCTCCGCGGCACCCCGGATCGCCTCGATCGTCCGCGCGTGGCGCTCGCGGTCGGCGTGGGAAAAGTTGAGCCGCAGGACGTCGGCGCCGGCCTCGATCAGGCGCGTCAATACGGGCCCGTCCCAACTCGCCGGACCGACAGTGGCGATGATCTTCGTCCGCCTTCCGCGCAGCATGAGTAGGACTGTAGAGAGTGGTTCGATCATGACATCGACTGTGTGACAATCCGCCTGTGAGCACCGTCGCCGAGCGCCCCATTCCCCCGTCGCCGGCCAACAACCTCGTTGGCGAAGCGCCCTCTTCGCCCGCCGGGCCGATCGAGCCGGCCGAGGCCGCCGCGCTGCCCAAGCCCCCGGTAGTGCCCCTCCCCCGCGCCGCCCAGATGCTGCGCTTCAACCAGCGCCAGATCGAGTACGTCTTCGCCGCCCGCCGCCGTTTCGGCGACGTCTGGCGGATGCGGACCTCAATGCCCGGCGGCCCGGTCGTCACCAGCCACCCCGACCACGTCCGCTCGCTTTTCACCGCCAAGCCGGAGCAGGCCCCCTCGCTGACCGGCGAGTCGCCGCTGCGGCCGATCCTCGGTAGCGGCTCGGTGCTGACCGCCGTCGGCCCGCGCCACATGCGCCAGCGCAAGCTGCTGCTGCCGCCCTTCCACGGCGAGGCGATCGAGCGCTACACGGCGATGATCGCCGCGGCGGCCGAACGCGAGATCGATAGCTGGCCGCTCGACCGCCCGTTCGCGCTGGCCCCGCGCATGCAGGCGATCACCCTCGACGTGATCATGGCCGGGATCTTCGGCATCGAGGGACGGCCGCGGCGCGGCACGCCCGAGCACCGGATGCGGACCACGATCCGCCGCCTCGTCAACGCCTCGACCTCGCGCCTGGCGCAGCTCGGCGAGCTGCTCAACATGGCGAGCGAAGAAGCGATCGGACCGATGAAGGTCGCGATCGGCCTGCTCGATCGCCCGACCTACGCCGTGATCGAGGCCCGCCGCCGCGACCCCGAACTCGCCGAGCGCCGCGACATCCTCTCCCTGCTGCTGCAGGCGGAGACCGAGGAGGGCGAGCGGATGAACGACAAAGAAGTCCGCGACGAGCTGCTCACCCTCGTCCTCGCCGGCCACGAGACGACCGCCAACTCGCTCTCCTGGGCCTGGGAGCGCCTGGTCCGCAACCCCGAGGCGCACGAGGCGCTGCGCGAGGCAGTCCGCTCCGGCGAGGGCGCCGAGGAGCGGGTCGAGGCGACGATCGTCGAGACGATGCGCTCGCGCCCGGTCGTCCCCTTCATCGGCCGCCGCGTCACCGTGCCCTGGCAGCTGGGCGAGTACGCGATCTCGGCCGACACTCCGGTGGGGATGAGCATCCTCCTCGTCCACCACCGCGAGGACCTCTACCCCGGGCCCTTCGAGTTCCGCCCCGAGCGCTGGCTCGGGGGCCGCAAGCCCGGAACCTACGAGTGGATCCCCTTCGGCGGCGGCATCCGCCGCTGCCTCGGCGCCGCCCTGGCGATGGCAGAGATGCGCGTGGTCCTGGAGGCGACGGCCCGCCGCCTCGACCTCGAAGCGGCCGAGCCCGAGCCCGAGCGCGCCCTGCACCGCAACGTGACGATGATCCCCGCCCGCGGCGGACGCGTCGTGCTGCGCCACCGGCATGCCTGAAACGACTCCCAAGGTCTTCCAGCTCGAGACGACGGTCGAGTCGGCGGAGGAGGCGAGGAAGATCGCCGCCGCCCTGGTCGAGAAGCGCCTCGCGCCCTGCGTGCAGATCGTCGGCCCGATCTCCTCCACCTTCCGCTGGGAGGGGCGGGTGCAAGAAGCCGAGGAGCACCTGCTGCTCTGCAAGGTTCCGGAGGCGCGTTTGGAGGCGGCAACCGCGCTGATCGAAGAGCTGCACAGCTACGACGTCCCCGAGGTTCTTGCCTTCGAGGTCGCCCACGGCTCGCGCTCCTACCTCGGGTGGGTTGCCGCCGAAGCCGCCGAGGAGTAAGCATCCACCGCGGCCGGCAACCGCAAGCGCCTACCCTGGTCCTATGGCTCAGGATGGGGACCAGCGTCGTCATCACCTCGATGCCATCCGCGTCTCGGCGATTCTCCTGCTGATTCCCTATCACGCCGCGCGGTATCTCCAGAAGGGCTCCGGGGACGCCAGAATCGTCGATGCCGTCGTCTGGTTCGTCCATACCTGGCACATGCCGCTGTTCTTCGCGATCTCGGGATTTCTCGCCGCGGGCGCGCTGCGACGGTCGAGCGCCGCGCGGCAGCTGAGGGCTCGGTTTCGCCGCCTCGGCCTGCCCCTGGCGGTGGGAATGCTGACCGTCGTGCCGCTGGCCAACTTCCTCGTGATCGGCGCGGCGGCGCTCTGGCCACGCAACGAGGCGCTCCCGCCGAAGCGAGAAATGGACCTCGCCAACGTCTTCAGCCTGACCCCCCGCCACCTCTGGTTCATCGCCTACCTCTTGATGATCTCCCTGGTCGCGATCGGCATCTGGGTGGCGATCCAGCGCGCACCCGGCATCGGGGCAGCCCTCGGCCGCGGCTTCCGAGCCCTGATGAGGTCATGGTGGGGGGTTCCGGCCCTGGCGTCGATCAGCGCCGCCATCCTGATCACCAAGAGCGGCTGGGTGGCGGGTGGAACCGCGTCCAACTCGCTGGTCCCCACTCCAACCCTCTTCGCGTATTACGGGCTCTTCTTCTTCTTCGGCTGGCTTCTCAGCGGCCAGAGCGACCTGCTCGGGGAGCTCAAGCGCGGGGCGTGGCTGCGACTGGGGGCGGGGCTGGCGATCGCCGTGCCGGCGTTCCTTCTTTTCTATGACAACGCCGACTTCACCGGCCAGGTCGGCACGCCGGGCGTCCTCGCCGAAATCGACGGGCTGCGCGTCTACGGTCTGTTCGCGGTTGGCCTGGTCTGCTGGCTGACGCTGCTTGGGATCTGGGGCGTGCTGGCGCGTTACGTACGCAGGGAATCTCGGGTGCTGCGCTACCTGGCCGAAGCGAGCTTCTGGATCTACCTCGTCCACATCCCGTTTCTGGTCGCCCTGCAGAGCTCCCTCGCCGAGACCGGGCTCGCCGTCCCCGAGCGCTACGGCCTGACCGTGACCGGAACCCTCGCCGGCGCGATCGGGACCTACGCTCTGATTCGCGGCACTCGCAACCTGGCGACCAAGCACGTCCGGGCGTCCCACGCGCCCGTTTAGAACGAGGCGCTACCCAACTTCTTCCAAGGGGACCTCTCGGCGCAGGCGATCGAGCATGCGCAGCGCGCCGAGATTCCGCAGCGCGTACCCCTGCCGCAACCCAGCCGGCCAAAAGTCGATCGCCGTGCAAGGCGGGCAGAGCACGCTCGGATGGACCCCGTCGAGGCCCAATCCTTCGTTAGGGACGCCCGGCGCGGCCAGCTGCCGCCAGAAGTTCCAAAGCGGCAGAGCCCGGTTCTCGGCCAGGCCGGCGATCTCTTCGTTGAACCGCCCGACCCGTCCAGCGAACGTCCGCCGCGCCCGCGGGGGAATCGTGCTGAGCACGGGGATGGTCCCGGCGTTGGACACGAGCCGTGCGACTCGCGCGAGATCGCCACGGAACTGGACCGCGGTGGTGCTCGTCAGGTCGTTGGTCCCGAACATGATCAGGGCGACCGACGGCCGCAGCAGCCGCAGCTCGCAGCTGACCGCCGCCAGACCGTCGCACTCTGGAGGCGATTCGAGCGGCGCAAGGGCGTCGATCGCCCGCCACCCCGCAACCGCCGCGACGCCCAACCGCGAATAGCTGTTGCTGACGGTGCAGCCCGCCTCCTCGGAACCCCGTGGCACCAGGGTCCTGCCGAAGAAGCCAAGCGTCCCGCGCAGCTGGGCCCAGGGACCGAGTTGAGGCGACGAGCACGCCAGCCCCTGCAGGAACGAGGGCGACGCGGTGATGCTGTCGCCGACCTTGGCCACCACTCCCGGCAAATTGCCGAACCGCTTGCCGCGGTCGGCGATCTTCTCGAGGTGCCGCCCGACGACCGGTCCCAGCGCTGGCGTCACCGGCAGGTCTTGCCAATCGGCAGCGGCGGCCTCCTGGCTGAGGGCCGAGCCGAGGCCGAGCACGACGACGATTGCGAAGACGGCTTTCAGGGCTCCCAATTCGAGTCGAGGCTTGCGGGCCGCACCGGAACGGAGAGGGAGGGATTCGAACCCTCGAGAGAGCTTGCGCCCCCTACTCGCTTAGCAGGCGAGTGCCTTCAGCCACTCGGCCACCTCTCCGGGCATCCGAACATTAGCGCCGCCTCCTCTGCTCTCGCAGATGCCTGGAGAATCAGGGATGGACAGGCATCTGCTTCCGCGTCCGGGGGCGGCGCGGTTAGTCTCGTGGCGTGTCCGGTCGCTCCCATGGCGAGCTCGAGGCGATCTTCGAGGAGGTCGAGGCGCCGTTCGCCTTCGTCGACCTCGACGCGATGTGGGCCAACGCCGACGCGATGCTGGCGCGGGCCGCCGGCAAGCCGATCCGGGTGGCGAGTAAGTCGCTGCGCTGCCGCGGGGCGATCGAGCGGATCCTGGCCCGCGACGAGCGCTTCCGGGGACTGATGACCTTCACCCTGCCCGAGACGCTCTGGCTAGTCGAGCAGGGCTTCGAGAACCTGCTGCTCGCCTACCCGACGGCCGACGCCGGTGCGCTCAGGGAGATGGCGCTGCGCTCGGCGGCCAGCCCCGAGAAGGCGCCGATCGTGATGGTCGACTGCGTCGAGCACCTGGACGCGATCGAGTCGGTGCTCGGCGCCGACGCGGCGCCGGTCCGCGTCTGCATCGACCTCGACGCCGGCTGGTGGGCGATGGGGGGACGGCTCAAGGTCGGGCCGAAGCGCTCGCCGGTTCACACGGTCGCGCAGGCGGTCGAGCTCGCGGGAGAGATCGTGCGCCGCCCCCAGGTCGAGCTGGCGGCGCTGATGTCCTACGAGGGCCAGATCGCCGGCGTCGGCGACCAGCCGCCGGGGCGCCGCCTGCGCGGCGTGGCGATCCGGGCGATGCAGAAGCGCTCCGCCGCCGAGCTCGCCGAGCGGCGCGCCGCGGTCGTCGCCGCGATCCGCGAGCTCACCGAGCTGCCGATCGTCAACGGCGGCGGCACCGGCAGCCTCGAGCAGACCGGGGCCGAGGAGGCGGTGACCGAGGTGACCGCCGGCTCGGGCTTCTACGCCCCCACCCTCTTCGACTCCTACAGCCGCTTCTCGCTCACCCCGGCCGCCGGCTTCGCCCTGCCGATCGTGCGCAAGCCGGCGGCCGGGATCGCGACGGCGCTCGGCGGGGGCTACCTCGCCTCGGGCGGCGGCGACCCGGCGCGCCTCCCCTCCCCCTGGCTGCCGGCCGGGCTCAAGCTCGACGCCGAGGAGGGTGCCGGCGAGGTCCAGACCCCGCTCAGCGGCGACCCAGCCCGTGAGCTGCGAATCGGCGATCGCGTTTACATGCGCCACGCCAAGGCGGGCGAGCTCTGCGAGCGCTTCGACGCCCTGCACCTTGTCGAAGGGAACGAGATCGTCGATGTCGTCCCGACCTACCGGGGCGAGGGCCGCACGTTCCTCTGAGCCTCCACGGGTGCAACGCGTTTTCGTTGTCATAGGACGAAAAAGCGTTGCACCCGCAGGGTGGGCTCAGGGGCCCAGAACGCGCTCGGCGTACTCGTTGGTGAAGACCCGGCCCGGGTCGAGCTCGTCGCGGGCGGCGAGGAAATCGGCCCAGCGTGAGTAGAGCGCCGGGAAGGTCGCCGCGGTCTGGAAGTGACGCTTGCCCCAGTGGGGCCGGCCGCCGTACTCGTTCATGATCGACTCAACCGCTTCGAAGTAGGGGCGCCACTCCATGCCGCGGTACTGGTGGACGGCGATGTAGGCGGTGTCGCGTTCGTGCGAGGGGCTGAGCAGCGCGTCGTCGGCGGCCGTCACCCGCATCTCGATCGGGAAGAAGACGGGGTAGCGGTTGGAGCGCACCCAATCGATCACACGCCGCGCCGCCTCCGGCCCGTGCTCGCGCGGCACCCCGTACTCCATCTCCGTGAATCGGACACGGCGCTCGTTGGCAAAGATGCGATCGCTGCGGTCTGTCACTGTGCTGCCGGAGGCGACCGCGGCGGCGAAGCGCGAGAGCGCCGGGTTGGCGCGCGGGAAGGCCTTGCCGGCTGCCGAGAGCCCGCCCAACGCCCAGTTCTCGATCACGATGTCGTTGAGATAAGCGGCGGCTCTGCCGCGTGGCCTCGGCGGCCGATCGGTCCGGTTGCGCTCGAGCACCAGGGCGGAGTCGGCGTAGGGGAAGGTAAAGAGCTCGAAGTGCTCGTTGGCGTCGGCAGACTCCTGGAAGGACGCCAGCACCTCGTCGCGCGGCCGGCGGGTATCGACCCGGTACAGCGTGAAGGCCGGGACACAGCGCAGGGTCACCGACGCGATCGCGCCGAGGGCGCCGATCCCGACCCGGGCCGCGCGCAGCAGGTCGTCGTCCTCGTTCAGCTCGCGGACCGAGCCGTCGGCGAGGACGAGATCCATCGCGGCGATCTGCGAGGAGATGTTGCCCAGCTTCGCGCCGGTCCCGTGAGTCCCGGTCGAGATCGCCCCCGCAAGCGTCTGGCGGTCGATGTCGCCGAGGTTCTCCATCGCCAGGCCGAGCCGGCTCAGCTCCTCGTTCAGCTCGGCCAGCACCGTGCCGGCGCCGACCTTGACCAGTCCCGAGGCGCGGTCGGCGTCGATCACGCCGCTGAGGGCGCTGACGTCGAGCATCGTGCCGGCGGTCAGCGCCGCCTCGGTGAACGAGTGGCCCGAGCCGGGAACGCCGACCTTGCGTCCCGCCGCTGCCGCGGCGGTGACTGCCTCAGTCAGCTCGTCCCGGTTGCGCGGGCGGATTCGCTCCTGGGGAACGCAGGCCTGGTCTCCGGCCCAGTTGCGCCAGGTCGACCCGCTCATCCACCGCCGCCTTCGACCGGTTGCGCGGACGGTGGCGCGAGCACGGAGCAAGCGTATCCGGCCGTGAACAGGAGCAGGATCGCGATCCCGAGGGCTGGCGCCGCGTCCCCTGCCGCGCCGGCGAGGGCGCCGGCGGCCATCCCGCCCGCGACCTGACCCGACGCCCAGGCCGTGTTGGAGAGCCCCGCGGCGAAGCCCTGGTGCAGGCGACTCGATTCGGCAACCTCGGTGAGCATCGTCAGAGCGGGGGTGAAGCAGATGCCGCCGCCCAGCGAGGTGAGCATCAGTCCCGCCATCACCGCTCCCATCGACGCTCCGACGGCGATCGTCACCACCGCCACCGCGCAGACGACGACGCCGAACGCGTAGGGCCCTCGACGCCCCGCCCGGTCGGAGTAACGGCCGGCGAGCGGTGCCAGCAGCCCCTCCAGCGCCGCGCCCGCGATGAAGCCGGCGGCGATCAGCGAGTGGCCGCCGCCGAGGCTGGCGATCCGCAGCGGCGCCAGCACCTCGACGGCGCCGAACATCACCGAGGGCGCCGTGACGAAGAAGGTGCCGACCAGGATCGGGCGGCTGAGCATCGTCTCGAACACGATCCGCAGCTTCTGCCGCTCGGGCGTCCCCCCTTCGGGAAGGCGCCAGGCTACGATCGTGAGCCCCACCGCGACACCGAGCACTCCAGTGAAGACCACCTCGGTGCCGACTTCGGCCGCGAGGGCGCCGAGGGCCGGCCCGACCAGGGCGCCGCCGACCGCGGCTCCCAGCGCCGTGCCGATCACGGCTCCACGACGGTCGTTGTCCGCGGTGGTCACCAGCCAGGTCAAGGCTCCGGTCCAGATCAGAGCCCCAGACATGCCCTGGGAGAAGCGGGCCAGGGCCAGCAGCACGTACTCGTGGGCGAAGCCGAAGACGACGCTGGCGCAGCCGAGCAGCAGCAGGCCGGCGATGACCGTGCGCTTGGCGCCGATCCGCGCCGCGAGGAAGCCGGACGGCAGCGCGAAGAACAGCGTCCCCGCCGCGTAGGACGCGGACAGCACGCCCGCCTCCGCCTTGCTCAGCCCCAGCTCGGCCACGTACTGCGGGAGCAGGGGCGCGATCGCGGAGAAGAAGACGACGTCGAAGAAGACCATCGCCGAAGCAAGTACTAGCAATCGACGCATTGCAGACAATACAATCATCTCAAGCGATCTCGTTCATGCTCCCCCGCGGCTAGCATCGGACGAACGCCTATGACGGAGGGGTGGCAGAGCGGTTGAATGCACCGGTCTTGAAAACCGGCAGGCGTCGCAAGGCGTCTCGAGGGTTCGAATCCCTCCCCCTCCGCTCTTTCTCTCTTGCCTCCGCTGGAGAGCGTGGGCTGACCCCGCCAGCCCTGCCCTCCCGCGTCCGCTAGCGCGTCTTGACGAGCGCGAGCCTTCCCGCTGGTCCGAGAGCAGCGTTACCGTGGATCTCCATCCGGGTCCTCCTTGCTTGGGCGTCAGAACCACAAGCCTCTTGGAGGGCCCGGATGC
>Ga0070662_100000792_pt1 | contig 19420 bp, 13 predicted proteins | sample KBSC53metaG_FD_65648 | JGI IMG/M metagenome (GOLD analysis project Ga0070662, IMG submission 65648) | Corn rhizosphere microbial communities from Kellogg Biological Station, Michigan, USA - KBS C5-3 metaG | ecosystem: Host-associated > Plants > Roots > Rhizosphere > Soil ...
AGAGGGTCGCCGCGTCGCGGCGACCCGCTTTGGCGTAGAAGCCGAAGCGAAGCGGCGCTTGCAGGCATCCAAAGCACGTTTCGCTTTGTCTTCTGAACCGACTGCAGAAGACAGGTTTGGTCGGACGTCGCCCGCAATGGTGACGTCGTCCGCCAGCGGCTGGTAGCGGCCAGCCACCAGGCCAGGGGCGCAAGGCCCCCGGACAGTCAGGCAGTTGCAGTCCGAAGCAGGGTCCGAGGTTTTCGGTGGACGACGGATCGCGAGCTCATGTTCGCGAGAAGTCGTCTCCGCCTTGTTTTCGGGCGCAGCGCGCATTCATCGACCTAGAGAGACCCATGGCGACCACGCAAGCCACGCCTTACACGTTCACGGAAAAGAAGCGCATTCGCAAGAGTTTCGCGAAGCGCGCAAGCGTTTTGCAGGTGCCGTTCCTGCTCGAGACGCAGCTCGCTTCGTATCGCGCGTTCCTGCAGGAGCACACCCCTGGCATGGAGCGCAAGAACGAGGGCCTGCAGGCCGCGTTCACGTCGATTTTCCCGATATCGAGCCACTCCGGCAACGCGCGGCTCGAGTTCGTCAGCTACTCGCTGCTGCCGCCGGCGTTCGACGTCGTCGAATGCCAGCAGCGCGGGCTCACCTACTGCTCGGCGCTCCGCGCGAAGGTGCGGCTCGTGATCATGGATCGCGAGGCGCCGAAGGACACGGTGAAGGAGGTGAAGGAGCAGGAGGTCTACATGGGCGAGATGCCGCTCATGACCGACAACGGCTCGTTCATCATCAACGGCACCGAGCGCGTCATCGTCTCGCAGCTCCACCGCTCGCCGGGCGTGTTCTTCGAGCACGACCGCGGCAAGACGCACTCGTCCGGCAAGCTGCTGTTCTCGGCCCGCGTGATTCCCTACCGCGGCTCGTGGCTCGACTTCGAGTTCGATCCGAAGGACTTCCTGTTCTTCCGCGTCGACCGCCGCCGCAAGATGCCGGTCACCACGCTGCTCAAGGCGATTGGGCTGTCCAACGAGGACATCCTGCGCGAATTCTTCGTCTTCGACACGTTCCACCTGGGGTCGAAGGGCTACGAGCTCGAGTTCGTGGCGGAGCGGCTGCGCGGCGAAATGGCGCGCTTCGACATCCACGGCAAGGACGGCAAGGTCGTCGTCGCCAAGGACAAGCGCATCACCGCACGGAATCTCCGCGAGCTCACCGATAGCGGCGTCAAGCGGATCGCCGTTCCGGCCGACTATATCGTCGGGCGCGCGCTCGCGGCCAACGTCGTCGACGCCTCGACCGGCGAGGTGCTCGCGAAGGCGAACGACGAAGTGACCGACGACCTGCTCGAGAAGCTGTCGGCTGGGGGCATCAAGGAGATCCGGACGATCTACACGAACGACCTCGACATGGGTCCGTTCATCTCGCAAACACTGCGCACCGACGACACGCCCGACCAGTACGCGGCGAAGGTCGCGATCTATCGGATGATGCGTCCGGGCGAGCCGCCGACGGAGGACGCCGTCGAGTCGCTGTTCCACGGGCTGTTCTTCGCCGAGGAGCGCTACGACCTCTCGGCCGTCGGCCGGATGAAGTTCAACCGCCGTGTCGGCCGAGAGGAGCTCAAGGGCTCCGGCACGCTGACCAACGACGACATCATCGCCGTCATCAAGATCCTCGTCGACCTGCGCAACGGCCGCGGCGAAGTGGACGACATCGACCACCTCGGCAACCGCCGCGTCCGCTCGGTGGGCGAGCTCGCGGAAAACCAGTTCCGCTCGGGGCTCGTGCGTGTCGAGCGGGCCGTGCGCGAGCGTCTGGGCCAGGCGGAAAGCGAGAACCTGCTGCCGCACGACCTGATCAACGCCAAGCCCATCTCGGCGGCGATCAAGGAGTTTTTCGGCAGCTCGCAGCTGTCGCAGTTCATGGACCAGACGAACCCGCTTTCGGAAATCACACACAAGCGGCGCGTCTCGGCGCTCGGTCCCGGCGGCCTGACGCGCGAGCGCGCGGGCTTCGAAGTGCGCGACGTGCATCCGACGCACTACGGCCGCGTGTGCCCGATCGAGACGCCGGAAGGCCCGAACATCGGCCTCATCAATTCGCTGGCGCTGTACGCGCGCACCAACGAGTACGGCTTCCTCGAGACGCCGTACCGCAAGGTCGTCGACGGCAAGGTGACGGACGAAATCCACTTCCTGTCGGCGATCGAGGAAGGGCAGTACTTCATCGCCCAGGCGAACGCCAAGATCGACGCGAAGGGCAAGCTCGCGGACGAGCTCGTGTCCTGCCGCAACCGCAACGAGTTCATGTTGTCGACGCCCGACAAGATCCAGTACATGGACGTCGCGCCGGCGCAGATCGTCTCCGTGGCGGCGTCGTTGATTCCGTTCCTCGAGCACGACGACGCTAACCGCGCGCTGATGGGCTCCAACATGCAGCGGCAGGCGGTTCCGTGCCTGCGGCCGGAGAAGCCGCTCGTCGGCACGGGCGTCGAGCGCACGGCGGCGGTCGATAGCGGCACGGCGGTGATGGCGCGCCGCGGCGGCAAGGTCGACTACGTCGATGCGAGCCGCATCGTCGTGCGCGTCAACGACGCGGAGACGGCGGCCGGCGAGGTCGGCGTCGACATCTACAACCTGACGAAGTACAAGCGGTCGAACCAGAACACCAACATCAACCAGCGGCCGCTCGTCCGGATCGGCGACGAAATCGCGCGCCTGGACGTCATCGCCGACGGCGCGTCCACCGACATGGGCGAGTTGGCGCTCGGCCAGAACATGCTGGTCGCTTTCATGCCGTGGAACGGCTTCAACTACGAGGACTCGATCCTGATCAGCGAGCGCGTCGTCGGCGACGATCGCTACACGTCGATCCACATCGAGGAGCTGTCGGTGGTCGCCCGCGACACCAAGCTGGGTGCGGAAGAGATCACGCGCGACATCAGCTCGCTCGGCGAAGCGCAGCTCGGCCGTCTCGACGACGCCGGCATCGTCTACATCGGCGCGGAAGTGGAGGCGGGCGACGTTCTGGTGGGCAAGGTCACGCCGAAGGGCGAGACGCAGCTGACGCCGGAAGAGAAGCTGCTGCGCGCGATCTTCGGCGAGAAGGCCTCCGACGTGAAGGACACGTCGCTGCGCGTCCCGTCGGGCATCTCGGGCACGGTGATCGACGTCCAGGTGTTCACGCGCGAAGGGATCGAGCGCGACAAGCGCGCGGCGCAGATCATCGACGACGAGCTCAAGGGCTATCGCAAGGACCTGAACGACCAGCTGCGCATCGTCGAGAACGACGCGTACGCGCGGATCGAGAAGCTCCTGTTGAACAAGGTGGTCAACGGCGGGCCGAAGAAGCTCGCGAAAGGCGCAAAGGTCACGAAGGAGTACCTGGAAGGCGTGCCGCGCTTCGACTGGTTCGACATCCGCCTCGCGACGGAGGAATCGGCGCGCCAGCTCGAGGCGAGCAAGGAAGCGCTGGCCCAGCTTCGCGTGCAGTTCGACCAGATGTTCGAGCAGAAGAAGAAGAAGCTGACGCAGGGCGACGAGCTGCCGCCGGGCGTGCAGAAGATGGTCAAGGTCTACGTCGCCGTCAAGCGGCGCCTGCAGCCGGGCGACAAGATGGCCGGCCGCCACGGCAACAAGGGCGTGGTGTCGAAGATCGTTCCGGTCGAGGACATGCCGTACATGGCCGACGGGACGCCGGCCGACATCGTGCTGAACCCGCTCGGCGTGCCGTCGCGGATGAACGTCGGCCAGATCCTCGAGGTCCATCTCGGATGGGCGGCGAAGGGCATCGGCAGCCGCATCAACGAGATGCTGAAGCAGCAGGTCAAGGCGGCCGAGCTGCGGAAGTTCCTCGAGAAGGTCTACAACGGCGCGGGCCGGCCGGAAGACCTTGCATCGCTCGACGACAACGAAATCGGCCAGCTCGCGGGCAACCTCACCAGCGGGGTGCCGTTCGCCACGCCGGTGTTCGACGGCGCGACCGAGGACGAGATCAAGCGGATGCTCGAGCTCGCCGGGTTGCCGCAGAGCGGGCAGATCACGCTCCACGACGGCCGCACCGGCGAGTCGTTCGACCGCCCGGTCACGGTCGGCTTCATGCACATGCTGAAGCTGCACCACCTGGTCGACGACAAGATGCACGCTCGCTCGACCGGTCCGTACAGCCTCGTCACGCAGCAGCCGCTGGGCGGCAAGGCGCAGTTCGGCGGCCAGCGCTTCGGCGAAATGGAAGTATGGGCGCTGGAGGCGTACGGCGCGGCGTACACGCTGCAGGAGATGCTGACGGTCAAGTCCGACGACGTGAACGGCCGCACCAAGGTCTACGAGAACATCGTCAAGGGCGAGCACCGGATCGAGGCCGGCATGCCGGAGTCGTTCAATGTACTCGTCAAGGAAATTCGCTCGCTCGCCATTGATGTCGACATGGACAGGGATTAAACGTGCCGCGAAAAGTGGACCCCTACTTTTCGCGGAGTGCATTACCGCCGAATCGCGGGCAAAGCCCGACGTTTCGGCGTAGCAACTACTGAAAACGGCGCCCAGTGGGCGCGGAACTCGGAGAGTTCAATGAAGGCATTACTGGATCTGTTCAAGCAGGTAACGCAGGAAGAAGAGTTCGACGCGATCAAGATCGGCCTCGCGTCGCCGGAGAAGATCCGGTCGTGGTCGTACGGCGAAGTCAAGAAGCCGGAAACGATCAACTACCGCACCTTCAAGCCGGAGCGCGATGGTCTGTTCTGCGCGAAGATCTTCGGCCCGGTGAAGGACTACGAGTGCCTGTGCGGCAAGTACAAGCGGCTCAAGCACCGCGGCGTGATCTGCGAGAAGTGCGGCGTCGAGGTGACGCTCGCCAAGGTGCGCCGCGAGCGCATGGGCCACATCGAGCTCGCCTCGCCGGTCGCGCACATCTGGTTCCTGAAGAGCCTGCCGTCGCGGATGGGGATGGTGCTCGACATGACGTTGCGCGACATCGAGCGCGTGCTCTATTTCGAGGCGTTCGTCGTCACCGACCCGGGCCTCACGCCGCTCAATCGCGGTCAGTTGCTGACCGAGGACGACTACCTCGCCAAGCTCGAGCAGCACGGCGACGACTTCTCGGCGACGATGGGCGCCGAAGGCATCCGCGAGCTTCTGAAGTCGCTGGAAATCGTTCGCGAGATCGACAAGCTGCGCAAGGAGCTCGAGTCGACGGGCTCGGATACGAAGATCAAGAAGATCGCCAAGCGGCTCAAGGTGCTCGAGGCGTTCCACAAGTCGGGCATCAAGCCCGAGTGGATGATCCTCGAGGTGCTGCCGGTGCTGCCGCCCGAGCTTCGTCCGCTCGTGCCGCTCGACGGCGGCCGCTTCGCGACGTCCGACCTGAACGATCTGTACCGCCGCGTGATCAACCGCAACAACCGGTTGAAGCGGCTGCTCGAGCTCAAGGCGCCCGACATCATCGTGCGCAATGAGAAGCGGATGCTGCAGGAGGCCGTCGACTCGCTGCTCGACAACGGCCGTCGCGGCAAGGCGATGACCGGCGCGAACAAGCGGCCGCTGAAGTCGCTCGCCGACATGATCAAGGGCAAGGGCGGCCGCTTCCGCCAGAACCTGCTCGGCAAGCGCGTCGACTACTCGGGACGCTCGGTCATCGTCGTCGGCCCGCAGCTCAAGCTGCACCAGTGCGGGCTGCCGAAGCTGATGGCGCTCGAGCTCTTCAAGCCGTTCATCTTCAACAAGCTCGAGACAATGGGGCTTGCGACGACGATCAAGGCGGCGAAGAAGATGGTCGAGTCGCAGGAGCCCGTCGTCTGGGACATCCTGGAAGACGTGATCCGCGAGCACCCGGTGTTGCTGAACCGCGCGCCGACGCTGCATCGCCTCGGCATCCAGGCGTTCGAGCCGGTACTGATCGAGGGCAAGGCGATCCAGCTGCACCCGCTCGTCTGCACGGCGTTCAACGCCGACTTCGACGGCGACCAGATGGCCGTCCACGTGCCGCTGTCGCTCGAGGCGCAGATGGAGGCGCGCACGCTGATGCTCGCGTCGAACAACGTGCTGCTGCCGTCGAACGGCGAGCCGTGCATCGTGCCGTCGCAGGACATCGTGCTCGGCCTCTACTACGCCACGCGCGAGAAGATCGGCGCGCTGGGCGACGGCTCGGTGTTCGCGGACGTCGCGGAAGCGGCGCGCGCGTACGAGTCGCGCAACGCGGAGCTGCACGCCCGGGTCAAGGTTCGGATCAAGGAAGTCGACGTGAAGGACGGCGAGAAGATCGAGAAGATCACCCGCTACGACACGACGATCGGCCGCGCGCTGCTGTCCGAGATCCTGCCCCCGGGCCTGCCGTTCAGCTACATCAACAAGCCGCTCAAGAAGAAGGAGATCTCGCGCATCATCAACGCGAGCTTCCGCCGCTGCGGTTTGCGTGAGACGGTGATCTTCGCTGACAAGCTGATGCAGGCGGGCTACGGGCTCGCCACGCGTGGCGGCATCTCGTTCGCCGCCGACGACATGCTGGTGCCGGAGGAAAAGCACCGGATCATCGCGGAAGCGGAATCGCAGGTGAAGGAGATCGAGGCGCAATACACGTCGGGTCTCGTGACGCAGGGTGAGCGCTACAACAAGGTCGTGGACATCTGGGGCCGCGCGGGCGACGACATCGCGAAGGCGATGATGGCGCAGCTCGGCACGATGGAAGTGACCGACCGCGAAGGCAAGCCGGCGAAGCAGGACTCGTTCAACTCGATCTTCATGATGGCCGACTCCGGCGCGCGCGGCTCGGCGGCGCAGATCCGCCAGCTCGCGGGCATGCGCGGCCTGATGGCGAAGCCGGACGGCTCGATCATCGAGACGCCGATCACGGCCAACTTCCGCGAGGGGCTGAACGTGCTGCAGTACTTCATCAGCACGCACGGCGCGCGGAAGGGCCTTGCCGACACGGCGCTCAAGACGGCGAACTCGGGTTACCTGACGCGCCGCCTCGTCGACGTCACACAGGACCTCGTCGTTACCGAGGACGATTGCGAGACGCGCAACGGCGTGGCGATGAAGGCGCTGGTCGAAGGCGGCGAGGTGATCGAGCCGCTGCGCGAGCGCATTCTCGGCCGCGTGTCGGCGTCGGACATCGTCAATCCGGAAACGCAGGAAACGCTGTTCGAGGCGGGAACGCTGCTCGGCGAGGACGAGGTCGAGCGCATCGAGGTGCTCGGCATCGACGAGGTCAAGGTGCGCACGCCGCTCACCTGCGACACGCGCTACGGCCTGTGCGCCGCGTGCTACGGTCGCGATTTGGGCCGCGGTCACCTGGTGAACGTCGGCGAAGCGGTGGGCGTCATCGCCGCGCAGTCGATCGGCGAGCCGGGCACGCAGCTCACGATGCGCACGTTCCACATCGGCGGCGCGGCGTCGCGTACCGCGGCGGCCTCGCAGGTCGAGTCGAAGTCGGCGGGCACCGTGCGGTTCTCGGCGCTGATGCGCTACGTCACGAACGCCAAGGGCGAGCTCGTCGTCATCGCGCGCTCCGGCGAAGTGATGATCCACGACGACAACGGCCGCGAGCGCGAGCGCCACAAGGTGCCTTACGGCGCCACGCTGCAGGTGAAGGACGGCGACACGGTTCGCGCCGGCAAGATCCTGGCGCAGTGGGACGCGACCAGCCGGCCGATCATCACCGAGTACGCCGGCACGGTGAAGTTCGAGAACGTCGAGGAGGGCGTGACGGTCGCCAAGCAGGTGGACGAAGTGACGGGGCTGTCCACGCTCGTCGTCATCGATCCGAAGCGTCGCGCCGGCACCACGGCGAAGGGCGTGCGGCCGCAGGTCAAGCTGCTCGATGCCGACGGCCACGAGATCCACATCGCGGGCTCCGACCTGCCGGTCAACATCACGTTCCAGCTCGGCTCGATCATCACGGTGAAGGATGGCCAGCCCGTGGCGGTGGGTGAAGTGCTCGCCCGCGTGCCGCAGGAGACGTCGAAGACGCGCGACATCACGGGCGGCCTGCCGCGCGTGGCGGAGCTGTTCGAGGCGCGGGCACCGAAGGACGCCGGCACGCTGGCGGAAGTCACGGGCACCGTGTCGTTCGGCAAGGACACGAAGGGCAAGCAGCGCCTTGTCATCACCGACCTGGACGGCGTCGCCCACGAGTACCTGATCCCGAAGGACAAGCACGTCACCGCGCACGACGGCCAGGTGGTGAACAAGGGCGAGATGATCGTCGACGGCCCGGCGGATCCGCACGACATCCTGCGGCTGCTCGGTGTGGAAGCGCTCGCGCGCTACATCACCGACGAAGTGCAGGACGTCTACCGGCTGCAGGGCGTGAAGATCAACGACAAGCACATCGAGGTGATCGTGCGCCAGATGCTGCGGCGTGTGCAGGTGCAGGACGCCGGCGATTCGCGTTTCATCACCGGCGAGCAGGTCGAGCGCTCGGATCTGCTGGACGAGAACGACAAGGTGAGGAACGACGAGACGAAGCAGGCGGCCACTTACGAGCACATGCTGCTCGGCATCACCAAGGCGTCGCTGTCGACCGACTCGTTCATCTCGGCGGCCTCGTTCCAGGAGACGACCCGTGTGCTCACCGAGGCGGCGATCATGGGCAAGCGGGACGATTTGCGGGGCCTGAAGGAGAACGTGATCGTCGGCCGTCTGATCCCGGCGGGCACGGGCCTCGCGTACCACAATGCGCGCCGGCGCCAGAAGCTGCTCGGGCCGGATGCCGCTGCGCTGACGGGCGAGGAGGCAGCCGCAGCACCGCTCACGTCGGAGGTGTCGGCGAACGCGGCGTAACGAAGTTACTGCATCCAATTGAAACCGGCGAGCGATCGCCGGTTTTTTTTCGGGTGCGCCGAGGAGAAGAATTTCTTCAGCGGCACTCGACGTCCTGCAGCAGTCGCTCAAATCGACAGCGCATGCCGCCGACGAGTGGCGGAGGCGAGCGCGCACCGAGCGCCGTGCCAGCAAGCGCGCGGGATGATTCATCTCGACACGAGCTTCATCATCCTCGCGCTTGCTCCAGGGTCCGCGGAAGATCGCAAGCTGCGGAAAGGGCTGCAAAATCGGGAATCGCTCGCGATGAGCGCGATCGCTTGGGCTGAGATCCTGTGCGGGCCGCTACCCTTGGAACTCGTGCAGGTCGCGGCGCGAATCGTCCCCGAGCGCGTCCCTTTCGATGATGTCGACGCGGAGCTTGCAGCGCAATTGTTCAGTGATTCCCGTCGCCGCGGGGGCACCTTCGTCGATTGCATGATCGCGGCCAGCGCCCTGCGCGCCGGCGCGCAGCTCGCCACCTCCAACGTCGCCGATTTTCGTCGGTTCGCGTCGGCAGGTCTCTCGCTGGTCGTCGACTGACGGCAAGGTGTCGAACGCGCCGCCGACGTTCAGCGCGTCACGCGCTCGGCCACCCCCTGCATCACCGGCGAGCCCGGCGCCGTCTGGATCATGTAGACCGCCGTGCCGCGCGGATCCGCGATCAGGTCGAACGAGGGTCCGGGGCTGAACGATAGCGAGCCGGCGCAGTTCAACCCCAATGAATACGAGCCCGGCGTGTCGCTCGATCGGGTGACGTTGCCGTTGATGCTGACCGTCGCGACCGGCGCGGTGAGCGTCCCGTCGCCGTTGAACCGGATCTGCTCGTTGATCGCCTTGGGCTGGGCAACGCCGCCGACGATGTTGAATCCCGCCGTGCTGAAAACGTAGAGGCCGCGCAGCGTCGCATCGCTGCAGGACTTGCCGTGATTGTCGTCGGCGTTCGCAACGCCGAATGCCAATGCCAATGTCGCTGCCGCCAATGCCTGCTTCGTGTTTCTCTTCATGTCGCTCTCCCTTCGTTGGACCGCGATTCCCCCGACGGCTTTCGCTTCGGGGTCCATTTGCCTGACGGCGTCATCCCGCGGCGCGCTGTGCGTCGAGAATGGCCATCATGCAGTTGTCCTCGTGTTGCAGGATGTGGCAGTGGAACATCCGCTTGCCGGGGAGCTCCTGCCGGACCTTGATCGTCACCGTCTGCGCGACGGGCACGAGCACCCTGTCGACCCACGCGCGATAAGGCGCCGGGGTGGGATCGCCGTCGAGCCGGTGCGACATCACCTGGAATTGGGTGCCGTGGATGTGGAACGGATGCGGCATTGCCGTGTTGTTGAAGATGTCCCACTCCTCCACGCGTCCGGCGACGCTGACCAGATCGATACGGTCCATGTCGAAGATGCGCCCGTTGATCAGGAATGCGATCGACGCGCCTTTCGCCGTGCACAGGTCGCGGACTTCGTCGAACTGGACGCGCTGCCGTGCTTCGACGGGGCCGAGATCGGCAATGTGACGCAGCGTCGACGGCAGTTCGACCGGTGCGGCCGGCACCTCGTTCGTCGTTACGCGCGTCAGCAGGTCCTCATCGCGATATGTGCCCAGGTCGTAGAAGTCGGCCTGGGCGGTGTCCGCTCCGTACGTGAACGACGTGGCGAAGATCGTGTCGCCCTGGTGCGTGAAATTGACGCCCAAGCCGTTTTCGGAGGCGCCGGGCGCGTTCCTCCACAGGCCTTCGTAGTTGCGGGCGCCGGCACCGGCATTGGCTTGCGCAGCGGTCACCGAAGCGCTTTGTCCGGCGAAATTCGTCACCCGGTTCGGCAGGTTCGTCGGAAACACGAACGTTCGCGACGCCTCGTTCCCCGGGCGGCTGGTCAATTCGTGTCCGGCCCGGTGATCCTCGTCATTCGCGCCCGTCGACTCGACGAGCACGACGAACTGGATCGTGCGATCCGCGCTCGAGTAGACCTGGTCGATTCGGAACAGGTGGAAGGTGGCGAGCGCATGCGGCGCAAGGACCATCGTGAGCGCGAACGCAGCCATTCGCAACATCGTTCGCAAATGGGTTTTCGCCGTCTTGAACGTCGATGCTGCCGCTCCGAGCGAGCGCATGTGCTTGTCCATCGCTTCCCCTCGATGTGCGTGGCTTCGTCGCGCCGATGCGGCACGGTAGGGGGACCGCTCCGGTGTTCGCAACCGGCCGCCGACGAACCCTGAAAATCGCGGTGCGAGATCGCGCGAAGCGCGACGAACGAAAGCGGGGAATGCCCGGGGGGTGTGGCCTACATCTGCCGGAAGAGATGCGCGAACGATGCGCTGACGGGCAACGATTCCTTGCGCTGCTTCAGCTCGACTTCCATGCGCCCGCGCAGGTCGCGGTGAACGGCTGCGATGGCGTTGACGTTGACCACGGTCCCGCGGTGGACTTGCAGGAACGTTTCCGGATCGAGCGCGTCGATCAATTCCTTGATCGGTTTGTTGATAAGCGACTGGCTCGTCGCCGTGACGACGAGCGTGTACTTGTTGTCCGCCTGGAAATAGCAGACGTCGTTCACGGGAATGAGTCGGACGGATCGTCCCTGTGCCACGGTGATCCAGCGCAGGAAGCGACGCGGGGACGGCCCGCGCTCCGCCAGCATCTCGAGCAGACCGTCGAGATTCGCCGGGATGCTGGTCATGCGTTCGCGCACGCGAGCGACGGCGATCGCGAGCCGCTCGGCTGCGAACGGCTTCATCACGTAGTCGACCGCACCGCGCTCGAAGGCGGCGACGGCATACTCGTCATAGGCGGTCACGAAAATCACATGGGAGCGACCGCTCGCCTGACGCGCGACGTCGAGACCCGTCATGCCGGGCATCTGAATGTCCAGGAAGACGACGTCGGGACGATGCGTGTCGAGGGCGCGGATCGCCTGCAGCCCATCTGCGCTCTCGGCGACGATCGAAAGTTCCGGCCAGAGCGCTGCGAGCTGATCGCGCAGCTCGCGGCGCAACAGCGGCTCGTCTTCGGCGATGACTGCGGTCGGTCGGCTCACCGAGGGATCTCGATGGTGGCTGTAACGCCGCGGGATCCCGCGCGCGCGAGCTCGAGACCGCCGCGCTCGCCGTAGAGAGCGCGCAGGCGTTCGCGGATCACGTCGAGGCCGGTGCCGGCGAGCCGAGAGGAAAAGGCGGGACCGGACGCAAAAACTTCGATGCGCATCCGTGCTGGCGACGCCTGCGCGCAAATGCGAAGCGTACCGGCACCCGTGCGCTGCGCTCGCAGGTGGACGAGAAAGCACTCGACAAGTGGCAGCAGCACCATCGGCGGCATCCGAGCGTCCTGCAGGGACGCGGGGATCTCCGCAGCGACGACGACGGTATCGTCGACGCTCGCCCGAATCACGGCGACGTAGGCGCTGACGAGCGAGATTTCGCGCTCGAGCGTCGACTGCGAGTCGCGCAACTGCGGCAGCGCGGACCGCAAATACACGATCAGCCGGTCGAGCATGGTCCCGGCCGTGGCGGGATCGCTCTCGTAGCGATCGCGCACCCGGGCGAGCGTGTTCTGGAGGAACTCCGGCTCGATCTGTGCCTGCAGCGCCTGCAGACGTGCCTGCAGCATGCGCCGCTCGTTCTCCGAGCGCCGCACTTGCGCGGCATCCAGGCGGGCGGTCGCACGCAATTGCGCGCGGCGGCTCACGTATACCCAGACGACGATCGTGCCGCAGATCAGGTAGCGGAAGAACACGGTGGCCGGCTGCATGGCCACGATTTCTGCTGCGGCGCCGGGATAATCGCTCTGCGTCGGGATGCCGAGCGCAGCGTGGAGCGCCCATTGCGCGAGCGCGCCGACGGCCGAGCCAATCACGATCGCCCATCCATAGGTCGTAAACGGCCCGGTGCCGGCAGCCACGAGCTCATCGGCGACGAAAGTCGTGAACATCAGGCTGAACGTCATGAGCACCGAAATGCACAGTGTCGAGACGGATTGCACTGCCAGCGACTGCTGCGGATCGAGATAGAGCGCGATTTCCGCCGTCAGCCAGACGCTCATCCCGAGGCCAAGCGCAAGTGCGGCGCCGGTAGCGCGCCAGGTGATGCGGCGCAGCGCGCCGCGCACAGCGGCACGCCAGGACTGCGTCGCACCGGCCAAACGGCGACCTGCCATGATCGGTGTCCCCGGCGCAGTCAATGCACGACAGCCGTGTGCGCCAGCGGCAGGGTGATCGTCGCCGTTGCGCCGCCGAGCTCGTTGTTGCCGAGGGCGAGGCTCCCACTGTCGCCAAACTGCGCTGCGAGGCGAGCCGAGACGTTGGCGAGCCCGAAGCCCGGCCCCGACGCGGATGCGAACCCGATGCCCGTGTCGGCCACCGTCAGCCGCAGTCGGTCGCTCTCCGCTTGCGCGGTGACGTGAATGCGGCCGCCGTCGGGCGACGGGTTGAGTCCGTGCTTGATCGCGTTCTCGACGAGCGTCAACAGAAGCATCGGCGGCATCGGATGGGCGGCGAGCCCGGGCGCGGCATCAATGGTGAACGAAAGGCGGTGTCCCATCCGAATCCGCTGGATATGAAGGTATGCCTCGACCAGCTCGAGCTCATGCGCGAGCACCGGCTCGCCATGACGAGCGCGCGGCAACGCCACCGCCAGATAGCGCATCAGCTTCTCGAGCATCGTGCGCCCGGCCGCGCGGTCCTCTTCATAGAGCCGGCGAACGTTGGCGAGCGTGTTGAACAGGAAATGCGGCTCGATCTGCGCCTGCAGCACCTGCAGGCGCGCCGCCATCCATTCCCGCTCGAGCGCGGCACTGTCGAGCTCCGCCTGCTGGGCGGCCGCGGTACTCGTGCGCTCGCGGCGATAAAGCTCCAGGACGAGCGTCAACATCCCGGCGATGATCGCGTAGCGCGGCCAGACCGACCGGGAGAATCCCAGCACGAAATTCCAATCGATTGCGCCATCTTTCATCGTCGCGACGGCGACTCGCGTCAGGACGAATGTGCCCGATCCCGCGATCACGGCTGCCGCGAGCGCCGCGATGCGCTTGCCGCCCTGTCGTGGGCCGCGGTTCGCCACCGAGACGATGATGGCGAACATCGGAATCGCCATGATGGCGATGAAGCTGCTGTCGACGAGCACGTCGTAGAACCACGAACCGAGGCCTCGTTCCCTGGAGACCAGGAGAACCGACTCGATCGACGTCTCGAGTGCCCGCGCGTAGAACAACGCGGCCACGATAGCCAGGGCCCTCAGCGCGGAGCCGCTAATCGGGATCCGAGCCGACAACCTGCGTATCGACGAGCGGCTGCGCGCTTGCGTGGCGGCATGTCGCGGCCGCAATCCATCGGGAGGCGCCGCCGGCTCCAGTGATTGCGATTGCGCGGGGGTCAGGATGTCCAACGGGCGGGTGCCGGCTGTGGGTCACGTCCGCGCACGAAGATAAGTCATCGCGCCTGCATCGGCAATCCAAGCCCGACGAACCGGGGAAACGGCGGTGTGAATTCGCTGCGCCATGTAAGCTTGGCGCGCAACCGGCGCTGGACCCGGGGACCATGATCGAGATGCCACCACCGCAGCGCCGAGCCGTCGCCGCCTGGGCGATGTACGACTGGGCGAATTCGGTGTTCTCCGTGACCGTGATCTCCGCGTTCTTCCCGCTGTTCCTGAAGCAGTACTGGAGCAGCGGCGTCGACGCGACGATCAGCACCTTCCAGCTCGGGCTTGCCAACGCCGCCGGCGGCCTGGTCGTCGCCGTCCTCTCCCCGATGCTCGGCGCGATCGCCGATCAGGGCGGCGCGCGCAAGCGCTTCCTGGCGTTCTTCACCGTGCTGGCCATCGTCATGACGGCAGGCCTGCAGTTCGTCGCGCGCGGCGACTGGCCGATCGCCATCGCGCTCTATGCGATCGCTGGCATCGGCTTCTCGGGCGCCACCGCCTTCTACGACGCCTTGATCGTCGACGTCGCGCCGCCGGGCAGGCTGCATCGGGTGTCCGCGCTCGGCTTTGCACTCGGCTATCTCGGCGGCGGCCTGCTGTTCGCGGTCAACGTCGCGATGACGCTGTGGCCCGCGCGCTTCGGCTTGGCCGATGTCGCGGAAGCCGTGCGCCTGTCGTTCGGCATGGTGGCGCTGTGGTGGGCGCTGTTCTCGTTGCCGCTGTTCCTGTTCGTGCGCGAGTCGCCCGCACAGTCGCGCGCGTCCGGCCTCGCCCTCGCGCGCTCGGGGCTGCGGCGACTGCGCGAGACGCTGCGCGAGGCGCGCAAATGGCGGCAGGTCGTCGTGTTCCTGATCGCGTCCTGGCTGTACCTCGACGGCGTCGGCACGATCGCGCGGATGGCGGTCGACTACGGATTGGCGATCGGTCTCTTCGAGCGCGACCTGATCGTCGCGCTGCTGATCACGCAGTTCGTCGGATTTCCGGCCGCGATTCTCTTCGGACGCCTCGGCGTGCGATTCGGCGCGCGGCGCATGATCCTCGTCGGACTCGCCGCGTACGTCGCGGCGACAGTGTGGAGCTATTTCATGCGCGCGGCGTGGGAGTTCTATGTTCTGGCGGGCGTCGTCGGACTCGTGCAGGGCGGCGTGCAACTGCTGTCGCGGTCGTTCTTCGCGCACATCATCCCGGCCGGACGCTCCGCGGAATTCTTCGGGTTCTACAACATGGTCGGGCGTGTGGCGACCGTCGTGGGTCCGCTGCTGGTCGGTCTGGCCGCCATCGCGACCGGCAGTTCGCGCGCGAGCATCCTGGTCGTGCTCGTCCTGTTCGTCGGTGGCGGACTCCTGCTGCTGCTTGTCGACGAGAACCGTGCGATGGACGCAGCGCGAGCGTCGCGTGCATCGCCGCAACGGACATGAAGCAACCCGCAACGCCGCGGCCGACGCGCGCCCGGCGTCGCCTGCCGCACAGGCTATAATCGTGACGTCACTGGGGAGTAGCCGCCCTACCCAAAGGGGCTTGCGTCAACATGCTTGGCCGTTCGGCCATGGCGCAAGCGGTTTCCTGGCTTGGCGAGACCTTTGACCATGCGGGCTTCGGATTGGCCGGAGAAGCCGCGTGGTCATCCGTCTTCGACACCGGCCGGGAAGCTACGCGTTGGACGCATTCCTCGTTTCCACCGGCATCGTCACGCTCGCCGAGATCGGCGACAAGACGCAATTGCTCGCGCTCGTGCTCGCAACGCGGTTTCGCAAGCCGCTGCCGATCGTGCTCGGCATTCTGCTCGCGACGCTCGCCAATCATGCGTTGGCTGGCGCGCTCGGCGCCTGGATCACGTCGGTGATCGGGCCCGTCGCGCTGCGCTGGATTCTCGGCCTGTCGTTCATCGCCATGGCGCTCTGGACGCTTGTTCCCGACCGGCTCGACGAAGACGAATCACGGACGTCGCACGCCGGGGCTTTCGTCACGACGCTCGTCGCCTTCTTCCTCGTGGAGATGGGCGACAAGACGCAGGTCGCCACGATCGCGCTTGCCGCGCAATATCATGCGTTCCTGCCGGTCGTCGCCGGCACGACGCTCGGCATGATGGTGGCGAACGTTCCCGCGGTCGTGCTCGGGGACCGCATCGCAAATCGGATACCGGTCCGCTTCGTGCACGCGGTCGCGGCGGTGATTTTCGCGGTTCTAGGGATCGCGACGCTCGCGGGCGCCGGTGCGCGTTTCGGGTTCTGACTCCAAGTCCTACTGGCAGACGGTGCCCGGCGACACGAATATCTGCCGCGTGATCGGCGTGCTGCGAGTGACGCCGGCGAACGACCACGTGAACGTTCCCGCGTTGCCATCGGTGAACGCGAGACTCGCCGTGCCGACGTTGGTCGCAGCGACGCGCGCGGGATCGAACGGCTGCGCGCTGGCCGGCGGGCCCGTGGTCCGGTACAGCGTCCCTGCGTAGCTGCCGTCCGCCTGCTTCGGCGCGGTGAATGAAAGCCACAGCGGCGAGCCGTCGTGGTCGTACGTGAACCACGTCGCAAAGACGATGTCGCGCTGGTGCGCGAGGCTCACGCCCCAGCCCGATTGCGAGCCCGCAGGAGACGCCCACCAGAGATCCTGATAGTTGTAGGCGAGCGCTGGATCGTCGAACAAAGCAAACGTGCACGTGGGCAACAGAGCGAACGCCTGTCGCACGATCGATTTCGTCCGGGAGACGCCGTTCAGCGTGTACGCGAACGTGCCGCCGCCGCTGTCGTCGAAGGCGAGTGCGCCGCTGCCCACCGTGACGCTTCGCACCTGGTTCGGCGGGAATACGGCAATGTCGAACGCAGGGCCGGTCGTTCGCACGAGCGCACCCGTGTATTGCCCGGCGAACTGGCCCGTGACGTTGCGCTGGGCCGTCATCGACAGCCACAGCGCATTCCCGTTCGCGTCGTAGGTGAACCACGTCGCAAAAATCGTGTCGTCCTGATGCGCGAGCTGGATGCCCCATCCGGCCTCGGATCCTGCGGGCGCCGCCCACCACAAGCCCTGATAGTTGGCCGGGCCCGGCGTTACGACGTCGATCGCCGTCGCCGGCGACACCGCGCCGAAAGGCGCATTCGCACCGCGACTCATCTGCCATTGGAAGTTGTACTTGGCAGGCGTCGCCGGGACGTCGATCACGAACGAGAACGTCGCGACCGCTCCGGGGGCGACGTCGGTCGACAGCGGCACTGACGCCGTACCCCACGTCGTATTGCCGGCCGGGCCGGCGCTGGCGAGCGCATAGCCGTCGGCGGGCGTCCACGGTGCCAGCGTCGTGTTCCTGAATGCGACGGTCACCGGAATGCGCGCACCGGCCGGTGCGATGCTCGGCGCCTGCTGCGACACGAAGTCCGCGGCGGTCGAGACGGTCGTGCCGGGGTCGGGCGTCTCCTCGCCGAACGTGCCGTAAGTCTGCGAGAGCATGCGGAACCGAAACGGTGCGTCCGCGGCGAAGCCGCATGACAGCGGCTTGACGAAGAAGGCGAACGTGACTTCCGCCCCGGGTGCGACATCGTACGGGAGCAGCACGCGGTTGCCGCTGTACATGCCGTGCGGATTGTCCTGGATGCACCAGTAGTAGTTGTCCTGCGGCCGCTGCGTCGCCAGGAACACGTCGCCTTCTGCGCGCAGCCACGTCGCCGAGCCGGTGTTGCGCATCGTCACGGAAACCGCGACCGGCGCGTTGAGCTCGACGAACGACGGGATCGATTCCGTGACGTAGGCCGCGTCGTAGGGCGCGGCCGCCGCCGCGGCTGTTACGAGCCACGTCGCGGCAGTTACGAGCCACGTCGCGGCAGTTGCGAGCCACGTCGCGGCTGTCACGAGCCTTGCCGCGACGAGCGTGAATGTCACGGGTTTCGAACAGGCTCCGATGGCCTGTGCCGGTTGCAGACCGCGCAAGAGACGGCGCCTAGCGGCCCATCTTTTCCTTTGCGATCTTGAACTGCTTGCCGAAGGCCTCCAATACGAGGGCGACGTGCTTCGGATCTTCCGATGGCCGCACCTCGGCGTCCGAGATCCCCGTGTTCTCGCACGCGACGATCGTTCCCGATTTGCCGCGCCAGCGCTTGACGGTCGATTCCATGTTGATCCGGCAGCGCACGACGCTTTCCGGCTTGTCCCATCCGGTGGCCGCGGCGTCGTTCTGCTTGAAGCCGAGCTTCTCGAGACCGGTCATCACGTCGGAGAGGCGCTTGAGCGCGCGGGCGTCGTAGGCGGGGTCGTTGCGCCAGAACTGCGTCTCGATATAGAGCTTGTTCCCGGCGCCGTCGCGCATGTACACGTACGGATTGATCGCGCCCTTCGCCTTGTCCGCGTTCTCGTCCGGCTGCGCCCACGCCGGTGCCGCGCAAAGCGCGAGCGCGGCGCTCAACAGAATTCCGTTCGCTTTCGACATCGAATGACTCCTCCTCGCGATGATCCTTCGCATTTTAGGATGCGTCCACCGGCCGCGGCGCCCGGCCGTCAAGGATGATGCGCCAGATACCGGTGAACAGCAGCCAGAAGCCGGTGAGCAGCCCGATGAACGCGATCGAGCTCGCGGGCCAGCCCCACGCGATCAGGCCGCCGATCACGATGGAGAGCAGCGCGTCGAACAGCACCCAGCCCCAGCCTTTTTGCGGCCGCAGCCTGAAGGCGAGCAACAGCCGGAAAATGCCGCCGACAAAGATGAATGCGCCGATCATCAGCGCGAGCGAGGCGATGCCGGCAATCGGGAACAGCAGGATCGACAGCCCGAGCAGAAGCGTGACGATGCCCGATGCGAGCTTCCACCCGAAGCCCGGGCGTTGCCGCGTCTGCACGGCGTGCACGATCTCGACGATGCCCGCGAAGATCAGCAGCCACGCGAGCGTGAGCGCGGTCGCGAGGGCGGCAACCTCGGGCATCAGGATCGCGAGGATGCCCGTGATGATCAGCAGAATGCCCCAGAACACGACCCAGCCGCGGCTGTGCGTGGGTGCGCCGGTGTTCGAAATGCCTGGTTGCGTGGTTGCCATGGTGTCTCCCCGGTTCAGGGATGGAGTAGCCGGCGCGAAATTCAGTCGACGCGGCATGCCAGCGTATCGTCGCGGAGGTCGACTCCCGCGTCAATGCTCGGGGCGCTGCCGTCCCGCGGAATCGCGGATCGTCGGCTGACGGTTGCGCGCGGCGTGTCCCGGCGCTACTGTCCCGGCCGCTGTCCTGCGCGAAATCCGGATCGTAGATGCACTTGC
>Ga0070662_100000795_pt1 | contig 19378 bp, 22 predicted proteins | sample KBSC53metaG_FD_65648 | JGI IMG/M metagenome (GOLD analysis project Ga0070662, IMG submission 65648) | Corn rhizosphere microbial communities from Kellogg Biological Station, Michigan, USA - KBS C5-3 metaG | ecosystem: Host-associated > Plants > Roots > Rhizosphere > Soil ...
GGCCAGGAGGCGGTCATTACCGGCGACCTGATGCACCACCCGATGCAATGCGCGATGCCGCATCGCCACGCGACGTTCGACATGGACAAGGATGCCGGCCGCCAGACCCGCATGGGCTTCGTCGACAAGTACAGGGACAGCGGCGTCCTGGTCATCGGGGCGCATTTCTTCGAGCCGACCGCGGGGCATATCGAGACCGGGGCCGACGGGCAGACCTGGTTCCGCGGCCTGGGGCTTTGAGGCGCTCTCGATGACCCAGACCATACCCGAATACCCGCTCGACATCTTCACCCCCGATGCGGTGCGCAACGCGCGCGAGATCGACGATGCGCTGCGCGAGTTCGCTCCCGCGGTGCGGCTGCACGACGGCACGGTGATGATCGCCCGGCACGAGCACGTGACCAGCGGTCTGCTCGACTGGAAGACCTTCTCCAGCACTTCGCGCCCGTGGCACGATCCTTCCTCGCCGCGCCCGGAAATCCTCCTCACCGACGATCCGCCGCGGCACACGCAGACCCGCAAGGTGATCGCCGACGCGCTGAGCCCGCGTGCGCTCGAAAGGGTGAAAGGCATTTTCGACGAGCGCGCCCGCGGGCTGCTTGATCGGCTGCGCGGGCGCGACACGGTCGATGCCGTCAGCGACGTGGCGCAGGCTTACGTCTTCCAGGTCCTGCCCGACATCCTCGGCCTGCCCGAGGAGGGTCGCGAGCACATGCACGGCTTTTCCGAGATGGTCTGGGCGACGATGGGCCCGCCCGGCGAGCTGTTCGACCAGGCCATGCAGTACGATTACTCGGCGGTGATCGAGTGGCTCGAGACCAAGTGCGAGCGCTCGGCGCTCGACCCGGAAGGCATCGGCGAGACGATCTACGCCGCCTCGGACACCGGCCAGGTTACGCTGGCCGAAGCCAAGCTGCTGCTGCAGACCGTGCTCAGCGCCGGGGCCGACACCACGTTCATCACCATGGCCAACGCCCTGCGGGCCTGGGCGCTGTTCCCGGCCGAGTATGCGAGGCTGCGCGCCGAGCCGAGGAAAGTGCGCGCCGCGTTCGATGAATCGCTGCGCTGGGATTCACCCTCGCGGATGGCGGGCCGCATGGCGACGCGCGACGTCGAGATCGGCGAATACGTCGTGCCGGCCGGCAGCAAGGTCGGCCTGATGTTCGCTGCCGCCAACCGCGACCCTCGCTACTGGGACGCACCCGACGAGTACCGGCTCGATCGCGACAACCGGCACTCGCTCGGCTGGGGCTATGGGGTCCACGGCTGCGTCGGCCGGGTGCTGGCGACGATGGAAGCGCAGGCGCTGCTCGGTGAAATCGTCCGGCAGGTGGAATCGATCGAGCTCGCCGGGCCCTACGAGCCGTGGATGACCACCGTCGGACACGGCCCGATCCGCCAGCCCGTCAAGCTCAAGTTCGCTTGAGTTAACCATGGTGTTTGGCCTCTCCCGCGGACCTGAGGCTACCCGCCTTTTTCGCCCAGGGATGGGCATTAACCGACACGTTGCGGGCGCGGCCGTTCGATGACCGCCCCCGTCACGCGCATCGATGCGATCCGCTACGCGCGGCACGAGCGCACCGCGGCGGCCAATTTCTCGCAGCCGGTCGACGATCACGACCTGCCGATGCCGCTCGACTATTACATCTGGGCGATCCATCGTGACGGGCACCCGCCGGTGATCGTCGACACCGGTTTCGGCGAGGCGGCGGCAGCGGCGCGCGGGCGGATCATCACGCGGCCGGTGATCGAGGGCCTGCGCAGCGCGGGCATCGACGCCCTGCGGGTCGAGGACGTGATCTTAACGCACTTGCACTACGACCACGCCGGCTCGCTGAGCGTGTTCCCCAACGCGAAGTTCCACATCCAGGACGCCGAGCTCGCCTTCGCCACCAGCCGCCACGTCTGCAACCAGCCGACCCGCGCGCCGTTCGACGGCGAACCGGTCGCGCAGCTCGTCCGCAAGCTCTACGCCGACCACGTGGTGTTCCACGACGGCGACGACGATTTCGGGCCCGGCGTTGGCTTGCGCGCCTGCCCGGGCCACACCGCCGGGCTGCAAGTCGTGTGCTGCGAGACCGAGCGCGGAACCGTCGTGCTGGCGAGCGACGCGGCGCACCTTTACGCCAACATCACGCGCGGGCTGCCCTTCCCGATCTTCGTCGACGAGGCGGGTTACCGGCAGGCGCAGCAACGGGCGCTCGAACTGGCGGGCGGTTCGCTCGGCCACCTCATTCCCGGCCACGACCCGCTGGTGTTGCAATGCTTTCCGACCAGGGACGACATCGCGCGGGTCGACCTGGCGCCGCACACGCCGATTTCGGAGACGCGATGACCATTGTGGGATTTCTGGGATTGGGCCGGATGGGCAGGCCGATGGCGAGCAACCTCGTCGGCCATGTCGACGCGCTCCTGGTGCACGATACCCTGCCGGCCGCGGTCGCGGCGCTCGAAGGCCTCGGCGCGCGGGCCGCGGGCTCGGCCGCGGCGCTCGGCGAGCGGTGCGATATCGTGTTCATGAGCCTGCCGACCCCGGCGATCGTGCGTGATGCCGCAGCCGAGGTGGCGGCGGGCGGTACTCCGCGCATCCTGTGCGACCTCTCGACGTCGGGGCCCAAGCTCGCCCAGGAGCTGCACGACGCGCTGACGCCCAAGGGCATCGCGAGCTTCGACGCGCCGGTCTCTGGCGGCATCCGCGGAGCGGAGCAGGGCACGCTGGCGATCATGGCCGGCGGACCCGAGGCGCGCTGGCGAGAACTCGAGCCGCTGCTCCAGCGCATCGGTAAGCCGTTCTACATGGGCGAGACGCCCGGCGCCGGGCAGGTGACCAAGCTTGCCAACAACCTCCTCAGCCTCGCCGCCATCGCGACCACGGCCGAAGCGATGACGCTCGCCGTAAAGGCCGGTCTCGATCCCGCACGGGTGATCGAGGTGCTGAACGCGGGCACCGGCGCCAACTCGGCCACGCGCGACAAGTGGCCCCGCGCCGTGCTGCCGCGCACGTTCGACTTCGGATTTTCCGCGCAGCTCAGCCTCAAGGACACCCGTCTTGCGCTCGACGAGGCGCGGGCGATGGGGGTGCCATTGCCGACCGGCGAACGCCTCGCCGCGCTGCTCGACCGCACGCTCGCGACTTACGGCGACGACGCCGACTTCACCGAGATGGCCAAGATCGTCGAAGCCGACGCGGGCCTCGATCCCGAGCGCTCCTGATCAGGCGGCCGCCGCGTTCGGCGGCGTCTCGAAGCTCCTGCGCTTCGCCGCTTCGGCATCGCGGCTGTCCTTCCACCGCTTAAGCGCATAGCCGCCGACCGTCACCGCCAGCAGCGTCGGGATGCTGAGGCGCCTGATGACGGCGACCGATCCGGCCCCGAGCACCGCGCCCATCGGCCCGCCGACCTTGCCGGTCCGTTCCGCCACCTGCGAGCCGGCGATCGCGCCGAGTATCTTTCCGATCATGGGGAATCTCCTCCTATGCCTGCCGGGGAAAACCCGCAAGCGCCGCCCCCGGTTCCGCGCGGCGGCGGCGCCGCATCGCGGCAAATGCATCTATCCGTCGCGGATCGCCGAGGCGCTGCCCTAGGCGACACGATAGCCGCGCGACAGCGTCGAGGCGGCTTCCGCGATCTAAAAGATACTATCTTTATCATATTTGACTGCTAGAGAGCTCGCGAGAAGGCGATTCGAATGGCAGTCATACCCTTTCGCAGGCGGCAGGACCCGTGGTCGTTCGAACCGACACGCTCGGCCGCGACGCTGTCGTCGCGCATCGTCGAGGAGGTCACCGCCGCGCTGTTCGAAAAGCGGCTCGCGCCGGGCGACTTTCTCGGCACCGAGAAGGACATCGCCGAGCAGGCGGGCGCCAGCCGGATCGTGGCGCGCGACGCGTTGCGGACGCTGCAGGCGCTGGGCGTGGTCGAGATCAAGGTCGGCGCCGGCGGCGGCGCGCGTGTCGCCCGCGGCAATCCCGCGCTGTTCGCCGAGGCCCTGGCGGTGCAGCTGACCCTCGCCGGCGTCAGCGTGCGCGAGATGATGGACGCGCAGCGGGCGATCGAGACCACGGCGGCCGAGCTCGCCGCCGAGAATGCCACGGCCTCGGACATCGCGCGGCTGCGCGACTCCCTCGCCGAGCACGAGGCGACGATCGGCGACGATGCCGCGTACACCCGCACCTGCATGCGCTTCCATCTCGCGGTCGCCGAAGCCTCGCACAACCGCGTGCTCGTCGCGCAGCTGCTCAGCCTGCAGCACGTCAGCTGGCCGACGCAGAACCGCACGCTGACCGCGCCGGTCGCGCGGCACATCCTCGAGGTGCACCGCGAGCTGGTCGATGTCATCGAAGCGCGTGACGCCGCGGCGGCGCGGCGGCTGATGGACGACCACGTGCGGATGATCCGCGCGCGCCGCGTCAGCGAGCACGAAACACCCACCTGTTGCTGAATTTCAATTCGAGAGGAGTTGCATCATGTCCAAGTTCGTCATCCAGCCGCACTTCCGCCTCCACGAGTGGGTCGCCCAGGAGAAGGGCTACTTCACCGCCGAAGGGCTCGACTACGAGTTCCGCGAGACGTTCGATTCCAAGGACGCCAAAAACCACCAGCAGGGCGACAAGTTCGGCGCCTTCCAGACGTTCGAGAAGGGCCGCGAGGGTGACGTTTCGTGCGCCTGCCACTGGACGGTCAACGTCGCGGCATCATCGGGTCACGGCCTGCTGTATGCCGATGCCTATTCGGTCAGCCCGTGCGCGATCTTCGTGCCGCCGGAAAGCGACATCAAGCATCCGCGCGACCTAGCCGGCGTGCCGATCTCGGTCGGCTACCAGTCGGGCAGCCACTACTCGACGATCCAGGCGCTCGAGAGCTATCTCGACCGCGACCAGATCAACCTGTCGTTCGCCGACGGCATGCTGTTCAGCCGCCTGGAGCTGCTGATCGACCGCAAGATCCCCGCCGCCTCGCTGTTCAGCGGTCCGTACTACTTCCTCGAGCAACTCGGCTTCCGCAAGATCATCGACAGCACCTTCATGATGGCCTCGATGGTCAAGGAAGGCTCGCGGCCGGAGGACATCAAGAAGTACTTCGCCGCCCTGCGCCGCGCGCAGCAGGACATCGACCTCAGGCCCGAGCTCTACACCCACTACTACAGGAACGAGTTCCCGGTCCGCTTCCACGAGCAGATGGACACCGGCCGCTGGGGCCCGGGCGAGCGGATCGTGTTCGAGCCCTATTCGAAGGAAATCTTCCAGGAATCGCAGGACTGGATCGCCGAGCGCGACATCTTCGAGGGAGGCGACCTCGGCAGCCGCGACTACGAGCACTCGATCCTGTCGATCGCGGCGGAGTAGCGCAAACGGCTAGCGGGGCGCCCCGGGAAGGGGGCGCTCCGCCACCGCGTTCGTATTCTGGAACTCGGCGATCCGCCATGTCCCGGCACGCTTCGTGAGCACCTGGGTCTGGATACCTTGCCGGGGTATGTCCGCGACCGCGCCGGTCGGGCTTTGCGCCCCGGTCATGGTCCAGCGCACATGCGCGACAGCGACGCCGGGTGCGAAGAAGGCCACGTCGACATCGCCGATCGTCATGCGTGAGTGGGCGAACACCGAAGCGAAGCCGACGCCGAGCTTGGCCTTCAGCTCAGCCCGGCTTTTCCAGTGCCAGCCGAGCACGTTGATCACATGCGCGTCCTTGGTGAACAGCGCGGCGTAGGCGTCGATGTCGTGCGCGTTCCACGCGGCCTGCTGCTGGAGCTGAACCGCCCTGATCTGCGCCTCGTCGGAAGGCCCGCGCGCCGTTGCTGCCGCCGCCAGAACCAGCGCCACGAACGGCAACGCCGTCATCCGTTTCATCGCCGCACCCCACTTGCCGCGACCCTGCGATGAAAATGCCGGAACGCGCCGATGCGCGCAATCACCGGTTCAGCGGCTGAGCTGGAACACCGCGTGCTCGGCGCGCCAGTTCGCTCGCCGGCCGCCGATCTCGCGCTCGTGGGTGAAGAACCAGCTTTTCTCGACCCTCACGCCCTTGGCCCGCAACAGCTCGAGGAAGTCGAGCACGGTGACGTGGTGGATGTTCTGGGTCTCGTACCAGCTGACCGGCAAGTGCCGCGTCACCGGCATGCGGCCCTTGGTGAGGAGCGAAAAGCGCATCCGCCAATAAGCGAAGTTCGGGAAGCTGACGAACGCCCGCCGGCCGATGCGCAAGAGCTGGTCGAGCATCGCATCGGGGCGGGCGGCGGTCTGCAGCGTCTGGCTGAGGATCGCGCAGTCGAACGCGTCGTCGGGATAATCGGCGAGGTCGCGGTCGGCATCGCCCTGCACCACCGAAAGACCGCGGGCGACGCAGCGCTCGACCGCCTCGGCATCGATCTCCATGCCGCGCGCGTCGCATTGCCTTTCGCGCTGGAGCACCTCCATCAGCTCGCCTTCGCCGCAGCCGACGTCGAGCACACTCGAGCCGGGCAGGACATTGGCGGCAATCACCGCGAGATCGGCGCGCAGCGGCCTCACCCGAGGAAGCCCTTGATCACGCGATCGAGCGGGCGGCACTCGAGCAGGAAGCTGTCATGGCCGTACGGCGCCGAAAGCTCGACGAAACTCACCGGCGCCGCGACCGCGTTGAGCGCGTGGACGACGTGTTTCGACTCGGCCGTCGGATAGAGCCAGTCGGTGTCGAAGCTGACGAGGCAAAACCGCGCGGTCGAGCGGGCGAAGGCGGCGGCGAGGCGGCCGCCGTGCTCCTCGGCGAGGTCGAAGTAGTCCATCGCCCGGGTGATGTAGAGATAGGCGTTGGCATCGAACCGGTCGGTGAAGGCGATGCCCTGGTGGCGCAAGTAGCTCTCGATCTGGAAGTCGGCGTCGAAGCCGAAGCTCTTGGCCTCGCGGTCCTGCAGCCGGCGGCCGAACTTGTCGGTCAGGCCGGCTTCGGAAAGATAGGTGATGTGCGCCGCCATGCGGGCCACGGCGAGACCTTTCTCCGGGCCCTTGCCGTGACCGTAGTAGTCGCCGCCCTGCCAATTGGGGTCGGCCATCACCGCCTGCCGCCCGACTTCGTGGAAGGCGATGTTCTGTGCCGAATGCCGCGCGGTCGTGGCGATCGCCAGCACCCGCTCGGTCCGGCCGGGGAAATTGGAGGCGAAGCTCAGCGCCAGCATCCCGCCCATCGAGCCGCCGACGACGGCATGCAGCTTCTCGATCCCCAGCGCGTCGAGCAGCGCGATTTGCGAGCGGACCATGTCGCGAATGGTGATCACCGGGAAGCGCATCGCCCACGGCTTGCCGTCGGGCCCTTCGCTCGCCGGGCCGGTCGAGCCCATGCAGCCGCCGATCACGTTGGCGCAGATCACATAATAGCGGCTCGTATCGATCGGCTTGCCCGGGCCGACCATGCGATCCCACCAGCCCGGCTTGCCGGTGATCGGATGTACGCTGGCGACGTGCTGGTCGCCGGAGAGGGCGTGGAAGATGAGGATCGCGTTACGCTTGTCGGCTGCCGGCTCGCCGTAGGTCTCGAACGCCAGGCGCACGTTCTCGAGCCGTTGGCCGCTGTCGAGCGGGAGCGGATCGGGAAGCACGAGGCTCTTGCCTTCGAGGGCGCTTGCGCTGGCCATTGCGGCACGCGGATTGGGGGCTGGCGCAAATACTGTCAATTGCCGCCGGTTGGAGCTATGCGCGCCGCCGTGAGCGAGACGGGACCTCAGCTGAAACCGTGGATCGAGGCGATCCATGCCTACGTGCCCGGCCAGTCGGCCGCGCCCGACGGACGGCCGCTCGTCAAGCTGTCGGCCAACGAGAATCCTCTCGGCACCAGCCCGAAGGCGCTGGCGGCCAGAAACGCGGCAGGCGCCCCGTCGCTCTACCCCGATCCGGACAGTCACGCGCTGCGGCAGGCAATCGGCGAACTCCACGGCATCGATCCGGCGCGGATCGTCTGCGGCACTGGTTCCGACGAGCTGCTCAACCTCGCCGCACAGGCGTTCGCCGGGCCAGGCGACGAGGTGCTGTTCCCGCGCTACAGCTTCGCGGTCTACGACATCGCCGCGCGCCGCTGCGGCGCGACGCCGGTCGAGGCGGCGGATAACGATTACGCGGCCGATGTCGATGCTCTTCTCGCCGCGGTTACCGAGCGGACGCGAGTGGTATTCCTCGCCAATCCGAACAACCCGACCGGCAGCTACCTGCCAAAACAGGAGCTCGCCCGCCTCCACGCCGGCCTGCCGCGCGAGGTGCTGCTGGTGGTCGACCGGGCCTATGCCGAATACGTTTCGCCCGAGCGCGACGACGGCGGGCTCGGCCTCGCGGCCGCGCACGAGAATGTCCTCGCGACGCACACGTTCTCCAAGATCTACGGCCTCGCCGGCGAGCGGGTCGGCTGGGCCACCGGGGCGAGCGGGCTTATCGGCGCGCTCAACCGCATCCGCGGTCCTTTCAACGTGACGGTGAGCGGGCAGGCGGCGGCCGTCGCCGCGCTCACCGACCAGGCGTTCGTGCAAGCTTCCCGCGCGCACAACCTCGCCGTCCGCGGCGCCTTCATGCCCGCGCTCGAGGCGCTCGGCAACCACGGCATCCGTCCGCTGCCGAGCGAGGCGAACTTCGTGCTCGCGCTGTTCGAGGGCGCGCTGACCGCCGAAACGGCGCTGCGGGGGCTCGCCGAACTGGGCTTCGCGGTGCGCCACCTGCCGGGCCAGGGGTTGCCCGAGGCGCTGCGGATCACCATCGGCACGGCCGGGCAGATGGACGCCGTCGCCGAGGGCTTGCGCGTAATGGCGGAGCGCGCGGCCTGATGTTTGAGCGCGTGGCGATCATCGGCCTCGGCCTGATCGGCGGCTCGATCGGTCTCGCGGTGGCCGAACATCTGCCGGGCGTTGTCACCACCGGCTTCGACGCGAGCCCCGCCGTCCGTCGTCGCGCCGCCGAGCGCGGCCTCGCGGGCACCGTCTGCGACACCGTCGCCGAGGCCGTCGCCGAGGCCGACCTTGTCATCCTGTGCGTGCCCGTCGGCGCGATGGGGGAAGTGGCAAGACAGATAGCCGGCGCCCTCAAGCCGGGTGCGCTCGTCAGCGATGTCGGCTCGTCCAAGCGCAGCATCACCCGCGCCCTGACCGAAGCGCTCCCCGGTCGGGCCGTGATCCCGGCACACCCCGTCGCCGGCACCGAGCACTCCGGTCCCGACGCCGGCTTTGCCACGCTGTTCCACCACCGCTGGTGCATCCTGACGCCGCCCGCCGACGCCGCTCCCGCGCTCGTGAAGCTGCTGGCCTCATTCTGGCGCGCGCTCGGCTCGCGGGTCGAGGTGATGGACGCCGAGCACCACGACCTCGTGCTCGCGGTGACCAGCCACATCCCGCACCTTATCGCCTACACGATCGTCGGCACCGCCTCCGACCTCGAGGACGTCACCCGCGGCGAGGTGATCAAGTACTCGGCCGGCGGCTTCCGCGACTTCACCCGCATCGCCGCCAGCGACCCCACCATGTGGCGCGACGTGTTCCTCAACAACCGCGACGCCGTGCTCGAAATGCTCGAGCGGTTCCTCACCGACCTCGAGCAGATGCGCGAGGCGATCGAGGCGGGCGATGGCGACACGATGTTCGACCTGTTTTCGCGCACCCGCACGATCCGCCGCGGTATCATCGAGCTCGGCCAGGACGATGCCCGTCCCGATTTCGGGCGGGCAGATCACGAGGGCTAGGCAGACGCCGGCGCGAGCTGCGGCGCGCTTGCCTCAGCTCGCGCGGCAAGGGCGACGACGACCGCGAGGATCCGCGCGATCCAGCGGCGCGCGCCGAACCGGACAAGACGAGGTTCGAGGGTACTTCGAACAAGGCATAGGCGAGAAAGAACAGCCCGCCGCCGAGGCCGTAGCGCCGAAGCCAATGTTGACCCGGTCCATGTAGGCGAACAGGTAAGCCGCCGAGCAGCTGCAGGACCGCCACGTGATGCCGGACATCGTCGCGGCGGGGACGGCGTCGGCCGTATGGCTGGCTTCTGCGCGCTCATCGACATCGCTCCGACGCGATGCGACCGCGCGCGGGAGTCGTTCGGGGACAACGATTTCAGCGCGCGGCATCAGCTGTTGAGTTGATTGATCGCGGCGTGCACGCGGGCTTCGATCTCCTCGCGCGGCAGCCCCGGCGGGATCGGCTCGCCGAAACGAACGGTAATGGTGCCCTGCCGCTTCCACCGGCGCTGGTAAGTCGGCCCGCTGTCGATCGCCACCGGCACCACCGGCAAGCCGAGCAGCTTGTAGAGACCGGCAAATCCCGAGCGAAGCGGCGGGCGCTGGCCGTGGGGAATGCGCGTGCCCTCGGGAAAGATTGCCAGCGGGCGACCGGTGCCGATGTACCGTCGGGCCTCGTCGAGCATGGCGCGGAGCCCCTTGGCGCCCGCGCCGCGCATCACCGGAATCGCCCCGTAAGCTCTCGCGGCGCGACCCCAGCCGGGGATGGAAAACAGCTCCTCCTTGCCGAACGGCACCGGGTCCTTGAGCAGGTAGCCGATGTCGATCGCCTCGAAGAAGCTTTCGTGCTTCAGCGCGTACAGCACGGGACCTTCGGGGCGCGGCCCCTCCTCGCGAACCCGGATGCCGAGGATGTGGACGACGCACCAGCGATGGAACGTCGACCACGCGTTCGGCACCTTGCGGAATTGCTCCGGGCGCAGGGCGAGCATGGCGAAGAGGCAAGCGAGCACGAAGACGACGGTCGCGCCGTAGAACAGGGCATAGAACAGGAGGCTGCGCAGCACCCTCACAGGCGGCCGAGCCAGCTCGCCAGCAGCTTGTTGTACTCGAGGAACAGCATGCCGAGGCTCGGCCGCGTCGGCACCGCATCCTCGACCACGCGCACGTTCGGCGGCAGGACTTCGCCGAGCTCGCCGGCGCTGCGGCGCATGTGCCAGTCGCTGGTGACCAGCCGCAGCGAGCGATAGCCGCCGCCCTGGATCCAGCTCGCGGTCTCGAGCGCGTTGCCGCGCGTGTCGAGCGCGTCGAAGCCGAGCACCACGCAGCAGCCCATCTCGGCTTGCCTGACCTTGTACCCCGCGGCGAACTCGCGCGGTTTCACTTCGCGGTCGACGCCGCTGACGAACAGCTTCTTCGCCGAGCCGGCGCGGAGCACCGCGAGCCCGCGCTCGATGCGCCCGCCGCCGCCGGTCGGCACGACGATCACGTCGGTCTTGACGTCGACCGCCACCGGCGCGGGCAGGTCCCCGGCGAACCACAGGAATCCCAGCATCCAGAACAGCATTACCGCGGCCACGAAGCGGATGATCACAGCATCCTCCTGAGCGCGCCGAGCACCGTCAGGCGTGCCGTCAGCATGGCTATGGCGACGCCGATCAGGGGTACCGCGGCGATCATCGCCCAGTCGGGCAACCCGAGCGCGCCGCCGGCGACCATCCCCGAGCCGAGCGCGGCGAACTGGCTGCCGAGCAGGACCACCGCGATCAGCCCGAGCAGCAAGCCGACCACTCCGCCGACGAGGGCGTCGGCGGCGATCGAGCGCTGGAAGATGTCGGCGATCTGGTTGTCGGTGCCGCCGAGCAGGTGGACGATCTCGATCGTGTCGCGGTTCGAGCCGAGCGCGCTTCGCGCCGCCAGCCACACGGCCGCCGCGCTGGTCCCGGCGAGAAGCAAGACGAGGCCGACGGCAAGCCACTGGAGCGAATGGATCGCGTGGAATACCGGCCCGAGCCATGTGGCCTGTGCGTCGAGCGTGGCCGCCGGGACCGATGCGGTCAGCGCGGCGCGCAGCGCCTCCAGCCTTTGTTCGGTGACCGGGCCGCGCAGCCGCACGTCCAGCAGCGCCGGGATCGGGATCGCCTCGTCGGCCGTCCCTGCCTCGGCGCCGAGCCACGGCTCGATCAGGCGTTCGAGTTCGGAGTCGGGCACACGGTGAACTTCGGCGACGTCGTTGCGGTTTCTCAGCAAGGCGACCGCGACCTCGGCCTGGCGGTCGCGCTCCGCCGGCTGGGCCTCGACGATCTGCACCGTGACGCCACCCGAGATCGCGCTGCTCGCGCTGCTCGCGACATTGCTCAGCGCCAGGCCGGCGGCCGCGGCCATCACCGTCAGCGCGACCATGATCGCGATCACCCACGGCATCGGCCCCGCGAGGCGGGCCTGCTGCAGCAGGCCCGAGCGCTCGGCGCCGAAACGCGGCTGGTTGCGACGGATCACCGCGCTGAGAGCCATCAGCCGCGCGCCTCCCGCCGCGGCGGGTAACGCAGGGCGCCGGTCGGATCGGCCAGCCGCCCCTTGTCGAGCCGCATGATCAGCGAGTCCGGCACTTTCTTGAGCAAGTGAACGTCGTGCGTCGCGACGAGAACGGTGGTGCCGAGGCGGTTGAGCGCCTCGAACAGCCGCAGCAGCTTGAGCGCCATCTCGGCATCGACGTTGCCCGTCGGCTCGTCGGCGACGAGGATCTCGGGCCGGGCAATCACCGCGCGGGCAATGGCCACGCGCTGCTGCTCGCCGCCCGACAACGTGGCCGGGCGGGCGTCGGCGCGATGGCCGAGACCGACCCAATCGAGCATGTCGGCGACGGGCTTCATGATGTCGCTTTCGGCGACGCCCGAGACGCGCAGCGGCAAGGCGACGTTGTCGAACGCGCTTAGGTGCGGCACCAGCCGGAAGTCCTGGAACACCGTGCCGATGCGCCGACGGAAGGAGGGCAGGGCCTTGCGCGGCAGGGTGATCACGTCGCTGCCGAACATGCGGATCATCCCGCGCGAAGGGCGCTGCGCGAGATACAGCAGCTTGAGCAGCGACGTCTTGCCCGCGCCGCTCGCGCCGGTGAGGAAATAGAAGCTGCCGGGGTACAGCGTGAAGGAGATATCGCTCAGCACCTCGCGCTCGGTGCCGTAGCGCAAGCCGACGTTGTCGAACTGGACGATGCTCCCCTCCAGACCGCTCATCGTCGGGGTCCGGAGCCGCGACAGACGGCAATGGCAGGGAGGCAAAGCATGCGCGGCGGGCTATAGCCCCTGATCGATGTGGAAAAAAGGCGGCGTCGGGCACTGTTCACGGCATGGCATCTTGTTGCTTTCCCGCGACACGGACTAGGATTCAGCTGCGATGATAATAAGCTGCCCCGCCTGCGCCACGCGCTACGTCGTTCCCGACAGCGCGATCGGCCCGGACGGACGCACGGTGCGCTGTGCCAAGTGCCGCCACAGCTGGTTCCAGGACGGGCCCGCGTTGCCGCCCCGGCCCGCTGCAGCGGCAGCTACGCCGCCGCCGCAAGTCACGCCGCCTCCACCGCCACCCCCGCAGGCGGCGCCCCGCGAAGCCGTCGAGGAGCACGGGCCGCAAGTCGCGCCACCCCCGCCTGAGGCCTATCCCGCCCCGCCGCCGCCGGTCGTCCCTGAGCCGGTTGCGCGCGAGCCGGAGACGCGGTTCGAGGAGCCGCCGCCCCCTCCTGTGACCGTCATCCCGGCTTACGGCGAGGAGGACGATACCTCGCAGTTCGGGCACGAACCGCCGTTCCGGCCACGGCGCAATCCGCTCAAGATGTGGACTTATGCCGGCATCGTCTTTTGTGTCGTGGTCATGGCGCTGATCGTCGCGGTCAGCCGGTGGGGGCTGCCGGCCTGGGTTCCGGTCAATCGCCCGACCTTCGCCGCCGCGCAGGCTGACCTGCAGCTCGACTTCCCGGCCGCGCAGCAGGAGCGGCGGCAGCTGCCTGACGGGACCGAGTATTTCGGCGCGAGCGGCACCATCACCAACACCGGCAGCACCGCGCGAAACGTCCCGCCGATTCTCATCGTGCTGCGCGATGCTCAGGACCGCATCGTCTATAGCTGGGAAGTCTATCCGCCCAAGCGGACGCTGGCTCCGGGTGAGAGCGAGACGGTCAACCAGGCGGTGACCGACGTTCCCCGCTCGGCCAAGGTTGCCGAGATCGGCTGGAAGCCGAGCTACTAGGCCCTATTCGAACTCGTAAGTGACCCGGCCGTCGTGGCTCTGGCGTTGGCTGTGCGGCGCGGGCCGCTGGTCGAGCGAGACCAGCGCTCCGTCCTTCAGCATCACCGAGCGCACGATCGTGACGGCGACGCGGGCCGTTTCCACTTCGGCCCCCAGGCCGGGCGCTCGATGGCCGTCCGCCGGCACCGGTTGCGCGGGGCTGGCGGCAAGAAGGATGGCGGCGGCTATGCTCATGACAAGTGGTTATGCCCTTGTTCACCCTGAATAACAGGGTTTCGCTAACCTCGTTCCACAGCGAGACGAGCAGCGGCCGGCATTGTGGCGGGCGGACGCGGGGAGCAGAATCCGGATGAGTACGGTCCGTAGGAACCCCTAGGGAGCGGTAACGGCCGAGCCGCTTGCAGGGGTGGGGCCCCTTTGCTAAGGGCGCGCACCTACCCCGTGGGGAGCCGCGCTTGCGGCTCCTTTTTCGATGATGCGGTCGTGGCGGAACTGGTAGACGCGCAACGTTGAGGTCGTTGTGGGCGAAAGCCCGTGGAAGTTCGAGTCTTCTCGACCGCACCATACCTTCTGCTATACAGCAGATTTATAAGGCTAATTTTCCAAGGCGGAAAGCTGGCCCCGCGTTTAGCCCCCTTCTCAATCGACCTTACGAAAGCGTCCAATTCACTGATAGGATCGGCACGCTCGGGCGCCAACCTGAACCTTCGCGAAGGCTCCCTTTCTGGGGAGTCCCGCGATGAAGTTGCTATCGAAGAAGCAAGTGCGTGAGAAGGTGCTCTACAGCTTCGCGCACATAGCCCGCCTGGAAGCGGTCGGCCTATTCCCCAAGCGGGTACCGCTTGGCCCCGGCCGGGTCGGGTATGTGGAAGAAGAAGTCGAGAACTGGATCATCAAGCGCATTGCCGAACGCGATGCACGCTCCAGCTCCTAACGGGGCCATTGAGGCCGGCGGGGGCGACCCTGCCGGCCTCTTTCGAATGCGAATGTTGGTCATGCAAGACGCCGTAGATACCCGGAAACTCCCTGCAAACTCGAAGTCACAGGGCTGCCATTCGCCCAAGCCTTGCCCGGCCAGGCTACAATAAGGGAATGCGTGAAGGGTGCCGATTACGCAAACGGGCCCTACGGTCTCGGTCGGATCATCATCTCGGTCAAGGGCGGTGAGAACCTCAACCCGGCCATGGTTAGGTACCTCGCAGGCGTGGTGCAGCGCGAGAAAGCGCAAATGGGAATCCTTATCACGCTCGCTGAGCCGAGCCGCGGCATGAGAGCAGACGCTAATTCATATGGATTTGTCAGTTGCTCGGCTCACGGCCGGTTACCCCTAATCCAAATTGCGACGGTTGAGGATTTGCTCGAGGGGAGGCTTCCGAAGCTGCCCGCTTTGCCGCAGCCCACCGAAGCGCCGTTGCGCGGCAGGCGCAGACACGAGAAGGACCAACTCGAGCTGATGCTGCCGTTTGCCGGGACAGGCGGCCTGCAGACGGAGGACGGCACAATCATCGACCCCCGCTTCTATTCGGTGGCTGTCGGCAACTGATAATCGCAGCCGAATCTTGTCCCAGTTCCGCGCCAGCCGAGCACATTGAATTATGTGTTTCGTCGCCAGATGACCCGCAGGAAACCGCCATCTTCGTCAAACTGGCGCGCGACCGCCAAACTGGGACACCGTGAGTCCCACTTCCGTCGCGGTTCGAGGCACGTCTAAGGCACGTCAGCGCGCCTTGAGAGGTCCCTCAGCGCCCGCAAAACCACCATTAAGTGGCCTCTGAAGCATCGGCGTCAGACTCCAGCCGCTCTTGTCCGCCCATTGCCTAAATTGACCGGGACTCTAGACATTGACAGCCCGCATTGCTGCGCAGCCTGACTTTTGCCAGAGCGGCGGAGTTCCGCCATTTTCCGACCGCGAGGCCCCGTCAAATCCCGGGTGATCCCGCCTCGGTCGGACTCTAGACCCTCTTGTCCCCTAACAGCGCCCGTCAAACCATGGTCCCCTATTGCACGCCGATCCCGGTCCCCGTTTGTGCGCCGATTGACACGGTTGGCGGACTCCAAATCAATTCTAAGATTCTGGATTGGCACCCAATGCCGATTGGCCGGCTCTGGCCGCGGAATAGTTTGCTTCGGCGCGCTGCATCTGCGCTGTGCCGTCCGAAATGAGTTGCTCGCCCTTCGCCTTGTTTGCCTCGGCTGCTTGAAGCTGTGCCTCCGCTTCGGCGACCAACTCACGAGCATGCGCCAAACGTTTCTCGCCTTCGGCGGTGTCCTTGCTGCTCTTCTCGATCATGCCGCGACCCTTCGCAGAAACCTGTTGGCCTGCCGTCCACGACTCGCCGTAGCCCCTGATCTGGTTGCCTCTTTGCGAGATACGGTGACCAGCATCCATGGGCGAACTCGTCGAGCTCGAGCAGGCCCCAAATATCGGGAAAACCGCGATGATGGCTACACAAAGAAACTTATTCATTGAATCCCTCCTGGAGCGATTGGAAGGCAGTGAGGGTACCCACGGGATTTCTTGCCGTCCGTTTTGACTAGAGGAGCCCTGGAAGTCCGCACCGCCATCAGGCCAGAGCGGAGGAAAAGGGGGGGAGCGCACGGGGCTCCCCCCGGAGATGGTTATTGCGAGTTGATCCGCAGGCGGGTGGTCAGGCGGTCGACCCTGAACTGAAGCGCCGCCTGGTCTCGGGCGGAAAGGTTGCCATTACGATCGTGCCCCATGCTCCTTTCGCTTGAGCGAATGGAATACAGCTCGCGCTGGGCCCTGGCGGCTTCGCGCCCGCTCAGCGAGCGCTGCGACCTCGCGGTGCTGACGTAGCGGTCGAGCCCGGCAAGCTGTGACAGGATAGCCTGACGATCAGCCCGGTCATTCCGGTCCGTTGCCACGGCGGTCGCCACCCAGCGGCCGCGGTTGTCATAGTAGCCCGAGGTTTCGCCCGCGTGCCAGCGGCCGCGGGTGTCGTAATAGCCCGGCTGGCGGTCGGCGACCCACGTTCCGGCGGCATCGCGGTGGCCGGCGGCCTCACCGGCCATCCAGCGGCCGCGCGCATCGTAATGGCCGACCGTCACCCCGGCGATCCAGCGGCCGCGTTGGTCGTAATGACCGCTGGCGGAACCCGCGATCCATTGGCCGTGATCGTCGTAGTAGCCGTTGGACGAAGCCGGGATCCAGCGATTGTGGCTGTCGTAGCTGCCGCTTGCCGATCCGTCTTCGCGGCGGGGGATCCAATTGCCTCGGCTGTCGTAATAGCCGTTGGGCGCGCCCGCCACCCAGGCGTTGTTGCGATCGTAATAGCCGCTTGCCCGGCCGGTCGCTACGGCCGTCGCGTGCCACTGGCCCTGGGCGTCGTAGTAGCCGTAGGCATCGGCGCGGCGCGCCGGCTGCTCGGCGGTGCCGGCGGCAATCCAGCGGCCGCGATCGTCGTAATACCCGCTGTCCGAACCGCTCACCCACGCGTCGTTGCGGTCGTAATAGCCGTTTGACGATGCCGGGACCCATTCGCCGTTCGACCGGTAGTCGCCGAAGCCGCTGCCCGAGCCGCTGTTCATGATCCAGCGGTTCTCGGAGCCATAGCGGCCGTTGGGCGGGCCCTCGATCCAGCCGCCGTCACGGTTGTAATAGCCGCGCGCGTCCGCCGCGCTGATACCGGTGGCGTGCCAGCGATTGTCCTTATCGTAATAGCCGTAGGCATCGCTGCACTCGCGCCCCGGCTTGGCGACCTGGTTGCCGATCAGCGCACCGGCGGCCGCGCCGATGATCGTGCCGAGCGTCTTGTCGCCGCGGCCGGCAACGGTGTTGCCGAGAACTCCGCCGACCACCCCGCCGCCGACGGTGGCGACGACCCGCGTGGTGCTCTGCTGCTCGCAAGTAGCCTGGGACGGGGTCCGGGCGCTGGCGATCGAAGGGACGAGGGCGGCGGCGGCGATGCTCGCCGCGAATATATATCTGCGCATGGAAGAAGCTCCTGGAATCGGATGATTCCTGTTTCCAATGCACTCAACAATTCACGAATTATTAGGTTCCCTATATTCCCGGATTTATTTATTATATGCGGCCATAAAAGGAAGATAATATTCGTCACTTGATGATTCGCATAATATGTAATTTAAGTTCTCAATTGGGAGCAGCGCAGATTCGAGAACATGACGCGCGATTTTCAAGACGCGCCGACTATCGACACCCTGGTGCCAGGCTCGGTGTCGGTCATTTCAACCGTGCCGCCCAGTTGCTTGGCCAGCGCATCGACGATGCCGGTGCCAAGGCCCGGCTTGAACAGGCCGACGCCTTTCGCCATGCCGACACCATTGTCTGTCACCGACAACACGAAGCCGTCGCCGCGGGTTCGATAGTCCACCTCGACGTCTCCTGCCTGCTCGCGATCGGGAAAGGCGTGCTTGAGGGCATTGATGACCAGCTCGGTCACGATCAGCCCAAGGCTCGTCGCGACATTGGCCATTACCGTGCTGTCGTCGGCGTTCGCGTGAAGCGTGATCGCGCCGTCATCGTCGATCATCGAGGCCCCGATGCTGTCGCACAGGTTTTGGAAGTACTGCCGCAGCTCCACCGTGTCCTCAACGGAAACGGCCAATTGCTTCTGCAGCTTGGCGATCGAGATGACCCGATTGTGCGCGTTTCGCAGATAATGCCGGGTTTCCTCGGATTGGACGCGGCGAGCGCTTTGCAGCAGGACGCTGGCGATGATCTGCAGGCTGTTGGCGACGCGGTGCTGGAGTTCCTGCATCAGGATTTCCTTTTCCTTGATCAGGTCGTCCCTGATCCGAACCGCCAGCCGCGCCGAGGTGACGTCGGTGATCGTCATAACGATCAGCGCGGTGTCGCCGTCGTAATCCAGCCTGTGCGTGTTGAGCACGATGCAGGCCGGCTCGTGGCCGTCGCGGCGCAGATCCATCTCGTAGGCATCGACTGCGGCCGTACCAGCGAAGGTCGCCGTGAGCAGCGAGCGCAGCTGAGGAACGTCCCATTCGCCGGCCCCCAGCCGGGCGAGAGCGACTCCCTCGATCTGGTCCGGCTCGAACCCAAAGGCGCTGCAGAACGACTGGCTGGCGCCGACGATGCCGAACTTGTCGTCGAGCATGAGCACCGGGCTCCGCGACGAATTGATGAGGGCCAGCGCAAGACTCGCGGCTGGATTGAGGTGGGGTGTCCTGGAGTGTTGCATTGCTGAAGCCTTGAGTCCGGCACAGGGCTTGCGGATAGCAAACCAACCCGGCCGGAAGGAGAGCCGAGGCTACCGAATCGATGCTCTGGATCGCTTAGGCTCTATGCTTGCTATAACACCTTTCGTGGAAGATCGTTGCAGCAAATAGACGAAAATAAATAAATCGTCTGCCTCATCGGCTTCGCAAAAGAAATATGCAAATCGCATCATTTTAATTCTGTCACTTCAAAATCAAACAATTAAATTAGTTTGAAAAGGAAAAGATATATTTAATCTTGA
>Ga0070662_100000805_pt1 | contig 19301 bp, 15 predicted proteins | sample KBSC53metaG_FD_65648 | JGI IMG/M metagenome (GOLD analysis project Ga0070662, IMG submission 65648) | Corn rhizosphere microbial communities from Kellogg Biological Station, Michigan, USA - KBS C5-3 metaG | ecosystem: Host-associated > Plants > Roots > Rhizosphere > Soil ...
TATGGGAAAAATTATTGGCATTGACCTGGGAACCACAAATAGTTGTGTTGCAGTAATGGAAGGCAACGAGCCCGTAGTGATTGCCAATGACGAAGGGCGCCGTACAACGCCTTCTGTTGTTGCATTCTTAAAAAACGGGGAACGTAAAGTGGGTGATCCCGCCAAAAGGCAGGCGATTACGAACCCGCAAAACACGATCATGTCCATCAAACGCTTTATGGGGCGTCGTTTTGATGAAGTAACAGAAGAGATCAAACATTGCAGCTATAAAGTCGTACGCGGTGAGAATGACACAGTGCGTGTTGATATCGAAGGGCGCTTATACACGCCGCAGGAAATCTCCGCAATTATCCTGCAAAAAATGAAAAAGAATGCAGAAGACTACCTTGGACAGGAAGTAACTGAAGCGGTAATAACCGTGCCGGCTTATTTTAATGATGCGCAACGCCAGGCAACGAAAGAGGCGGGCGAAATCGCTGGTTTAACGGTGCGCAGGATCGTAAATGAACCGACAGCGGCGGCATTGGCTTACGGACTGGAGAAAAGCAATAAAAGTCACACAGTCGCAGTATTCGACCTTGGCGGCGGTACCTTTGACATCTCGGTGTTGGAGTTGGGTGACGGCGTATTTGAAGTAAAGTCGACCAATGGCGATACCCATTTGGGTGGGGATGATTTCGACAAGGTGATCATGGACTGGCTGGCCGACGAATTTAAAAAAGATGAGAATATCGACCTGCGTAAAGACCCAATGGCTTTGCAACGCTTAAAAGAGGCCGCTGAAAAGGCAAAGGTTGAACTGTCGTCGGCCACGGAAACCGAAATCAATCTGCCGTATGTAACGTCGGTAGATGGCGTGCCTAAACACCTGGTTAAGAAATTGACCAGGGCAAAATTTGAAAAAATATCGGACGGCCTGTTCTCGCGTTGTTTGAAACCATGTGAAACTGCGCTTAAAGATGCAAAAATGAAACCGGCAGATATCCAGGAGGTGATTCTGGTCGGCGGCAGCACCCGTATTCCCAGAGTGCAGGAGATCGTTGAGAAATTTTTTGGCAGGAAACCCAATAAAAGTGTTAACCCTGATGAAGTGGTTGCACTGGGGGCCGCTATTCAGGGGGGCGTCCTTACCGGCGATGTAAAAGATGTGGTTTTACTCGATGTTACCCCTCTTTCTTTAGGGATCGAAACCATGGGTGGCGTCATGACTACACTCATTCCTGCAAATACCACTATTCCGGCTAAGAAATCGGAAGTATTTTCTACTGCAGCAGACAATCAGCCTGGGGTGCAGGTCCATGTATTACAAGGTGACCGTGCCCTGGCCAGCGACAATAAAAGCCTGGGTATTTTTAACCTTGACGGCATACCGCCGGCACCGAGAGGCTTGCCTCAAATTGAAGTGACCTTTGATATCGACGCTAATGGCATCCTGAATGTCAGCGCCAAAGATAAGGGCACTAATAAAGAGCAAAAAATACGCATTGAGGCGGGTAGCGGACTGACTAAAGAAGAGGTCGAAAAAATGCGGGAAAGTGCCAAAGCAAATGAAGCCGCCGATAAAGCAGCCAGGGAGAAAATCGATAAGCTTAATCACGCGGACAGCCTGATATTCCAGACCGAGAAACAACTCAAAGAATTCGGAGACAAAATTTCGGGCACGAATAAAGAAGCGATCAACGGGGCATTATCCGCGTTAAAATATGCGCACGAAAAACAAGACCTCGCAGCTATAGACCGTTCTACGGCTGACCTTAACACCGCCTGGAATGCGGCGAGCGAAGAAATGTACAAAACGGCTGATAACACTGCAACGGGTGCTGCGCATGAGCCGACCGGGCAACCGGCTGGTGACGACGCAACTGATGTTGAGTTTGAGGAGGTCAAGTAATAGCAACTTAAACAGGGTAATTAACTGTCATCGGATGTTGATTTTAGTGGCGGGCATTCTGAATGCCCGCCACAACACCCTTAAAGGATGCGGTTCAGTTTGACTGCATTTTGCGCCAGAGGTAAACAATCTCAATCTATTTACATGATGCGAGTTACGTAAGCACCTGGTTAACTTATTTTATTTTTATTGAAACCTGGTAACATGACTGATCTGCCATTAGTTGGAACAAGACATAAACTCGTCAGGAAAGTGAATAGTATCGTGGGAGCGCCATCGCTGGATCTGCTTTCGGTTGAAGAACCACTTGAAATCAGGATAAGGTACGGGCCTGAGAGTGACCGGATTCAAAAAAATGTTTCCGTAACCATGCGTACGCCCGGTAACGACCTGGAACTGGCGTTGGGATTTCTTTTTACCGAAGGTATCATTTCTTCCTATCACGATGTCGCCGGAATCTACCATATAGATATGTCCTGTACCTCTCAAAAAGAAAATATTGTACAGGTAGAGCTTGCTGAAGCATTCGTCCCCCATCTGATGCATGCCGAGCGGAATTTTTACACGACATCCAGCTGCGGTGTTTGCGGAAAAGGATCTATCCAATCTATCAGGACCGTCAGTCCCTTTAACGACTGGTATAAGCCTGAACTGAGATTGCCTACCGCCGTGCTTTATGAATTACCAAAGAAAATGAAGGATGCACAGAGCGCATTTGCCGCAACGGGAGGCATTCATGCCTCCGGCTTATTTTCGCTGAACGGCGATTTGCTCTTGCTTCGTGAAGATGTCGGCAGGCATAACGCCCTTGATAAATTGATAGGGAACGCGCTGGCTTGCGACATGCTACCATTGGAACAGCATATATTACTGCTTAGCGGGCGTGCCAGCTTTGAATTGATTCAGAAAGCTGCCATGGCCGGAATATCTATTGTTGCCGCCATAGGCGCGCCCTCAAGCCTGGCGGTGGAACTGGCTATTGAGTTTGACATGACCCTCCTGGGATTTTTAAAGGAGGACCGGTTCAATATTTACAGCTCCTCCGACAGGATTTTAATACCAACGACTTATGAAAATTAGAATTAAAGGCAATTCGATCCGGTATCGCCTGACACAGTCAGATTTGGCCAGGCTGAATGAGGAAGGCTTCCTGATGGAACGAACAGAATTTGCCGGGAAGACCTTGTCCTATGGCATCGAAACCACCATCAATCGTAAACTGTCTGCGGACTATATCGGTGATCAGGTATTAATAAGCATGCCAAAAGACATGATCGGGCAACTTGTCTCCACATCGGCGGTTGGCTTTGAAGACAAAACAGGGCCTGTGAGCCTGTTGGTCGAAAAAGATTTTACCTGCCTTGATAATGTTGAAGAAGATCAGAGCGATAATTTTCCTAACCCTTTACTGACTAAATAATTAATTACGCAGGCTATGAAAAAGACAAAAGAAGAGCCATCAGCAGAACCGCCTTACAAATTGCTGGATCTGGAGGTTACACCGGTAAAAAAATGGGCGGCAGGCGTGCCTGCGGTTGTGGCCTCTGTCAGCGACTTGATTGTAAATAAAACATTAATAAGGGGCGGGGCGGCTTTGTTCAAAATGAACCAGTTTGATGGGTTTGACTGCCCCAGCTGTGCATGGCCCGATCCCGATGATGATCGTTCTCCAATTGCAGAGTATTGTGAGAACGGCGCGAAAGCGCTTGCAGAGGAGGCCACTACCAAGAAGCTGACCGCGGAGTTTTTTAAAGATAATTCGGTATATGACCTGGCAAAACTGACGGATTATGAAATAGGACATTTAGGAAGATTAGCAGAACCCATGTACTTGCCGGCAGGCGGAACCCATTACGAGCCGATCAGTTGGGATGATGCGTTCAGAAAAATCGCTGAGCATCTTAATAAATTAAGCTCTCCCGATGAAGCTGCGTTTTATACGTCGGGAAGAACCAGCAACGAGGCTTCATTTGTTTACCAGCTTTTTGTAAGAGAGTTTGGTACCAACAACTTTCCTGATTGCTCCAATATGTGTCATGAAACATCAGGCTTTGCCTTACTGCCTACAATCGGTGTTGGAAAAGGAACCGTAAAACTGCATGATTTTTATGATACAGACGTAATTGTTATTATCGGGCAAAACCCGGGTACCAACTCGCCGCGAATGATGAGCGCCCTGGAGAAAGGAAAGAAAAATGGCGCAAAGGTCATTGCCATCAATCCTTTGCCCGAAGCCGGTTTGATGGGCTTCCGCAACCCGCAGGAAGTAGCTGGAGTGATCGGAAAGCCGGCACATCTTGCAGACCTTTATCTTCCTGTAAAAATTAACGGGGATATGGCATTGATAAAGGCCATTGAAAAATACCTTCTTGATTTTGAAAAGACATCACCCGGCGGCGTATTCGACCATGATTTTATCAAAAATAAAACAACAGGCTATGATGCGTTTATTGAACGGCTCGAAAGCTATAATATAGGAGAGCTCGCGAAGGCGTCCGGCGTGCCGCAAAAGGATTTGTATGAAGCGGCACAGATGATGGCGTTCAAAAAGCGAATCATTTTTTGCTGGGGTATGGGATTAACGCAACAGCACAATGGTGTGGATATAATCAAAGAAATAATCAACCTGCTGCTGCTCAAAGGCAGTATTGGTAAACCGGGGGCCGGACCAAGCCCTGTACGGGGACACAGCAACGTGCAGGGCAACCGCACCATGCTTATTAACAATCACCCCACACAGGAACAACTGGACCGGTTGCAGCAGGTGTTTGGGTTTAATCCGCCGCGTCATACCGGTTACGATGTTGTAGAAACCATTAAAGCCATACATCAGGGGAAGATCAAAGTGTTTTTTGCTATGGGCGGCAATTTTCTCTCCGCTACGCCAGATACGACCTACACCGCCAACGGTATGCGCAAACTCGATTTAACGGTTAGCGTTTCCATTAAGTTAAACCGGGGGCATCTGGTTCATGGGAAAGAATCCCTGATCCTGCCCGTTAAATCGAGAAGCGAAAAGGATATTGTGAACGGTGAATTGCAGCATGTAAGCACAGAAAACTCGATGGGGGTAGTGGAATGGTCAAGAGGTGCGCTGGAACCGATTTCTGATAGGCTTATTAACGAAACACAAGTGGTCTGCCGTATGGCAAAAGCTGTTTTGGGCAGCAAAACTGTAGTGAACTGGGACAGGTATGCCAATAATTATGACGCGGTAAGGGATGATATTGAAAAGTGCATCCCGGGATTTGAAAATTATAATGTGCGGGTGGTGCAAAAAGGTGGCTTTTATTTGCCTAATGCCGCCCGTGACGGCATCTTTAAAACAAAACAATTTGGCGACCGTGCGCCGTTTACGTTAACCACAGTTCCCGACAATACCTTACAAGAGGATGAATACCTGATGGCAACTACCAGGACACACGATCAGTTTAACACAACGATATATGGCCTGGATGACCGTTACCGTGGTATTCATAATGAACGCAGAGTAATTTTTATGAACAAAAAGGATATTGAAAAGGCCGGATTTAAGCCAGGAGATAAGGTCGATTTGTACAACTGCGATGATGGTATTGAAAGAATAGCACCCCTGTTCATCATTGTCGAATATCCAATTCCCGAAAAAAATACGGTTACTTATTTTCCGGAAACGAATGTTTTGGTTTCAGTGAATAATGTAGTGAAGGAAAGCAATATGCCTGCTTCAAAATACGTAAAAATCAAGATCAAACCCTATAATCCTGATGTATATACGGAAATTGATGAGGAGCTTTACCTCAGCAAAGTATCGGGTTAAGGTTTAACTACATCGCAATCAGGAAGCATCGCTTTAACGCAATGTATGCAACCAGTTATGAAATGCCAAAATCTTAATCTGCTTAAAAAGTAACCTATATGAAAGAGTTAATTTTCAGTACAAACAATGATTGGACGGGCTTAGTTACCCGGCTTACCATCGGTATCGTCTTATTTGCACATGGCAGCCAAAAAATGCTGGGTTGGTTTGGCGGTGGCGGATTTGAAAACACGATGGCCTATTTCACCTCAAATCAACATTTGCCCGCGGTTATTGGATTTATGGTTATTTGTATTGAATTTTTTGGCGCACTGTGTCTGATGGCCGGCTTTACAGGCAGGCTGTTTGCAATTGCAGTTATTTTCTTGTTTTTGGGAATTATTTTTACCGTACACGGCCCGAATGGCTTTTTCATGAACTGGTATGGCACAAAAAAAGGCGAGGGGTACGAATATCATCTTTTAATGATTGGTTTGGCTATTGCAACACTTATAAATGGAAGCGGAAAATTTTCAATAGATGGCTTGATCTGTAAATAGGACATTGCCTTCAACAACTTTTAACCGGTAAAATAAAACGGGTGATCAGCGGCAGGCAGGCCGTTAATTTGTTCGGGTTTGGTTGAAGTTATGCAAAATGTTGTTCTATGGATTTGTCCATTATCCATTATTCTATGGTATATTGTTTAGGGGAAAATTAGTGCCATGGCAATAATGAGGAAAATCGGTTTAATCTAAGTTGTCTTTATGGAAACCAGTATAAAAAAGCTTTCTGCCGGTGGCATGCTTATCGCTCTGGGAATAATTTTTGGCGATATCGGCACTTCTCCCTTATATGTTTTTCAAACTTTGCTCGAAGAAGGTGGTCATATTAACCAGGCTTTTGTTTTGGGCTCGATTTCCTGTATTTTCTGGACATTGACCCTTCAGACGACATTCAAATACATCTTTATCACTTTACAAGCAGACAATCGGGGAGAGGGCGGCATTTTTTCATTATATACGATTGTCAGGCATTCCGGCAAATGGCTGGCGATCCCGGCAATGATTGGCGCCGCCACACTGCTGGCGGACGGAATTATTACGCCACCGATTTCGGTTACCTCTGCCATTGAAGGACTGCATTTGGTAAAGGGGCTTTCCAATGTTATTACACCGGGTAATAAAAACGTACTGTTTACGGTAACCGGTATCCTGTTCCTGTTATTCTTTGCTCAGCAATTTGGGACCCGCCGGATCGGATCCGTCTTCGGTCCGGTGATGCTGGTATGGTTCTTAATGCTTGGCGCCTCCGGTTTTGGTCAGGTGCTCCGGGAACCGGGCATCATCAAAGCTTTGAACCCGTATTACGGTATAATGCTATTGCTGCAGCACCCGCGTGGCGTTTTTCTGTTGGGGGCAGTTTTTCTTTGCACTACGGGGGCCGAGGCCCTGTACTCAGATCTGGGGCATTGTGGTAAGAAAAATATCCAGTTTAGCTGGCTGTTCGTTAAAATATGCCTGCTTCTTAATTACCTGGGCCAGGGAGCATGGATCTTACTACAACCGGCATCGACAGATTTCAATGGCACCAGCCCTTTTTTCCAGATTATTCCTCAGTCGATGTTATTTCCGGCAATCGTCCTTGCGATGTCGGCAACGATTATCGCAAGCCAGGCGCTGATAAGCGGATCGTTTACATTGATAAATGAGGCCATTTGTTTGGATTTCTGGCCCAGCATCAGGACCAAGTATCCGACAGATATCCGTGGACAGGTCTATATCCCAGCTATGAATTGGTTGCTTTGTGCCGGCTGCATATCGGTAGCGCTGTATTTCAAAACATCATCGGCCATGACGGCGGCATATGGCTTCTCCATAACGATCGCCATGCTCATGACAACTATATTGATGTATTATTTCATGCGTGACGTGAAGCATTGGCCTCAATGGGTAGTCATTCTTATCATGAGCGTTTTTGTATGGATCGAGATTTCATTCTTCGTCGCTAATATTCTAAAGCTTGCTAAGCTGTTGTTCTTTCTGATATTTGAACTGGGGCTGATCGGCACCATGTACGTTTGGTTCAAAGCCAGCCAAATCAAAAACAGCCTGTTGCATTATGTCAAGATAAATGAACAATTGTCTTCCCTGAATGACATCAGCAAAGACATGGATATCCCTAAGTTTGCCACTCACGCAGTTTATCTCACCAGGGCTTCTATTTTCAGCGAGCTGATCGAACAAAGCATTATCTACTCTATACTGGTCAGAAATCCTAAACGGGCTGATGTATATTGGTTTTTGCATGTCGAAAAATCGGATGAACCCTATACCATGGAATATTCGGTTAACGAAGTGTGTGCCGATAAAATCGTCAGGGTGGACTTCCGCCTGGGCTTCAGGGTTCAGCCCCGGATTAATGTATTATTCCGCAATGTACTCGAAAATATGGTACAGGACCGCCAGTTAAACATTATCAGCCGGTATCCGTCCCTGCAAAAGCATTTGCTTATGGCTGATTTCCGGTTTGTTATCCTGGAGAAATTTCTTTCCAACAACAACGACCTGAATCGATGGGAAAAGTTCATTCTGAATTGTTATTTTAACCTTAGGAAATGTGCTCAGACCGAACAGGAGGCATTCGGACTGGACACCAGCGAAACCAAAGTTGAATTTCTTCCATTGGTCTATAAACCTTTTAAAGTCCGTCTGGTCTATGTGCCTTACGCTAAATTAACTAACTAAGATTGAATGAAAACTACACTTGACCCGCAGGAATTTTATGAACATATCTATAGCTGGTTGATTAGCTACGTGCCCCGCTTTCTGATCGGCATACTGATATTGCTGGGCGGACTTTGGCTGATCAAGATCTTATTAAATCAATTGCTTCTGAAACTACACGCCAAAGAGGTTGACCCCACACTTAAACCCTTCCTCATGAGCATGATTGGGATCGCCTTGAGGATTTCCCTTGTTGTTGGCGTAATGGAAATTATGGGTTTTCAAACGACCTTGTTCGCAACATTACTCGGGACATTTGGTGTCGCAGTTGGCCTGGCGTTGTCGGGCACACTGCAGAATTTCGCAAGCGGTATTTTAATACTCCTGTTGAAGCCATTTGCCGTAGCCGATCAGATCAATACAAAAGGCATAGAGGGTACAGTAACCTCGATCCAGATATTTTACACGATCCTTACTACCTATGATAACCTCATCGTTATTGTCCCCAACAGCCAGCTTTCTAATCAGGTGATCACCAACATGAGCAGACAGACAACGCGACGCCTTGATATTAGCTATCAGGTGCCAAATAACATTGATATCAATCAAATCAGTGACACGATCACCAAAGCCTTAACGGATTGCAGCCAGTGCCTTAAAACTCCTGAACTGAATATTGGGGTTGATGAACTTTTACCTGACGCTTATGTCCTTGGAATAAGTGTCTGGACAAATGCAGCCGGTTTTAAGCAGGCCAGGCAGGTCATCCAGGGAACATTGCTTCAAACCATCAAAGATGCTGGCATAAAGATCCCGGGTGTATAACTGGCAATTCAGCAAAAACGAAATGCTCAAAACATCATTTGGAAGTTATTAGTTTGCCAGAGACGCGCAAAACAGTTTGACGTCAATCCAATAAATTCACTAAACAGCCAAATTTGACGAACATCTTATCCAAGCCTCAAAATCTCAATAAGCTGATTGTAAGGCATTTATAATGGTTTTCGGAGGATGGCAAACCGGCTGAAACAGAATAGAGTTCAGAATTTTAAAAAACTAAGATATTTTTACAAAGAAAAACCGGCGCAACCGGATATAAATATGATTATCAGAAAAAAAGAACATTGGTTTAAAATGCTGTTCGTCTGGCATGGCTCGGTAATTCCAAGAATATTGCCCCGGCTAGCCATGCTTTTTTTATTATCGGTTATTATCGTTTCTCTTCATGGTATTATTTTCTCGTTCAAAGTACCGCTGAATCCCACACCATTTACATTGTTTGGTTTCGTGCTGGCTCTTTTTCTCGGATTTCGCAATAACGTCAGTTACGAACGTTTCTGGGAAGGGCGCAAGCTCTGGGGTGGCCTGCTCAATGATACCCGGTCGCTTGCCCGCCAGGCGCTGACCTTGCCTGACAGCCCGGATGAACCGGAAAGAACCAGACGTTTTGTGCTGATGCTTATCGCATTCACTTATGCACTGAAGCATCAGCTCAGACATACCGATGCCAGCAAAGACCTGAAAAAACGGTTGGATCCGGAACATTTTGAGTTGGTGGAGGAAGCGAACTTTAAACCGATTCTGATCATGAAATTCATGGCGCAATGGGTGCAGCAGGCACGCCTGGAAAATAAAATCGATTCAATCCAGCAGTCATGCTTCGATCAGAATTTTAATAAACTGTCGGATATTGTTGGTGGCTGTGAACGCATCCAGTCCACCCCGTTACCTTATTCCTATAGCGTACTGCTGCACCGCACCATCTATTTGTATTGCTTTTTGCTGCCGTTCGGTCTGGTGGACAGCCTCCAATGGCTCACGCCCTTGCTCGTCGTGTTTATAGGATACACTTTCGTGGCCTTTGAAGCGATTGCCGATGAGATCGAACAGCCTTTTGGAAAAGAACCTAACGATCTTGCCCTGAACGCCATGTGCCACACCATTGAATCGACCCTGCTGGAATTGATCGGAGAAAATCTGCCTGACGTAAAAATCCGGGCGGGAACAATCATTGATTGACAAGTTAATCAGCAGCATATAACGATTGCTGCTAAAAAAAGAATTCCATTAAAAATAGTACCTGTATCCTGCTAAATCAAAAAGCACCGGTGTCAATCACCGGTGAAAGCCAGAACATGCCACCGATAAAGTTATCGGCTTTAGCCGGCATTTTTTGGGTCATAGCTGATTCTCCAGTTAATGCCGAACTGATCAATGACTGAGCCGAAATAGGCGCCCCAAAACGTATCCGCAAGGGGCTGCGAGATTTGCCCGTACTGCGATAGTTTATCAAAGATGGTTTGCGCTTCTTCTTTGCTGACGGCTGATATAGAAACTGCAAAGTTGTTCCCCTGTACCAATGAATCGCCATATTCGTCGCCGGCATCGCATCCCATTAACACCGTATTGCCTATGGGCAAGGCGATGTGCAGAATTTTATGCATATCATCTTGTGATAGTACATAACCTTCACTTGGCGGGATCTCGTTGAAACGGGAAAGATGTGTAAAGTCACCGCCAAAAACACCCTTATAAACTGCGAATGCTTCTTCGCAGAGACCGTCAAATGTCAGATAGCTGTTTGCTGTTGCCATGTTCTTGCGTTTTATATTATTTCAATGATAGATTTTTGTTCAATACATTTACCTTCTCCGCCAATGGTCGTAGCTATCTGCTTTTTTAAAGTTAATAGGAACCTGGCGTCAACGTGGCAAAATAAACGGAGAATTTTTATCTGATATAAAGTTAATTTTTAACGCGCACCATTGGAGCCTTCGTAGGAGCTTATAAATAATATTCTACATTCCTTTCACATTTTGCGATATTGATTATCAGCAACTTCAAACGTCTAACGACCTATCTTGTAATTGAGGAACCTGGCTATTGCATAACCAGATTAGGGTATGATTTGGTATATTTAATGTATATATAAACCAACCTGCCCCTTTTATAGTTTTCTTCCTCCTTTTACGATACAAATCAGCCTGCTTTTATTAGTTTTTGAGCAGATAAATGGACAATTACGATGAAGAATAACCAAAATAAAAAACCCGCAGATAAGGACCTGTTTAAAAAAAAGGAACCGGATGAGCCAGAAGAATCGCCTGGATACGATTATGTGAAATACAGTGGCCTGGGCTTTCAAATGCTTGTTATTATCGGCGCTTTTGCTTACGGCGGTTACCGGATAGATAAAGCGGCTCATCATAGTATACAATGGGTTACCTGTATCCTGTCGCTGACAGGCGTCTTTATTGCAATTTATTTGGTCATTAGATCAATAAGAAATGACTGATCGTGAAACCAAAGCCTAAAGCTATCCGGTAACGCGCCGTCTGGCCTTAGCTAACCATAATTAATACATCTGTAGTCATGGAAGACAACAATGAACCTATTCAGACCCTCGCGATTGATACCGTCAGGGTACTCTCTGCGGACGCAGTACAAAAGGCAAATTCAGGCCATCCCGGTACTGCTATGGCGCTTGCCCCTGTGGCCAGCCTTTTGTGGACCATGGCCATGCGGTATAATCCTGTTAATCCTAAATGGCCGAACCGCGATCGTTTTATTTTATCTAACGGGCATGCATGTATTCTTCAATATATAATGCTTTATCTTACAGGTTATGATCTGAGCCTGGATGACCTCAAGGCGTTCCGTCAGTTGCACAGCAAAACGCCCGGGCACCCTGAACACGGCCTGACACCCGGAATTGAGGTGACAACGGGACCGCTGGGGCAGGGTTTCGCCAACAGCGTGGGTTTTGCGATCGGGCAAAAGCATCTCGCTGCGCGTTACAACAAGCCTGGGTTTGATCTGTTCAATTATAAAATATTCTGCATTTGTAGCGATGGTGATATGATGGAGGGCGTAACCTCAGAAGCAGCCTCGTTAGCAGGTATGCTGGAACTTGGCAATATGATCTGCATATATGATGATAACCACATCACTATTGAAGGGGATACCAATCTTGCATTTAATGAAGATGTAGGCAAAAGGTTTGAAGCCTACAACTGGCATGTACAAACAGTTACTGACGGCAACGACCTGTCGGCAATCACTGAAGCGTTGGTGGCAGCGAAGGATGAAACCGCCCGCCCGTCCCTGATTAAGATCCGTACCCAAATTGCTTATGGCAGCCCCAATAAGATTAATACGGCCGCAGCGCATGGTTCACCGCTGGGAACTGAAGAAGTGAAACTTGTTAAGAAATTCTTTGGGTTCAACCCGGAGCAGTCTTTTGTGGTGCCCGAAGAGGTGCTTAACTATTACCGGGATGCCGGTAAAACAGGGGTAGAGAAAGAAAAACAGTGGAATGATCTTTTTAAATCTTATAAGGAAAAATTTCCTGAGCTGGCAGCAGAATATGAGCTGTTCAGCAGCGGCGGTCTGCCGGAAGGATGGGATGCCGGTCTTCCCGTATTCCAGCCGACTGAAAAAGGCATGGCAACCCGTGCCGCCTCGGGTCAGGTACTCAACGCGATCGCAGAAAAACTACCCGCCCTGGTCGGAGGCTCGGCTGATCTGTCACCGTCTACAGATACGACTTTGTGGGATTTTTATTCCTTCAATGTAGAAAATAGGGAAGGACGAAACTTTCATTTCGGTATACGCGAGCATGCGATGGGAAGTGCCCTGAACGGCATGGCACTGACCGGGGGGCTGATTCCTTACGGAGCAACGTTCCTGATCTTTTCTGAATATATGCGGCCCCCGATCCGGTTGGCAGCAATTATGGAGATCCGGCCCATTTACGTATTTACACATGATAGTATCGGCTTAGGCGAAGACGGCACCACACATCAGCCGGTCGAGCAACTGATCTCATTGCGCGCAATTCCAAACCTGATGGTCATCCGGCCTGCCGATGCCAATGAAACGGCGCAGGCCTGGCGCGTTGCCATACAGCGTAATGACGGGCCCGTTGCACTTATACTGACGCGTCAGAATATTCCTGTCATTGACCAGACGAAGTATAGTAAAGCAGTGGGCCTCGAAAAGGGGGCTTACATACTCTCCGATGCACCATCATTCCCGGATATCATCCTGATGGCTTCCGGCTCTGAAGTGTCGCTCATCCTTGACGCGCAGGAAAAATTGCAGAAGGAGGGCATTGCAGCAAGGGTAGTTAGCATGCCATCATGGGAACTATTTGCCGAACAGGATAGCGTTTATCGTGAGCAGGTGTTACCGAAGTCTGTCCGGAAACGCCTGGCGGTCGAAATGGGTTCGCCGCTTGGCTGGCGTGAATACGTCACCGATGACGGTACCGTGCTGGCCATGTCGACCTACGGGCAGTCCGCGCCCGCCGGTGATCTGTATAAAGAATATGGGTTTACCGTGGAGAACATTATCCGAAGGGCAAAATCCCTTTTAGAGGTCATTTAATTTAATTTTTCAAATCACCTAATCAATTTGGCCATGAAAACGTCAAACAGCAAAGATGAAAAATTCGATTTTGGATTGATCGGATTGGGAGCTATGGGCATGAACCTGCTCCTTAATATGGGCGACCACGGCATCCGGGCCGCCGGCTATGACACCGACCCTGCCAAATGTAAATTACTGGATCAGGAAGGTGAGCATACACATTTGAAAGGCTTTTCAGACATCAATGCGTTTGTAGCCAGTTTGAAAAAACCGCGCGCCGTATTGATGCTGGTCCCCGCCGGAAAAGCGGTAGATGATGTGATTATGGAACTGACGTTCCGGCTGGAAAAAGGCGATATCCTGATCGATGCCGGCAATTCGCATTTTACAGACACGGAGCGCCGGATGAAAGCTTTGGCGGTGGAAGGCTTTCATTTTATCGGGATGGGTATTTCGGGAGGAGAAGAAGGCGCGCGCAGGGGCCCCAGCCTGATGCCCGGGGGCGACCGCGAAGCTTACTATGCCATTAAACCGGTCTTGAAGGCAATTGCTGCCCAGGCGGAGGGCAAACCTTGCGTGGCCTATATCGGCCCCGGAGCCTCCGGTCATTTTGTCAAGATGGTGCATAACGGGATAGAATATGGCCTGATGCAATTGATTGCTGAAACTTATGAGATTCTCAAAAAGGGGCTGAAAATGGATAATGACGCCATGGGTGCCCTGTTCGCCAAATGGAATGCCGGCAGGTTGCAATCATTTTTAATAGAGATCACCGCCTATATCTTGGCCTATAAAGAAGGGGGCCAGGGCCATTACCTGTTAGATGAAATAAAAGATGAAGCGAAAGGAAAAGGAACCGGTAAATGGACTTCACAAGTCGCCATGGATCTGGAAGTTCCCGTTCCGACGATCGATATCGCCGTGTCCATGCGCGACCTGTCCAAATATAAAAAGTTACGTAAACATGCGGCGGAACTTTACGATGAGCACAAGAAACTGGATGTGAACGAGGATCACTTTTTGAATACATTGGAGGAATCTATTTACGCTTATATGATCATCACTTATGCGCAGGGGTTTCATTTGCTCGCAAAAGCGTCAGAAACCTATGGCTTTGGATTGAACCTGGGCCGGATCGCGCAGATATGGCGAGGCGGCTGTATCATCAGGTCGGCATTTTTGAACGATATTGCTAAAGCTTACCAGGATGATCCTGCATTACACCATCTGCTGCTCGATAAACATGTCGGGGATTTGCTCGATAATGCAGAAACCGGTGCCCGGAATGTACTGGCATCGGCCATTACCGCAGGGATTGCCACGCCCGCCTGTGCGGCATCCTTAAGTTATTTCGATGCTTTCAGGAGCCAGCGCATGCCCGCTAACCTCATCCAGGCACAACGCGATCTTTTTGGCGCACACACATACGAATTGCTCGGCAAAGCGGGCGTATTCCACACACAATGGGTACTGGAAGAAGAGCGTGATCATCGCCTGATTTAATCGCAACCAAATTCACATCCCAGCTAACATTATCAAAAAAATAAAAGATATGCTTCCCAACACTGATTTTACCAAAACACCTTCTTACGAAAAACTGGTCACACATTATGACAGCATTTCGAAAAAACACCTGAAGGAGTTGTTCGCAGCAGCGCCGGACCGCTTCGAAAAATACTCCCTCACCTTTAACGACATTTTACTTGATTTCTCAAAAAACCGTATGGACGATGAAACATTTGCGCTCCTAATGGAACTGGCGCGCGATTGTTCTTTGGATACGGCGATCAGGGAAATGTTCGATGGTGAGAAAATAAACCTGACGGAGAACCGGCCAGTATTGCATATCGCGCTGCGCAACAGAAGCAATACACCGATTTATGTGGACGGGAAAGACGTCATGCCCGAGGTCAACCGTGTGCTGGAACAAATGAAACATTTTAGTAATGCAGTCATTTCGGGGACTTGGAAAGGTTTTACCGGTAAGTCAATAACCGATGTCGTAAACGTCGGGATCGGCGGCTCGGACCTGGGGCCAGTCATGGTCACAGAGGCACTAAAGCATTACAAAAATCACCTGGCGATGCACTTCGTATCAAATGTGGACGGAACGCATCTAGTTGAGACATTGAAAGAACTTGATCCGGAAACGACCTTGTTTTTGATCGCATCTAAAACGTTTACCACGCTCGAAACCATGAGCAATGCGCGCGGAGCGCGTGAATGGCTTTTAAAAGGCGGAGCGAAAGAAGCAGACGTGGCAAGCCATTTTGTTGCGCTGTCTACCAACGCTGCCGGTGTCGCGGAGTTCGGCATCGACACCAGGAATATGTTTGTGTTTTGGGATTGGGTAGGGGGGCGCTACTCTCTCTGGAGTGCAATCGGCTTACCAATTGTGCTCAGCATAGGATACGATAACTTTATTGACTTGTTAACCGGTGCACACGAAGCTGATGAATATTTCCGGTATGCCGATTTTGAATCAAATATCCCGGTGGTAATGGCAATGATCGGAATTTGGTACAATAATTTTTTCGATGCGCAGACGATCGCTATCCTTCCTTATGACCAGTATCTGCATCGCTTCGCCGCCTATTTTCAACAGGGAGATATGGAAAGCAACGGCAAGCACGTTGACCGCTCCGGTGAAAGGGTTACTTATTCTACAGGTCCTATCGTCTGGGGGGAACCAGGTACAAATGGTCAGCACGCATTTTACCAGTTGATTCACCAGGGAACGAAAATGGTACCCTGCGACTTTATTGCGCCCGCGCAGTCACTTAACCCTTTAGGCGATCACCATGAAATACTGCTTTCCAATTTTTTTGCCCAAACCGAAGCCCTGATGAATGGCCGTACAACGGTTGAAGTGATTAAGGAAATGTTAGCGGCAGGAGTACCTAAAGACGAGGTGGAGAAAATTGCACCATTCCGTCAATTTGATGGGAACAAGCCCACCAACTCCATCTTATTGAAGAAAATCACGCCAAGAAATTTGGGGTCCTTGATTGCTTTTTACGAACATAAAATATTTGTTCAGGGAATCATCTGGAACATTTACAGCTTTGATCAATGGGGCGTCGAACTCGGCAAACAATTAGCCGGAAAAATATTGCCTGAACTGAAAAATGGGAATGAGGTCAAAAGTCATGATTCATCTACCAACGGCTTGATCAATCAATACAAGTACTGGAGACAACGAATAAAAATAGACTCTCCCGTTTAGTACTTTGATATTAAATAAATTCATAACCGGTGCAAATAATATAAAGTGGAGAGCTGTTGACCTTCAAAACGAAGAATAACACTGTCTAATTGAAAAATAGGAATATATAATTTCTGATTCGGATTCTATATATTTATTATAAATACCAATTATCATAATTATATGGGACCTAATATCAGATTTTTACGTTCGGTTTTTGAAGTAACCCACGTAGAATATCAGGAGTATGACCTTAATAAACACAAGTTGATTTTTTCGAGCGGAATTGCCGAAAAGATGCTTGGCTATTCGTCAAAAGAATACCTGGACTTAAGTCAGGACTTTTATAAAAAACTGGTCTATGCGGATGACCTGCACCTGGTACAGGAAACCTGCGACAAACTGGTCCATTCACAGGCTGGTGAAGTTGTTGAAATGACCATACGGTTGCGCCGCCACGACGGGTCATATGCATGGTTGTATTCCCGTCAGATGGTATTGGAGCGAGACCAGTATAATACGATCAAAACTATTATAAGAGAGGTCGAAGATGTAACTTATATGATTGCTTTGGAAGATCAACTGAAAGATAGCGTAGGTAAACTTCAACAAATCTCTTATCATAATTCTCATATGCTCAGAAGACCGGTTGCCAGTATTATTGGCCTGGTTAATCTGGTGGAAGAACATGGTATGGGCGAACACAACAGGCAGATATTTGAATATTTAAAACAAACGATAGAAAAGCTGGACGATGTCATTCGCGAAATAAACCATCTCGCCAAACAATAACGCAACGCATTCATACGCATTTGCGCATTATCGTTTTCGTGATTATTCGTGTTGGTAAAACATAGCTTGTTGAGTTCGGTAAACGATTTTAACCAATTTAAATCTTAACATTATGGCAATTCCTAAAAAAACGTGGTTTCAGAAGCACAATGACTCTTTGACCTTCGGCGAACGCCTGGCCGATTCAGTGGCAAACGGTATGGGTTCATGGCGATTTATTATTATCCAGACCATTATCGTTGCGCTATGGATGGCACTTAATGTTGTCGCTATTATTTACCATTGGGATCCGTATCCTTACATCTTGTTAAATCTGCTTTTTTCAACGCAGGCGGCCTATGCTGCGCCAATCATCATGATGGCCCAGAATCGTCAGAACGATCGTGACCGCGTTAAGGCTGATGAGGATTTCAAAACCAACGTTGAGGCAAAGAAAGACATCGAGGATCTGCAAATACGCTTAAATAAAATCGATGTCGATAAGTTGGACAAGATTCTGGCGTTGCTCGAAAAGATGGATGCCAAATAACTACAGAAAAGGAGGGTAAGTTATGATCCAATCCCTTCCGGTACGCATATGAAACTTTTGGTTGCCCCCTCTATCCTTGCCGCTGATTTTGGCAATCTGGAGCGCCAGATAGAGATGCTGAATAACAGCACGGCTGACTGGATCCATGTTGACGTGATGGACGGACTGTTCGTGCCCAATATTTCCCTGGGATTTCCCATCGTTCGCGCAATAAAGAAATATAGCCGCAAGCCGCTGAACCTGCATTTAATGATTGTCGAACCTGAGCGTTATCTGCGCCGTTTTAAAGATGCCGGAGCCGACCATCTGATCGTGCATTACGAAGCTTGTATGCATCTCGACCGGACCATTCACGCGATAAAGGAGTTAGAATGTCTCGCAGGCGTAGCGCTTAACCCGCATACCCCTGTCGCAGTGCTATTGGACATCGTCGCCGATATCGATATGGTATTGATCATGTCGGTCAACCCGGGCTTTGGCGGCCAGCAATTTATCGGGCATACCTATCAAAAGATAGCCAGGCTAAGAGAACTAAGTGCAAAAACCAACCCGGACCTGTATATCGAAGTTGATGGCGGCGTCTCACCGCATAATGCCGCAAAGTTGCTGACGGCTGGCGCAAATGTGTTAGTAGCCGGAAGCTTTGTTTTCACTTCAGAAGATCAACCGGCAGCTATCAGCTCGTTGAAATACATTTAGTTTTAGCTTTTTTGATTGAACAAAAAACTTTCGATGGCGAACTGGTGGTCAAGTTAAGAGGCGCAGCTGGCGCTGATTCAAAGCGGCGCAAAAGCTTCCTGTGCTTTATCATATTCTTTTCGATAAATCCTCCTGGTAGCGGGAATGACGCTGCTTGTTGTACCTTCAACGATGATGGACCCGCTAAACGGCGGTCAGTTTGGTCTTTAGGTCGATTTCTGCTGTAAAAGTCTGTGGTTATTGCGTATTTTTGAATAGAGGGAACTTATGAAAAAAATAGGATTTTTATCGTTTGGGCACTGGTCTGACCA
>Ga0070662_100000809_pt1:0-12500 | contig 19266 bp, 5 predicted proteins | sample KBSC53metaG_FD_65648 | JGI IMG/M metagenome (GOLD analysis project Ga0070662, IMG submission 65648) | Corn rhizosphere microbial communities from Kellogg Biological Station, Michigan, USA - KBS C5-3 metaG | ecosystem: Host-associated > Plants > Roots > Rhizosphere > Soil ...
AAATCTATTTTGGGTTGAACCGACAACCTGATTGTGTGGTTATTCTTCATCCAGATAGAAAGTCATCGGTCATACTGGAAGCTGATCGATCACAAATACCTATTGCATCCTTAGTTGATTCTACGATCCCATGGAAATTAGATAAAAGAATCAATTATTCCATCCCTGCGAATGATCCTATGCGGCTCGTATATCTATTTCGTAATTCGATCACGAAAACTGTGATTCTTGAACGGAAAAGAATCACTGCAAAGAACAGAACACCTCGTTCCCATTTATCTTCTTGTACGGAGAAGTCCGCCGCTGGAATAATAATCCACTCCAGAGAAGTTTCTTCTTGGGCGGAGTTAGGATCTGAACTTCTCCCTGTAGTGGCCAACTACTTGCAAATTTATAGCGAAGGTGCAGTACCGCAGCCACAAGGGGGGGCAGCCCAAGTAGTTCAGGGGACGCCAACGCCAGCCCCACAAGAGGCCCCCCTACCCTCAATTGTGCCACCTTCTTGTTACTCGCTGACCGGGTATGTGGAGGATTGGGTTGCTTGCAATCCGACTTTCATGAGTGATGCTTTAAATGAGAATATGATGGGTCGGGGCTCTTTAGTTCACTCCTCTGGCTTTCCAGCAGCTTCAGGTAGCGGGCCCTCCCTTAACCCTGCTGTGGCCTCTACCCCCTCCTCGTCGTTTTTCCAAGGGGTTGGTTCTGCTTTGGAGGCCGCCGCGGCACCGGCGGAACCCGGGGAGGAAGTTCAGCAGGGGGCCATTGAGGCTCTAAATGTCGCTGCGCTTCCCGGTGTTCCTCAGGATGAGCTGTTTGGAGCCATGGAGCAAAACCTCGGGACAGCCCGCCCTTCCTCAGGTTCCAGCGGCCCCGCCTGCAGCTCCAATTCATCAAGATATTGAGCCTATGATTCTAAGTGCAAAAAGCTCAATATACAACAACTTAACAATTTTACGTGGGTCCATGGACCCAAAGGAAGCAACGGAATTAACGGAAACAATTTTTTATAAGAAGAGCCAAATCCTGCGGGAGCTGGAGCGTTTAAATGGCCCGGTTAATGGCCCAATACTTTGGCAAGATGGCTGGGATACCATACCATCCGAAACCCCCAAAGCGGTAAGGAGTATCAGCCGAATACGTTGGATATGATCCGGCGCAGTTTGCAAAGATATGGGCTAAATAGTGACTACTATAAAAAATTCTTAAATGAGAGGGTTCATACCATGGAAAATGCAAAATCCACTAAGTTGAAACTTGAGGATCTTACAATAGCCAAATTGGATGAATTGAATCAAGCCAAGCTAATTGTGGGTCGATGGGAACGAAATACGAATAATATAATAAAAAAAGAACTACGTTACCCTGATTTTTCTTCTATGAAGAAAGTACGTAGGCACTCCTCAGCGAGGACGCGGGTTTTAAAGTCGGTTCTACACATTCGAGAAGACACACCGGCTGGATCAGAATTCTATCGGTCGCGGAGTCGGCGGACGGCTCTGCTCCAACTTCATCGAGGTGAGACGCAATCTCCATGGCTCCATGTATTTTGCATGCTCTAGCGTATGTAGTGTTTCCTTCGTTAGTTTCATTCATTTCAGTTCGTTTCTAGTTGCTTGCTGGACTTGCCCCGTACCTTTATTTGCCTTGCATGGTTTTCCATTTTCATCCTGCTGTGAAACCAATGTATATAGCTTTCATTACTTGCTTGATAAAGCCTTAATAAATTGCTAGGTGGATAAGTGTATCGCTATGATTGGCTATAAGTCTCAGAATTCAAGTTACACTATGCTGGAAAACAAGCTAATATAAGAGAACCAGTAGCTTAATTGATATCTCAACGTATGAGTGATCTGTTATTGTAAAATGCTCATATAAAATAAATGCGGTTGAATTGTGATGGTGTCTGCCTACTTGTAGTTTGTATTTGCAGTTTAGATGATATGATTCCTCAGTTCATTTGATTTCCTATTCAATAAAATAGTAATTGTGTGATAAGATGATAATTACCCGATGACCAAGGTGGTCAAATTGGTACTTGTCAGGAGATGTCATGAAACAAACATGCAAGCATAATTTATTAATTATTTTGTTCCAGATGTAGTGTAATACTTCAATAGAATGATATGCTGCATAGGAAGAGTGCTGTTGCTATAGCTGTTCCTATTTCAACTAGGTAGGCCTTCGGTATTCATGCTTCCTTCTATCAAGAGCATTGTGGCAGTACGAAATCCTTCCTCAGCCTTGTTTATAATTTTCACCGGGCATATCTTATTTTTGGACACTTGCTGCATTCTAACCCAATCGCTTACCCGTTCGCTTCTTTCCATTGCTTCAACGCTTGTTTCAAGCAATAGTCAAGAGTTACTAAAGTAGTTTGTCCTATTCAAAGCTATAATCAGTGACTAATATGCACACAACAATAAAGACAGTTGTTTTTTCTAGTGAGAAATCGAGTACTGTTTTTACACAGCTATAGCGTCTGTGAATTTGACAGAAAAGCAAGGTGAAAAGCCCACTACGCGGTAGGTCGACATTCCTTCTTCTTTCCAAGCTTCTGGTGGTATCTATACCTTTCGAGACCAAGCCCTGCTACAATTCATTGCTGGAAGAGACTGCTAGATTGATTTTGAATAGTTCGCTTCAGGGTTGTAGATAATGCTCTATCAAAGAGCGCCAGCGTACGTGCTCGAAAGCGTTAGTCAACTAGCTACTTGTCCTTGGTTTTATCTAGTGTGCCCCTTCATTCAATCTCTAACTCAATGTCTACCCACATACCTTTCCTTTCTGAATCAGAGCTTTGCTTACACATCTAATTCTACATTTGACCCATTTGACAGATATTTTCTAAGGCTGAAATCACACAGTTCTTATCCCGGCATCTTACTTACTATTTTTAAAACGACTACTCTTTCCTTTTCCTTTAGGGTTATGGGGTGATAATCTCCCGTTGCTATGGGGGAAGTCACTGAGAGCTCTGAGTCGGATGAGGTGGAAACTTTGCTCTTTCTCCTTGGCCGGAAGGAAAGAAACTTGCTACCTTCAGGAAGGCTGTTTCCCTCGGCTAGATAGAATGGATATCCATTTGTTGAGAATAGAAATAAGCCTCCCTCCTAGAGATGCCCCACTATCAATGAGAACCTTTAGGAAACCTAACACACATCTGCGCCGTAAAGAACTCTTGATCAGCTTGCTCAGTAGTCATAGCTTAACGGAAGGAAATCCTCGTTCACTACCTACATGCTCCACCGGGGGTACGCCCCAACCCGATCTTCCATAATGCATCAAGCTAGCCTTAGGCACCAATTCTCACACACCAATGCAAGGGAATTACGCCGATGAGTGAAACCCCCCTTTTATCAACTGAACACTTCCCCTTTCCTTGAACCAGAAACGGCAACCGGCACCTCAAGAACAGAAAGAATGGAGTTCGTGATGCCCTTAATGGACGGAAGGATGATAGGATAAGGATAAATGGCAATCAACAAGAGCAGAGGTTAACACCCTGGTATCGACTAGTTGGTTGGAAAGCGTTTTGGCAAGACCTCCCTAGTGCCTGTTCAGAAAATACGTATCGTGATATCAGTATCGGGGTGGTATTGGTTCGGGTCTCATCTCAAATAAGCTTGACCTAAGAACCGCCCATTTAATAATATATATAGACCGGGTTCATTGGACTTATCAATTTCCTTTTATTGGTGGGTTAGGGCCTCGGTTGGTTAGGGAATTACCTCCACACGAACGAGTATTTATTAGCAGCACGGGCAGAGTTTGACTCTGGTGCATTTTCACAGAAGAGCACTCACTACTTAGCGGAGTGTGTTAGCCTCATTTCCAACTACTAGTTTTACATATAAACTTCGTGAGAAAGATTGGAGTTTCGAGGCCCCATACTGACTGAAAGAATAGTACCTTGCATTTTCTAATAGATTTTATAGAATATACTCTTTTTGACTTTCATAATGGTCTTTTCTTTCTGAATCCGAGCGGAGTATTCCTTCCTTAGAGCTCTTTCCTGGGCGACCTGGCTTGCTTGTAAATATATAGTGGGTAATTTTGGCATAGTCGATCAGTTCATTACTAGATTCTCCAACTTAGGGAATACTTTCTTCTTTTCCTACTCTTACCTGCCGGGGAATTGACTTAACTTAAATGAGTGAATTTACTACAATACAAGACAAAAGAAGCAAGACCTTACAATAGCAATTCAACGTAGAAAAATAGATTTTATTTTCTCACTTAAAATTCCTTCATAAGAAACTCATCTCTATACTCCTTGCCCTACTACTCTTCTCATATATAGGTGGTTTTTTATACCTCTATTGCCATTTCTTCATATTCGAATTTATCCCCACTGTCCAGCCCTATCTCAGTTTAAACTCCAATATGCTTCCCTAGTTCCTAAGCATAGACATTACTAAAGAAAGTCATCTATCTCATAGTTCCACTTTGATACCTATCCGTTTTTCAAACCCTATAGCAGGTAGCTCAGACTAGTACCATCTTTCTTGACGTTGCATTTCCAAACTCAAAACATACGATAGTAGATCTTAGTCCGGCAGCAAAAACGACTAGCGTCGCTTCAACAACAGATATAGAAGAAGAAAGAACTCATAGAGAGATATTATAAGCTACTTTACCTCCTTACCTGCTTGCTTAGCAGGATGCGTATATACCAGACCTAAGTTACCTACTTTCCTCTCCTCTACTATGAAAAGAAAGAAAGCCTACTACTCTTGTGTTGACTACAGAAAAGAAAGAACTCATATCGTTAAGCGAGAGTGACTTTCGCTTACGGGAAGCAGCACAGGCGAAGTACTCTCGTGAATAGAAATAAAACCGCTAGTTCAAAGCAGTTCAAGCCAAAAAGAATAACCTCTTTCGGCGGGACTCAGTTCCAAGCACGGTGGACTGCGGGATGCTTACTCTCATCTCTCTTTCAGGATTGATTCCTGCTCACGATAGCTTGCTTGGCTACTTTACTATACCTCTGAATCCTTCTCTACCCAACTGACATATCTCTATTCTCCGCGGCATCACTCAGTCTCTGATTGTCTTAAGGGCAGAGCTCACTCTCCCAACTATCCGGACAGGTATCTCATTGATCTTTCATTTTCTTGATCTTCTATTAAATGATGAACTTGCTAATGCAACTTATTCTACTAAATGCTAGAAGCAAACCAACATGCTAGAGACAAAGCTAACAACTACTATTCGAGAAAAGGAAGAAATAAAGAAATAAAACAACAACAGGTCTTTGCAATACATCAGTATTCTTCTACAACAAGAAGAAGAGGCAATACATAAGTATTATTCATAAACAAGAAGAAGAGGCAATACATAAGTATTATTCATAAAGGCAATATCTCTACACACCACACCTGAAAAGAAAATACTGAACAATACAATACTTATGCTCACTACACTCTTGATCAGGAAGTACCAGCTCCTCATAAGTGAGACAACAGAACAGAAGTAGAAGCTACCGGATTCACGCCCGCTAAGAAAACCTCTTCTTCTTTAGATCCTGAAAAAACGAAAATAAGTAAGAAGGAGCAGTAGTAGGAAGACTTAAGTGACTTCGTTCATTTACGTTGAGATAGACGAGTAACTACTTTTTTCTATTTTTCAGGATCTACGGTCACCGCGGAGGGCAGCCTTCACGATGAGCGATTGCTGTTCTTCCAGCAGCGCCCTCTTCCGCATTTCAAGAATGCGGATTTGCCTCCGAACATCCTGTGTATGATTGTGTATCCAAAGTTGTGCATTGGGCATCCAAAGTTGTGGATCGACGGAATAGAGAAACAGGGGGTCCTGAAGGAAATCTAAACTTTCTTTGCAGTAATGCAAGCTTATCGTTTTCTAGAGCCTGCTGTTCCTGAGGTATTATGGCGAGTCTTGCTGCGATATCCATCGCTTTGACTCGGCACTTGTCCCGCAAAATGGAGAGTGCGCCGAAGCTTCTATTTATAGGCGAGCCTATTCTTTAGCGGAAGAATTTCTTATTAGAAGTCCTTTTTTTAATAGACTGTAACATAGATAATTTGCCCGGCACCCAGCAAGAGGATGCGCCGCAACGGCTTGATAGCTATCAAGAAATCCTGCCTGTTCAGAGTAAGAAAACGGATGCGCTTTAGCTTTCGCGCTAGAAAGAGATAATGAATGCGAGCAAGTGAGTAACGTAGATTCTACACGTTATACGTTACTCATTTGTGTAGAACATAAGAGAGCCCTCCATTAGTGCAAAAAAGAATGAATCCCTTGATAAGGCCCCCGGGTATCGACACGCGGCTTAATCCCGATCACATCCTGAGGCAATAATAGAGCGAATAATGAAAAGAGTACTCCACCACGAGCAGCGAAAGCACGCTCAGCCAATCCTCACTCGACGGCTCCGTCCTTGCTTAAGGAAAAAGCCGAACCACTCGCAGATGGATCTTTTTTTTTCTACCTTTACTGCTCACTCTGTCAGTCCACTAACACCAAACATATTCACGTCATGAAAGAATAGATTCCAGATAAAAAGTATACTAGCACATATTCACGTCATTAAAGATTAGATTCCAGATTTTGGGTATAAAGTATACTCTCACAGATTCATCCTTGAGTGCGTGAAGATAGGGCAAGGTAATGCGGAGAATGCCACGACTCTTATATGTTTCAAATCGGGATGGCATGTGTCATTTCTTATAAGGGTCAGGGGCGTAGCGAGAGAGAGAGATAGCTAACCTAGCCATTGGCGGAGAGAGGGAGGCAACTGAAGCTTTTAGAGTCGGGTTTAGGTCTTCTTTTTGCTTGCCAGAATCCATCAACAGGGGCTCCACAGGGAGGTATTTATTCCATAAAGTTATCAAGTTATAGTGGAATTACCAACCGGACTGGCTTTCTCCAAGAGAGGGTTTTGTCTTTTCCGCTTCCTCGCGCAAAGAAAAAAAAAAGAATCTCTTCTACGGCTACGGCTCCACCCACGAATCTAGGTACTGAGAGACCTCACAGCTAACCTCATTCCTCGCTTCATAAGCACATTGTTTAATTACCCTTGATTGTGTCCTCTGGCATCCAGATCAACGAAAATGCTCATCTTGTGGCTCTATTCTCCTGTTCTCCGTTTGAATACTACCGGGTAAGGTGGCTCGGTGAGAACATAACTAGCCCTCCCGTCAGCAAAGTGAAACCCCCTCCTCTAGGCTTGTTACAGTGGTGGGTGATGCACGTCGAGACCCAATGAATTGGACTTGATCATCACCATCTGCGCCCGCATCTTTGCTTGCACCGTCCGACTGTGATTTCTCTGGAGTGTCAAAGATGAGATTAAAGCTTGGCATTTAAGACTGTTATGCATGGAACTTTGTGGCTGCCTTTTTATTTTAGTATTACGCGGTGCCTTCTTTCCAAGGTATGGCGTATCTTCGCTATTAGGGATTGCAGTCTTATCAGAGGGGTTCTCGGCGTGCCATGCGTGTTATCAGTTTCTGACTGGGGTGCCACTGGTGGGGTTAGGATTCGGGGAGATCTTAGAGGTGGTGAAACTGCTCAGAGAAACCCTGGTTCATACCTTTAGTGGGTTCAGACTGGAATTTACGTCCAGGGACGGGGGAGGAGCGCCACTAAGCAGACTCCTGCTCCAAGTGCTGGGTCTACTTGTTGCTTTGAACGAAGAAAAGGGGCAATTGAACATTGGAATTCCCCTTCGACGTTGGGGAAACCGGCTCACAGTAGCTCTGGGTCGGTTACAGAAAGAAGGGCTGGAATTCAATCTGACCAACGGCGCTTCGATTACTAAGGGTAAGGGAGCGCATCAGGCTCTACTTATTCTACGCCTTACAGGCTGACCCGAAAGAGGATAAGATAAATTTTTGGTTCTTCCAACATCTGGTAAGGAGAAGAGCTTTGGGTTTCCTAAGGGGAGCCCCACCAAGCGGGTTGAAAAGCCTCCACTCGAGTTTAATTAAAACCCTAGTCAAAGAGATACCCGAACTTATGGGGGAAGTGAGGCAGAAGCAGGAATCTTGTCCTTTCTTTAGCTCGCTGGTGTGAGCTGAGCTTGGCTATCCGAGCCGAGGAAAGATGTCAACCAATGGACAACGTACGTAGTAAAGATCGTGTATTTACAACGGAATAGTATACAAAGGAATTCTTCGAACACATATAGGTTACCAGGATACCTAACAAACTTCTCAAAAACCCAAACAGGAAGAACCATTACCCTTACTAGTACCAAGGCTAGAGATCCGGATTTGAACCAAGGAATGGAATCAAATGCAACAAGAAAAAGGTATGAATGAACCGTTAGAAACAAGCTAAGATATCTGGATTGCCAATCAAAGGAAGTAAGAAACTATTCTCTTCTCTTTTCTTTTCAGGTTCTAGTATACGCCTACATAAAGAGAAACCTTAACCTTGCTTGCTTGTCTTGTAACTGGAAACCATAGACCCGGAAACCGTATCAAACCATATCAAATAACAGGAAGAAGCAGGAATGGAAACATAAACCGTCAGAACCACGGAAAGAGATCCTGATTCCCAATCTTCGGCTGTAAGAAACAGAAGGATGATTCAGTATACTAGACTAGCACATCTCGATACCCCTTTCCTTTAGCCAAGAAAAATAGACACGATGTCGTTTTATTTTTTCGCATTGGAAAAGACTATCCATAACCTATGTCCCTAACCGGATTCTGTGTCAGAAAGCGTGAATCTTTATTGCATTCCATGCTCTGCCTTCGCCCGAGCGGTCTCCAGGGAAGGAAGCCAATAATGGGTGTGTCAGGGTGGAATAAAGAAATAGGAAAGAAAAGCCTATCAGTAAAGAGAGAACCCTTACCAAGAAACGGCTTCCACCAAGGTAATGAATACTACCTCTCAAGCAAGGGAAACCTATGAAGACAGAAAAGAGAACCCTAAAGGTTAGAGCCAAGGCAAGAAAGAATGCTAAACCTAAGAACCTGTCCTTTAAAGGTTATACGAAGACAGAAAACTTACCCAGACCAGAAAACACATTCCTTAGAACCATAGGTCTATTCAACGAACTAGTCCGGAGCCGGGCATAGTAAAATACTTATTACTAGCCTCCTCTGGGCCTCGCTTACACCCTATCCGCATAAACCCACGGAACCTTTTTCATGTGTGCCTAACCAACTGGTTCACGTTTTCAAGTAGTATTTCTCGGTTATGAATCACGAGTCTCAACTCGGAGTTGCTCTTTCTTTTACCCGGATATTGCAATGGACGAAGTAGACAGTCAGGTATTTGGATGCTACCGTTCGAGATTGTGAAGTCGTCTGGTCCACTTAGCTTCTGCACGATCTAGAGTTTCCAATACTACTTACTTTTACTTTTACTTTACTAGAAACGAGAGAGCAATACGAACGAAGACCAATCCATAGGCCCTACTGCGCATTCTCCTAGCTAGAAAACTGTTCTATCGAGACTGCCCACCTCATATTTGCGAGCGAGGGATGAAGCAGTAGTACGGACTAGAGGCGACCGTTACAGCCACCTTCACTGCAACTTCTAATCAATATAGATCGTAATGAAAAGCAAGGGTATGTGTTTGATTCGCCCCATGGTGGCAGCTTTCCATGAATTGACGTAGAAGCAACCATCCGAGTACGGGAAACCCTGAGTTTACTTTACTTTACGATACTTTACGAAACGAAGGAAAATAGCAATGGAATGGAATAATGCTATCCGTACGCTATTGATATTCCTAGCGCTATCCCTTTTCTTTGCAAAGAAGCCCCTTCCCTTAATAAATTGAAAACATCATAAGGCTTTACTCAAAAAAGTCAGATTTGGCTCGGGTGCATCAAAACTTGCAACCCTCAGAGTATCCTGATATTGATGAGGTGGCCTTTTCCTTTGCCCTTTTTCTTTCGCCCTTTAACCCGGAAGAAGAACGAAGAGGATCTTGTCCAAAAGATGATGTCGGATATTTTATTTAAGTGATGCCAAAAAGCGCTAGCTTCTAGTCTAAGTCTGAAAAAAAAGGAAGGGAGAATGAAAATTAGATGGAATCATCGCTTTCATAAAAAGTAAATCCAAAGAAATAATATTGAAATTATCCTTTGCCTTCCTTGCCGGGATCAATCAGCAGGCTAATGCAATCAGAGGTGGGTGGGAGTGAAGTAGGTTTCGCGAGCATACACCCATATACTAAATATGTGGTGAGCATCCAATTCGTTGAGAATCGAGATGGTAGGTAGGGCATTGTGCTCAGTGAGTGAGGCATGCTCTTGCCTTCTTTTAGTGCTTCTTTAGTTACCCTACGCACACCATTGAGTTCACGTGATCTTTGTGCGTGCCCAAAAAGTTCTAACTAAAGAACTTTAAACCGAAAGCAGACCGAATAAGTAGTTGTTGAAGTAGCTCTTTTGTCAAGTAGTAGCTCTTTGACCCAAGCCTCCTAATATAATAGCTTTTCGCTTTATCTTTAAAGAGGAGAGGTTAGAGGAGGGGAATCAAAAGAATGGAGTCAGATCCACCTTCATACATAAGTAGAAGTGCTAGTCTAGGCATGTTCCTTTCAAAGAGGATCGATCAGTGTAAGTCCCTATAATCTTTATTTTTATAGGCTAGCTTCAATACGTCTGGGCCAAGGGCTTTCAAATCCAATATCCCTTCCTCGCTCCGCCCCTCATCCACAAAGCTTACGAAAAGAAGGAATTCCAGATAAGGGAGCCACTTCGTGTGTATACGTGGAACTACCAAGTCTGAATTGGGCAAATAGACGACATCAAAAGTCTAAAAAGAATCTCAGAGGAGGACCGAAGAGAGTAAGTGATCTTTTTCCCTAAGCTATAAAACAGGAGTAGTCAATCCACTTGGGATACTTTCCCGCTGTGCGCCTCTTCTTTCTTCCATTGTTTCATTTTATCCCGCTCACTGCCCTATGGACCGCATTCATCGATATTGGAATGAATTCATAAAAAATGATAACTAGGGCGTAGCGTAGCATAAAAGAGAATGAATAGTAGCCTACTTAAAGCAAGCTTTCATAGGCCATGTTACTCTTTACTCGGCTGTTCGTTCAAGAAAATCAAATCAAGTACAAGTAGTAGTGCCAACAGTCTCATGCAAATAAATCGTTCATCCTTGGAGGGTGTTTTTACTTGTAAAGAAAGTTTTTATCAAATCAAAGGTGCGATTCTCTCCTCTTACAATAGCCTGTGAGAATGCCAGTGCCCAACTATTCTGTCTCGATCTTAAGCTTAAGTAAGAATGATAAGTCTTCGAGGCAATAAAAGCATAAATCGCCATCACCAGTCATTAAGTAAGGGTCGATGAAATTGGGGGGCTTTCGTTGAAGATCTCAGTTCTTTCGCGCATATGGAGTCAGTCCATCCCGAGCATCACAAGCTTCCTGAACCTTTTCCTTCACACAGTGATGAGGTAGTCGAATTCCTATATGTCGATAACTTGTGTAAAAGCTCTTGTAGAAGTAAGAGTCCCTCTGAGATCTTTCGTTAGCCCGAACGAACACTCTTCCTCTGAGATAGAATCAAATAAGTGACAAATGAATGGTAACACATGGTACCTATCCGTGGTCGGGAAATGCTTTGTGCCCTGTGTCCTTGCTTTGCTCTACCGAAGGATGACGCAAGGTTTTTCTAACAACAGTGTTCGGTTACCATATCTTTGAATGACAAAATGCCCGGTCCTCCAATCGTTAGAAAGAACCTTCCTTCTTATATTATATCTACTAGAAGATCTATGCGCCGGTATTTAGTAGTTCAATGAAATAGAAGGTCTCGATAAGTTCGAAAGTCGATAGAAAATCCGTCTTTAGTCTATAGATAATCCATCTGTCATCAGAAAGGATTTGATGGCTTACTTCTTGAGTATGACACTCTTCTCAATCCTCTCCTGGCACAACTACCTTCGAGTCCGTGCCTTTCTATTAGCAGGATTGGATTATGCGACCGCACCCTTTGCTCTCAAGCCTTTCAGGTTCAGTTTCAGTCTAGAGGCTAGGAGTGAGGCTCTTTTCCTACAGTTTCCGGGAATAACTACCTTTCCGATCCGATATTATAAGTGTAGGATTGGCAAAGTATTCGGTGCACTAGATCCTAAGGCCGCAGGCTTAACTCAACGATTTCCGCTCTTAAGGGAGAGAAGCATATAGGAAGGCCTGGCCAGAAAGTTCCGGGAGTATAGGTCAAGCAGGGAGAGACCGATGAGTCAAAAGAGTACCCAGGCTATGATTCTCAAACTCTTACTACTAACACTAGGGTTGGGTTGTCAAGTACTCGGCTTCCTTTACCTGTCTATCCCTACCTTTCCTTTCGAACAACGGAACAGCGTCACACCTTACGGAAATGGATTTCGCTTCTTCTTTTCCTTGTGCAAGCGGGCAAGGCCCAAAATCCATTCTATGCAAAAGCAGCTACCCCCTGGGAACACCTTTAGACAGACAGAAACCGAAGCACTATGATTGTCATGAGAAGGTGGTGTGCTTTTACCTATTGAAAAGAAGAAAGTGTTCTTGAGTCGAAGAAGCAGGT
>Ga0070662_100000814_pt1 | contig 19201 bp, 19 predicted proteins | sample KBSC53metaG_FD_65648 | JGI IMG/M metagenome (GOLD analysis project Ga0070662, IMG submission 65648) | Corn rhizosphere microbial communities from Kellogg Biological Station, Michigan, USA - KBS C5-3 metaG | ecosystem: Host-associated > Plants > Roots > Rhizosphere > Soil ...
CTCGCCTCGTGATCCCCTGATCGATCCGTTGAGACAGCTGGCCTTCCGTGAGTGGCCGCAGGGTCGGGGGAGTCTCTGCAGAAAAATTTCGATCCTCAGCGCGAGCGCCACCTGCAGCCACTCGTCGACGGGATCGGTGCGAGCGAGCAGGAGACCTGCTGCAACCCAATCCGCGCTGAACCTGAAAACCTCCGTTTTTCCTCCGTCCCTCCGTTCCTCCGTGAGACCCTTGCAGTTCAGAGACTTCGAGATGGGCACGTCTGCCGGTTGCAACGGGAGGTGCCGGACGGGTTCCGCGCGCGGGTGCCCGGAAGGGGCGGACGCTTGCGAGCGGCCGTCCGCAGTGCGAACATGGCGGCCCGCATCCTGCGCCTGCCGCGCGCAGCGCCGGCGCGGAATGCGCCGGCATCCCAACCCAGGTGGACTGATTTCGGAGATCGGAATGGCGAAGACCGTGGCGTCCCGGCGCAGGCAGGTGCTCCTCTTTGCGCGGAACTTCTTCAAGCACCCGCGCATGCTGGGGTCCATCATCCCCAGCTCGCGGTTCCTGGTAAGCGACCTGATGCGGCAGATCGACTGGAAGCGGGCGAAGGTGGTGGTGGAGTACGGGCCCGGGGTGGGGAACATCACGGCCGAGGTGCTCAAACGGCTGCGCCGCGACGGGCGGATGGTGGTGTTCGAGACCAACGACGACTTCGTGGAGTTCCTGCGCGCCTCCATCCCCGACCGCCGCCTGACCGTGGTGCACGGCTCGGCCGCCGACGTGGGGCGCGTACTGGGCGAGATGGGGATGGACCACGCCGACTACGTGATCTCCGGCATCCCCTTCAGCACCATGCCCGAGTCGGTGAGCACCGAGATCGTGCGCGCCACCCGCCAGTCGCTGCGCCCCGGCGGCCGCTTCCTGGTGTACCAGTTCTCGCGCGAGGTGCTGCGCTTCCTGCGCGCCGAGTTCCGCGAGATCCGCGAGGCCTTCGAACCCCTCAACATCCTCCCCGCGCGCCTGTACTACTGCTCCGCGTGACGCTCGACGGCGGTTCGATGCGAGCCACGGCAGCCCCGGACCTCCCTCCGGGGCTGTTTTCGTCTCCGCTGACGATACCTTCCGCCGGAGGTGTTCCTGTTGTACAATTCTCGTCGGAATCTTCACGCAGGAGAGACGATGTCCGGCAAGCCGACGATGGACCAGGGCGATCTCACACCTGCTGAACGGCTGCGGCTGGCGCAGGATCTTGAGGCGGCTGGCGGCGAGCCGGATCCGGGTGCGGAGATCCTTGCGGTGATGCATTGGCGTCGGCACGAGCGAGACTGGAAGGCGCGTGTCCGCTGAATCGGGTGCGTGGCAGAGTGCCGGGTTCGCCGGCACCGATAGTCACCCCTTCCGCCGGATGTGTTCCTGTTGTACGATTCTCGTCAGAATTCTTCACGCGAGGAGCGCGCATGTCCCCGAAGCCGCCGTTCGACTACAGTCACCTGACGCCTGCCGAGCGGGTGGAACTTGCGCATGAGCTCTGGGAAAGCGCTGAATCATCGGAAGACGGTTGGATCCTGACCGAAGCGCAACGAGCAGAGCTCGATCGCCGCCTGGAAGAGTACGAGCGTGATCCAGATGCCGGGGTAGACTGGGAGGATTTGCGCGAAGAGCTTCTGCAGCGTGTTGCCAGGCGGAGGGCTTCGGCAGCGTGAGTGAACCAGCCCGCTGGCATTCGCGGCGAGATCCTCGCGATTGGCAGATTCGCGCCCGTTGAAAATAAAAGCAGAGGCCCCGCGCCGGCATCCGGTGCGGGGCCTCTGCTCTTCTATGTCCGTCCGCGCGCCGGCGTCAGTCCGGGAAGGTGACGGTGGACGAGGCGGCGGGGTTGGTGCCGCTGATCAGGTCGATGATGGCTTCCATCTCGGCGCCCATCTGCTCCAGCCGGTGCAGCACGGTACGCGAGTGGCCGTAGTCGAAGTAGAGCGTCACCGCCTCCTCGTTGGCCGGGTTCGTGTCGATGATCCGCTCGTCCATCCGCCGGTGCAGGTCGCCGCAGATGAAGTCGACGGCCTTCTGCACGCGCCGCTGGTCGTCCAGCGTCTCGATGCTCACGTCGCCGGTCAGACGGGGGAGGAGGTGCTCCACCATCACCAATCCCTCGGGCGGAGCCGCGACCGCGCCCGGCTGCCCGTGGGCGTCCGCCACGATCAGTTCCGATGCCGAGGTAAGAGCCCGAAGCTCTTCGAAGTTGCAGTGAAGGATCACGGAGCCTCCTTTGTCCAGCCCGTCCCCTGCGCATACCACAGGGCAAGGCGCGGGCCAGTTCCACACACGTTGATACCCCGCGTGTTCCCAGTTTGTTTACGGATGGGCGTGGCGAGGTGTTTCAGCCTGCTTCCGTATGTGGAACGCGTTGCGTGGAGCGTTCCTGACGGCGCGGTGTTCGTCCCCGTGAAGGACGGATGCGCCCGGGCTGGAGGGTGGTGTTGCGCGTGGCGAGTACGGCGGCCTCTCTACAATTGCATGCGCGGCCCGCAGAACGCAAGCCCCGCCGTTCAGCCGCCGGCCGAGAGCAGGCCGCGGGCGCGCAGCACGCGCTCCATCGCCTCCTCGGCCGTGTCACCCAGCGAGGTCAGGTGTCCCATCTTGCGGCCGGGGCGCGCCTGGGCCTTCCCGTACAGGTGCAGCGCGGTCATCGGCACCCCGAGCGCCTCGGCCGCGCCGGCGCGGCCCAGCGCGGTGCCCGCGTGCTCGCCCATCAGGTTGGCCATCGCCGCCGGCCGCAGCAGCTCCGTCGATCCGAGCGGAAGGCCGCAGACGGCGCGCAGCTGCTGCTCGAACTGGCTCACCGGGCAGGCCTCGAGGGTGTAGTGCCCGGAGTTGTGCGGGCGCGGCGCGATCTCGTTCATCCGCACGTGCCCGTCGTGGCCCACGAACATCTCCACCGCCAGCAGCCCCACCACGCCCAGCCCCCGCGCCATCGTCTCGGCCACGCGCCGCGCCTCGTCCGCCACCCGGGCCGGGATGCGGGCGGGGACGATGGAGACGTCCAGGACGGCGTTCCGGTGGACGTTCTCGGCCACGGGAAAGCACGCCACCTCGTCCCGCACCGTCCGGGCGCAGACCACCGAGACCTCGAGCGTGAAGCGGACCCACTCCTCCAGGATCAGCTCCGCGGGGCCGTCCTCCCGCCCGCCGGTGACGGCGTCGAAGGCGGAATCCGAGTCGGAGGGGTCGCGGATCACCGCCTGGCCCTTGCCGTCGTACCCCCAGCGCGCCGTCTTCAGCACCGCGGGGGAGCCGATCTCGCGGAGCGCCTCACGCAGTTCGTCGCGGGTGGACACGGCGCGGTAGCCGGCGGTGAGGATGCCGAGAGCGCGCGCGGTGTCCTTTTCGCGGACGCGGTGCTGCGCCACCTCCAGCACGCCGGGGCCGGGGCGTATCGGGACGATGCGTTCGATGTCACGCAGTGTGGCGACGTCGGCGTTCTCCCACTCCAGCGTGACCACGTCGGAGCGGTCGGCCAGCGCGCGCATGGCGGCGGGGTCGCTGAACGAGGCGTGCACGTGCTCGTCGGCCACCTGCGCGGCGGGGGCATCCGCGGCGGGGTCCAGGACGGCCACGCGGTAGCCCATGCGCCGGGCCTCGAGTGCGAACATCCGCCCCAGCTGCCCGCCGCCCACGATCCCGATGGTGCCGCCCGGCAGCACCACGTCCGCGCTCTGCTCTGTCGGCGACATCAGGCCGCGGGGTCGGGGCGGAGCGCGTCTTCGGCCATGCGCTCGGCGTAGGCGCGCAGCGCGTCGCGGAGGGCGGGGTCGTGCGCGCCCAGGATGCGCGCGGCGAGCAGCCCCGCGTTCGCCGCGCCCGCCTTGCCGATGGCGACGGTGGCCACGGGAACGCCCTTGGGCATCTGCACGATGGAGAGGAGCGAGTCGAGCCCGTTGAGCGTGGAGGAGAGGACGGGGACGCCGATCACGGGAAGGACGGTCTTGGCGGCGGTCATCCCCGGCAGGTGGGCCGCGCCGCCGGCCCCGGCGATGATCACCTGGATGCCGCGGCCCTCGGCGGTCTGGGCGTAGTGGAACATGCGGTCGGGCGTGCGGTGCGCCGACACGATCTCCATCTCGTAGCCGATTCCCAGCTCGTCCAGCACGCGCGCGGCCTCGGCCATGGTGTCGCGGTCGCTGCGGCTGCCCATGATGATCCCCACCCGCGGCTGGCTCAAGCTCTCCTCTTTCGGTCTGGATTCCGCCCCGACGGCGGGTTGAAACCCGCCGCTGAAACCTCGGGAAGTCCGCCTTCGCGGACTGCACGCCGGCCCCTCTCTTCAAACCAGCAACCGAGCCCCACGCAGTTCTCCCCACCTCATCTTCCCTTCCCCCGCGGAGCGGAGGGAGGGGCCGGGGGCGGGGGCCGCGGCATGCGCCATGGCGTGCCTCCGACGAGCGACCTGCTGTGTGATTCGGCGTGAATGTAGGACCGGCCTGATGCACCGGCAACGCGGGGGGGCTTGTTTCCGTTTGGGAACACGCATACCTTTGGAGCCGAATCCCCCTGACAACTCGACCCCTACGCCGGCGCCCGGATGGATCTCCGCGACGTTCAGAGGCAGGTAGACGCGTACATCTCGCAGTTCAAGGAGGGGTACTTTCCTCCGCTGGTGAACCTGGCGCGGCTGACGGAAGAGGTGGGCGAGCTGGCGCGCGAGCTGAACCACCGCTACGGGCCCAAGACCAAGAAGGCCGACGAGCCCGAGCAGGACGTGGCGCTGGAGCTGGCCGACATCGTCTTCGTCTGCGTGGTGCTGGCCAACCAGATGGGGCTGGACCTGCAGGACGCCATCGAGCGCACGCTGCACAAGTACGAGGTGCGCGACGCGAACCGCTGGGAGCGGAAGTAGGGGACAGGGGACAGGTTACAGGGGACAGGTTACAGGGGACAGGTTACAGGGGACAGCGGGCGTAACCGGCCGGGGATCGCGGATTCGGGCCGGCGGCCGTGAAGAGTTTGCGACTGAAGTCGCGGCTACAACGGCGCGCAGTCCGCCTGCGCGGACTTCAGCCGCACGAACGACGTCCCCGCGCCGATCCCCAACGCACTGGCGCACTCACGCACCCGTTCGCAGTTCCGTACTTCGTACCCCGTACTTCGTACCCCGTACTCCCGTACCCGAAAGTCGTCCGTGAACCCGACCGTCTTCATCATCGACGACGAAGCCGACCAGGTGGCGCTGGTGACCGCGCAGCTGGAGCGCGGCCGCCGGTTCGTGACCAAGAGCTTCACGCGCGCGGACGAGGCGCTGGACGAGATCCGCGCCGACCCGCCCGACGCGGTGGTGTGCGACCTGTCCATGCCCGACCTGGACGGGATCGCCTTCACCGAGCGTCTGCGCGAGTTCGACCGCACGCTCCCGGTGATCATCATCACCACGCGCGGCAAGGAGGCCGAGGCGGAGCGCGCGCTGGAAGCCGGGGCAACGGATTTCGTCACGCGGCCGATCGAGCCCAAGGGGCTGGAGACGCGGCTCCGTCGCGCGCTGGAAGAGGTGCCCGCGCGCGAGCTGCTGGACACGGTCGCGCAGATCAAGTTCGACCGCCACGGGATCGTGGGCATCCACCCGCTGGTGCAGCAGGTGCGCGAGTTCGTGGACCAGGTGGCGCTGGTGCCGCAGGTGACGGCGCTCCTCCTCGGCGAGAGCGGGACGGGGAAGAACATGGTGGCGCGCGCCATCCACGGCGCCAGCCAGCAGAGCGCCTACCGCTTCATGGAGGTGAACTGCGCCGCGATCCCGGCCACGCTGCTCGAGGCGGAGCTGTTCGGCTACGAGAAGGGCGCCTTCACCGACGCGCGGCAGACCAAGAAGGGGCTGGTGGAGGTCGCGGACGGCGGCACCCTCTTCCTGGACGAGATCGGCTCGATGCCGCTGGAGCTGCAGGCCAAGCTCCTCACCTTCCTGGAGAGCCGCGTCTTCCGGCGGATCGGCAGCACCACCGAGCAGCGGGTGAGCGTGCGCGTGATCGCCGCCACCAACGTGGACCTGGCCGCCGAGGTGCGCGCCGGCAAGTTCCGCGAGGACCTGTACTACCGGCTGAACGTCGCAAGCCAGATCCTCCCGCCGCTGCGCCAGATCCGCAGCGACATCCCGTCCATCGCGCGGCACTTCGTGAAGCGCGCGGCCGAGTACTTCGCCAAGCCGGTGCCCGACATCGACTCCCTGGGCGCGCAGCGGCTGCAGCGCTACGACTGGCCGGGGAACGCGCGCGAACTCCGCAACGTGATCGAGCGGGCGATGATCTTCTCGCGCACCGGCGTGCTGGAGATCCCCGAGCTCAGCGGCAGCGCCGGCCGCGCGGCCGAGGCCAACACCCTCCCCGTGCCGCGCGGGCTGACGCTGGACGAGGTGGAGCGGATGTACATCGAGGCCACGCTGCGCGAGGTGGGCGGCAGCATCAACGACGCGGCGCGCCAGCTGGGCGTCAGCCGCAAGGTCCTCTGGCAGCGCCGCAAGCGCCACGGCATCGGCGCGAGCTGACTCTCGCGTCGATCGCAGTACGACGAAGGCCCGGTGGGATGCCTCCCGCCGGGCCTTCGTCGTCGTTGTCCGTTGCCGATCGGCTGGTAATCCCGGTACGGCCTCCGTCCTGGAGCGGTTTCACCGGCGCGAAAGGGTGTTCCCAAACGGGAACGCGGGTCCTCCAAAGCCAATCCGAGCAGCCGCTTACAGGGGCCTTGGAGCCGAAATCCGGGCGAATGCAGGGGTGAGAGGCGCCCGGGTGTCAGGGAGTCTCCCGACATGCGGAGTGATGGATGTTCCAACGGGGAACGTGGCGTGTTCCCGGATGGGAACGGGGCACCGGCCGATCTCTCCGTGCGGTTGATCCAAGTGGTTGCAACGGGGCGGTTTGGCGCCGGCGGGAAGATGGGACGAAGATTGCAAAAACAGGTGGCGCGCGTCGCCGCGGCTCCCCGCCGCGGTGCGCACGCGAGTCCAACCTCGGGCGCAAGCTGACGTGGCAGCCGCCACCTGTGCAGGTCCATCTCCCCGCGCCCGCGCTTCGTAGTCCGTCCCTCCGCCCGCCCTCGGGAACCGCCTCGCCACCGATCCGCCTTCACCGGCGCCGTCCAAGCGGCGCCACGTCAGCTTTGGTGGGTTGATACGATTGTTTCGGGACATATCACATGTTCTTGTCCCCGTCGCTGTAGAGTGGCCGTTCCGAGGCCCCGCACCGGCGGCTGAAGCCGCAGCAACCTCGCAAACTGCGCGAGGCTCCAGGGGCCCGGAGGCAGCAGCGTTCATCCACCTGGTCGTGTACAGACTCGGTTTCAGTTCAGTGTGGAGACGATGTAGGTGACCGAGGACGGGCCGCTCGCCGCGTCGTGCTTCGCCATCCGCAGCCGCACGTCATACGTGCTGGCACTGGCGCCGTTGGGCTGTGTCCGCATCCCATGGCCCCGGACGGCGCCGTGGACGGGCGGTTCCGCGCCGGACGCGCGCACCACCTGCACCACGTGCGCAGCCCGGCCGCGCACCGACACCGGCGTGGTGACGTCGATCGTTGCCCGGGTGGCCGATACGGTGCTGGCGCCCGCGGCCAGGCTGATCGGCTCCACCACGGTGGCGGAGGCGGTCATCGTGGCGCGCGCGGACTGTGCGGCTGCGGGCGCGGCGGCGGCCACGATCAGCGCGGCGGCTGCGGCGAATGCGGATGCGGCTCGGTTCATCGGCCGACCCGCCAGGGCGAGACGCGCGCCAGGGTCGATGCCGAGCCAACTTCATCATCCGCAAAGACTTAGGTCATTGGTGGCGATGACGAAAGGCGTGGCGATGGTGGACGAGTCGCCATCATCCCATCCCCTAAGTTGTTGCGGAAGGCATACTTGCGGCGTAGCGTACAGAAACGCGCCACCGCCGGGTGAAATCGAGTGGAGATCGAAGGATGTTGACGAGAGGATGGGGATGACGACCGAGGAGACGCTCCGGGGGGTGCTGGACACGCAACGCGCGGCGTTCGCCCGGGGCGCGCCGGGGTATCGCCAGCGGATGGACGCGCTCAAGGCGTTGCGAGACGGGCTGCACGCGCACCAGGACGAGCTGCTGCGGGCCGTGTCGGACGACTTCGGCGGGCGGGCGCACGAGGAAACGCTGCTGCTGGAGCTGTTTCCGCTCTACGACCAGATCGGCCACGCGCGGCGGCACCTGAAGCGGTGGATGCGGCGGCGGAAGGTGCCCAGCGCCTGGTTCCTGCAGCCCAGCCGGGCCTTCTACCAGTACCAGCCACTGGGCGTGGTCGGGGTGATCGGCGCGTGGAACTACCAGCTGCTGCTGACCGTCGGGCCGATGATCGACGCGCTGGCGGCGGGGAACCACGTGATCGTGAAGCCGAGCGAGGTCACGCCGCGCTCGGCCGAGGTGCTGCGGATGGTCGTCAGCCAGGCGTTTCCGCCGGAGTACGTCACCTGCGTCACCGGCGGGCCCGACGTAGCCGGCGTGCTCACCTCGCTCCCCTTCGACCACCTGTTCTTCACCGGCTCCACCCGCGTGGGGCAGATGGTGATGCAGTCCGCCGCGGCGAACCTTACCCCGGTCACGCTGGAACTGGGCGGGAAGTCACCCGCGATCGTCCACGAGAGCTATCCGCTCGCCCGAGCGGCCGAGCGGATCATGATGGGAAAGCTGTTCAACGCCGGGCAGACCTGTGTCGCCCCGGATTACGTGCTGCTCCCCGCGGGGAAAGAGGCGGAGTGGGAGGCCGAGGCGCGCCGCGTCTCCGCATCGCTCTACCCGCGGCTGAGCGACAACGCGGATTACACGCGCATCGTCAGCGACCGCCACTACGACCGCCTGCGCGGCGCGGTGGACGACGCGGCGGCGAAGGGCGCGCGCGTGGTCGAACTGCGCCCGTCCGAGGACGGACAGCCGTCGGACGGCGACCGGCTGATCCCGCCGACGCTCGTCTTCGGCCCGACGGACGGGATGCAGGTGATGCGGGAGGAGATCTTCGGCCCCGTGCTGCCGGTGGTGGCGTACCGCACGCTGGACGAGGCGATCGAGTACGTGAACGCGCGGCCGCGCCCCCTGGCGCTGTACTATTTCGACGAGAGCGGGCGGCGGGTGGACCAGGTGCTGGCGCGGACGATGTCGGGCGGGGTGACCATCAACGACTGCGTATATCACCTGGGCCAGCACAACCTGCCGTTCGGCGGCGTGGGCCCCAGCGGGATGGGGCACTATCACGGCTTCGACGGCTTCGTGACCTTCTCCAAGAAGCGCGGCGTGATGGTGCAGCGCCGCGTCGCCTCCACCGCCCTCCTCCATGCGCCGTACAAGGGCCGCACCCGCACGCTGATCGACGCGCTGCTGAAGCTCGCGCTTCGGTGACGGTGGATGTTCCGATGCAGTCACGAGTAACACCGAATAATCCGGTAATTCAGTGGTCGTACCGGCTCAGCGGTATCAGGATCCAATCACTGTATTTGCGGATTCGGTATAAGAGAGCGATGTCATCCTGAGGAGCCGCCGCGCCGTAACCTGCCTCCACACAACCATTTGGCGGCGACGAAGGATCTGTGGCCCGCGTTCGCGCGGAATCGAGGGTTCGGCGCGGTGGCCGAGCACAGATCCTTCGCCGGCCGCACGGCATTGGTGAGGACGCTAGATCCGTCGGCGGCCGGCTCAGGATGACATCGAGTCGGGGCGTCTTCGGACGGTTCAAACGCATCGAAGAACGATCGGCCGGCTTCCCACGTGGAAGCCGGTCGATCTCATCTCCATCCACCGCAACTACTTCCGCAGGTAGATCGGCGGGATCTGGACGGTGGCGGCGCCGGGGGTGGCGGGGACGGTGAAGCGCACGGATGCCGGGTCCGTCGTGGCGCCGAGCGCGGCGAGGGAGCTGGCGGCGACCGTCAGCGTGTAGTCGCCGGCGGGGAGGCGGGTGACGTAGAACTCGCCGTCGCTGAAGGTTACGGCGCGGCGGGGCTGCGCGTCGCCGTCGCGGCGGATCTCCACGCTGATGCCGCCCAGCGCGCCCTGCCGGCCCCGCCAGCGCACGTGCCCGGCCGCCTCGCGCGTGCGCACCAGCGGCAGGTCCACGCGCGTGTAGGCGTTGGGCGTGGGGCGCAGCAGGTACTCGGCGTCGCGGGGCGCGACGTCCGTCACGGTCAGGCTCAGCGTGTCCACCCCCAGCGGGAGTACGGCGTACGGCAGCAGTCCCCAGGCACGGTACTCGCCGCTCTCGCCGGAGCGCGCCCGCTCGCCGCCCACGGTCACGGGGACGTCGGCCGCGGGCTGCTCGCCGGGGTCCATCACCCCGTTGCCGTTTTCGTCGTAGAACACGCGCCCCGCTACGCCGCCGCGCCCCATCGTCTCGAACGGGCTGGCCACCACGCCACCACTGCCGAACGCCACGCCGCCGCCCGCGCTCAGGAAGGCACCGTGCCGCGCGCCCTGGCTGTACGCGTTGCTCTGCACGTAGGCCGAGCGCGTGCGGGTGATCAGCCCGATGGCGAGCTCGGGCTGGTGCGCCTGCCCGTTCCACCCGGCGGTGACGGTCACGTTGGCGCGGTCGCGCGGGCGGAAGACGGCGCCCAGCGTGGCCGTCTGCAGCCCGTCGTCCGGAGACCAGTCCACCCGCGAGGTCAGGTTCAGGTCCGGGAACATCCGCAGCCGGTCGCGCGGCACGAAGAAGTGCGCCTGCACCGTGGCCACGCTGGTGGCCTGGAACCCCGTCTCGTACGCGCCGGTCAGCTGCAGCCGGCGGTAGCCGCTGGTCGCCGAGACCTGCCACGCGTCCATCCCGCCCGGGTTCTGCCCCCGCGTCCGCAGCGCCAGCCCCAGCAGCTGTCCGCGCCCGGGAAGGCCGACCTTGATCGTCCCGCCCAGCTCCGTGAACCACTCGGGCGCGGTGAGGGTGCTGAACCCCTCCTGCCGCTTCCATCCCCCCGCCGCGCGCCATCCGCCGTACTTGCCGTAGCGCTGCAATTCGACGTGCACGAAGCTGCCGGCGCGGGCGCGGATCTCGGTCCGCACCTCGGGCGCCGGGTTCCAGGCGACGATGCCGTACGGGTGCGTCTCCCCTGCGCTGTCGCGCCGCGCGGTGTGGTCCACCCCGGCGCCCACGGTGAGCGTCCGCGAGACGCCGCGGCGCAGGTCGGCGTAGCCGAACGCCTGGCACTCGCGGGTGCGGCAGGCGCCCGCGCCGGCAAAGTAGCGCCACTCGCCCGGCGGCACCTGGATGGCGGGGACCAGGAAGGTGAGCTCCTCGATCCGTTCCTGCCCGGCGGGGCCCAGCAGACGGACGCGCACCGGGGTGGTGCCGTAGCCGATCGGCGTGGGCACCGGCTCCTGCGTGCCGCGCGTGGAGACGCCGACCAGGTACTCGCCCTGGTACACCTCGTACTCCCACCCGGCGGGGACCACGGGGCGGATCAGCGCCTGGCCGAAGAAGCGCGGCATGTACACCGGCTCGTTGGTCACCGCCACGCCGAAGAAGGGCCGGGTGATCAGCCCGTCGCTCAGCACGTCTCCCAGCTGCACGCGGCGGACGATGGACGAGCGGGGAAAGGCGCGGTCGTAGGTGCCGTACGGATCGAGCAGGCGGACGCCGCCGCTGTCGAAGGCCGCCGTGCCGCCCCCCTCGACCGACCCCCCCAGCAGCGCCGCGCCCAGCGCCCCTCGGCCGCGCCCGCGGAACTGCCCGTCCGTCCAGTCCCCCGAGATCCCCCACCCGGCGGTCCATCCCCCGTTCCGTGCCGGGTAGGCGACGTCCGGCTCGGGCGCCACGCGCAGCGCGCCGCCGCCCGCGCGCAGGTCGCCCTCGCGGCGGGCGGCGTCCTGCGTGCGGCGGACCGCGGGGAAGTCCGTGCGGCCGCCCAGCAGGATGCTCACGTTCTCCCAGTCCACCGAGACCTCGGCGGCCAGGACCCGCCCCAGCGCGGCGGGGGAAAGGAAGACCTCGCGCTCGCGCCGCACCCACTCCGCCGCGGGGACGGTGAAGGCGGCGCGGCCCGACGAGACCACGCGCGACGACAGGTCCACCCGCGTGCTCCAGGCGCCGGGGGGCCAGGTGAGCGCCACGGTGTCGCCGTGGTCCTCGATGGGGATCTGCAGGTAGTCGAGCACGGCGCGCAGCGGCACCAGCGGCTGGCCGCGCGGGTCCAGCAGCACCGACACGGTGCGGCTCTCGGGGATGGCGGTCAGGCGGAGCTCGAAGAGCCCTTCTTCCTGGGCCGCGGCGGGGCGGGGGAGGAGGGCCGCGCAGGTGAGGAGAACGAACCGCAGGAGGGCGATGGAGCGCCCGGGGCGGGACATGACGCCGTCAGCCGATCACCGAGACGGTGATGACGATGGGCGCCGAGTAGGTGCCGGGCTTGAGCGACCCGGCGGGCACGCTGAGCTGGCCGCCGACGTACACGTCCGCGGCGAACACGTGGTTCTGCGGCGTGTTGTTGGGCAGGTCGATCACCATTGGGCTGGCCGCCGAGGTGTACGACGCCGGATTGAAGCTCGCGTCCTGCACCGCGCAGACGCCCGGCGTGCCCACCGTCTGGTTCCAGACGCAGAGCCAGCCGTACTGCGTGCCGTTGAAGCTCACCGGGATCGTGGCCGTGCCGTTGACGAGCTGGGTGGGGAGGGTGAAGCGCACGCCGTAGCGCACCGTCTTGGCCATGTTGCCGAAGCGCGCCCCCGCCGCCCACGTCCCCACCGGGTAGGTAGGCCGGGCGGGGACGGAGATCACCTGCGACGGGCCCACGTTGCCGAAGTACAGGTCGCGCGTGGTGGTGAGCAGGATCGGCGGCGGCGCCACCAGCACGCTGGCGGTGACGGTGGCCTTCCACTGCGGCGGGGTGGCCTGGGCGGCGGCGCGCGCGGCCACGCCCGGCGCCGCCAACAGCAGCACCGGGAGGAGGATGGCCGAAAGGACGCCGCGAAGCCTCATGAGACGGGCACCCGCTGGTCGACGGGGGCGGCGGGAAGGGCGCCGCCGGGGGGCAGGTCCTCGCGCTCGGTGTCGACGTGGATCCGAACGGAGAACGGGCCGTTCTGGCCGGCGGGGACCGGGAAGGTCAGCCGCCGCCGCATGGTGCGGTAGACCGCGATGTCGTCGTACAGGGTGGAGACGACGTTGCCGCCCGCGTCGAGCAGCTCGGCGCGCATGCGGCCCAGGTACGCCGCGTTGCCGCCGCGGGTGAAGTCGGTCTGCAACTGCACTCCGTCCGCCGTCCGCCGCGCCGAGGCGCCGGCGAGGGAGACGCTGGTGCTGACGGTGCCCTTCCGGTAGTTGGCGGCCATCACCAGCGTGGTCTGCACGTTCAGCTGGAGACGGATGTCGCCCTGGGTCTGCTCGATCGGCGGCTGCCCGCCCTTCGACGAGATCAGCACGCGCGCCCAGTACTCGCCGTCGGCCAGGTCGGCCGGCGCCTCGACCAGGACGCGGACGATCTGGCGCTGGCCGGGCTGCAGCAGCAGGCGCCGCGGGAAGGCGCGCATCCACGCCATCGCGCTGGGCTCGCCGGCGGCCGGTTCCCGGGTGGTGGGGACGGAGACGTTCCCCGCCGAGTCGGCCTGGGGGTAGCCGTAGGCGAAGTCGACGGTGATCTCTTCGGGAAGGGTGCCGGGGTTGTACAGCGTGAGCACGCCCGTGCGCGTGCGGCTGTCGATGTACAGCGCCGTGGGGCTCACCGACACCGCGTGCGCGCGCCCGGCCACGCCGGCGAGCATCGCCAGCGCCGCCACCAGCGTGCGCGCGGAAGGGATCATCCTGAATCGACCGAGTACCGCCATCAGCTCCTGCCCGAAAGAGTTCCAATCGCCTCGGACTACATCAGCGCGTGACGCACGGGAGACGGAAGGCCTGATCGTACCCCCGCACCCCCGCACCTCCGCACCTCCGCACCTCCGCACCGGGTCACGTCGCCGAGTTCGCGACGACGACGCTGACCGTGATCGCCGCCTCGTACGTCCCCGGCGCCTGCCGCGGGCCGGGCTCGGCCGAACCTCCGAGCCACACCGTGGCGCCGCCCGAGCCGGGCGGGATGCTGAACGACACCGGCGCCTGCGGGTCGAACACCAGACTGGCGCCCGAGCGGGGGAAGGTCACCCGCCCGTCCGCCGCGCCGAAGCGGAGCGGAAGAAGCGGGCCGCCGGGCCCCGCCGCCCGCAGCCCCGCGGGAAGCTCGAAGGTCACGGTCACCTGCCCCGCGCCCACCAGCTCGATGCTGGCGCGGTGGCTGCCGTCCAGCGGACTCACCACCGTGGGGATCCCGGTGGAGAGGGTGCCGAAGCGCAGCCCCTGCACCGGAAGCACCGAGACCGTGCCCTGCGCCAGGGCGGGGCACGGTCCGGTGAGAAGGGCCAGGAGCGCGGCGAGCCGCCACGCCCCCGGCCCGCGGCGAAGCGCGGAACCCGCCCACCGCTTCGCCATGGCCGCGATCAGTTGGTCGCGGTGAAGGTGAAGTCGATGTCACCCGTGAAGGTGCCCACGCCCGACGCGGCGTTGCCGGTCACGGTGCCGCCGACCAGCACGTAGGTGCTCTGCACGGTGCCCGGGGTGGCCGCGTTGAACGAGAAGCTGGCGCAGCTCGCCACCGAGGTGCCGGTGCCTCCGCTGCTGCTGGCCGTGGCGCAGTTGGCCGCGAAGCCCAGCGTCTGCCCGCTGGTGCTGTTGGTGAGCACGGTGGGCACCGTGGCGGTCACGTTCACGTTGGAGTTGTGGCCCACCTGGATCTGGCCCAGGCCGGCGGTGGTCAGCCCCGAGAGCGAGGCCTGGCTGCCGCCGCTCGACGCGAGCGTGCTGCTGGCGCCCATGGCCAGGGTGCCGAACTTGAGCTGGTGCGTGGTGGCCGCGGTCAGGCTGGCCTGCACGGTGGCGCTGGCGGTCACGGTGGCGCTTGCGGTCTGCGCGCTGGCGACGGCCGGAACGGCGGCGCACGCCAGCACGGCCAGGCCCAGGGCGAGCTTCTTCATCGTCTTGCTCCTCGAGGGGTGTTGTGAAGGGGGAAAGCGCTGCGTGTGTGCAGGTTCGGATTTGCACCGGCAGTCGGCGCGGTAGGGTGGCAACGCACGTGCCCCCTGCGCCGTGTACGGAAATCGAGCAGTGGCAAGAATTTATACGCACTCCCAATCTCTGTCTACCGGTCCGGTGTTCCCATTTGGGAACCAATTCTGTTCCCGATCGGGAACAACTTGCCTTCGATGGCCCGTTCTGGCGGCTCGCGTGTGTCACCCGCGCGGGTAGCAGGTGACGAATTGCAAGACGCCGCCGCACTCTGCAACACCGGGCGTTTCCTGTCAAACCTTCGTAACTGCTTGCGGCCCAAGGGATGAGGCGGCGTCGCGGTGCGATGTTGCCGTGGGAACGAACCGGGCGCCGGTGGCGGGCAGGACGGGCGCGCCGGTGGCGGCGGTGGCGGGTCGGGTGTGGTCCCCGGATCGCTCCAGAAGACAGGGACCAGCGGACGGCGGTGCGTCCCCTGGTCCCTTCATCGTAGCGCGGATGCCGTTCGTCAGACTTCGCGCAGGGCGGCGACGAAGGCCTCGTTCTCGGCCAGGGTGTTGTAGAAATGGGGGGATACGCGGACATGGCCGGCCCGGTAGTCCACGATGATGCCGCGCAGCGCCAGCCGCTGCACGGCGCCGGGCGCATCCTCGTGGCGGACGAGGATGATGGCGGAGCGGTGGGCGGGGTCGGCGGCGCACTTCAGCTCGAACCCGGCATCCTTCAGGCGGGCCACGAGATCCTCCGTCAACGCCCTGATCCGCTCGTACACCCGCGGCGGCCCCGCCTCGGCGAAGATCTCGAGCCCGCCGAGCGCGGTGTAGACGGTGGGGATGGCCGGGGTGCCCAGGGAGAAGCGGCCGGCGTCGTCGCGGTACTCCAGCTCGTCCACGCGGAAGGCGAACTGGTTGGCCGCGCCGAACCACGAAGTCACGGTGGGCCGCAACTCGGCGATCACCTCGTCGCGCACCCACAGGAAGGCGAGGCCGGGGCCGCCCAGCAGCCACTTGAGCGGGCCGGCGACGTACACGTCCGCGCCGATCTCGCGGGGGTTCACGTCGATCTGCCCGGCGGCCTGGTAGCCGTCCACCAGGAAGAGCGCCCCGGCGTTGCGCGCGGCCTCGCGGACGGGGGCCAGGTCCTGGACGTAGCCGGTGCCGTAGAAGACGTGGCTCGTGGCGACGACCGCGGTCCGCTCGTCCACGTACTCGGCCCAGCGCGCCGGGTCCACGCCCACGCCGTCGTCGCTGGGCACGCGGACGACCTCGATCCCCGGGCGCGCGAGCCACTGGTAGACCAGGGTGGGGAAGTCCAGGTCGGCGACCACCACCTTGTTGCGCTTCGTGTAATCCACCGACGAGGCGACCGCGGCCACGGCGGCCGAGACGGAGGGGGAGAGCGCCACCTCGTTGCGGCGCGCGTGCCAGAGCCAGGCGACGCGGTCCAGCACGTTGCCGATGCGGCCCATCCACAGCTCGTACCAGGCGCTGGCGCCCAGGGTGTTCCAGAGCGCCTGGTACTCGCCCAGGTAGCCCATCGAGCGGGTGGAGAGGGCGCCCAGCGAGCAGGAGTTGAGGTAGGTGCGCGTCTGCAGGATCGGGAACTCGCGGCGCCAGGCCTCGAGCTCGGGGTGGGGGATGCTCATGCCTCCACCTCCGCGGCGCCGCCGGTGAGCTCGTCCGGCGCGCCGCGGTCGCCGGCGGCGCGGGCGTTGATCTCGTCGAGGGTGTCCACCGCGCGGCGCAGGTGCGGGATCACGATGGAGCCGCCCACGATCAGGCCGACGCTGAAGGCTTCGAAGAACTCGTCGTCGCCGACGCCTTCCTCCTTGCAGCGGACCAGGTGGTAGGTCACGCAGTCGTCGCAGCGCAGCACCATCGAGGCGACCAGGCCCAGCAGCTCCTTGGTCTTCACGTCGAGGGCGCCCGCCTCGTAGGTGCGTCCGTCCAGCGCGAAGAAGCGCTTGATCTCCAGGTTGCCGGCTTCCAGGATGCGCTCGTTCATGCGCTCGCGGAAGCGGCGGAACTCCTCCAGGCGATTGGCCATCGCTCGCGTGCTCCACGGGTTCGAGGGAGCGCGCAACCTGTCGCGCGACCCCTCCGCCGTCAAGCACTTCAAACTCGAACGGCAGGTTTCACGCGGAGTCATCGGAGTTAGCGGGGTGAGCGGGAGTTTCCGCTGTTGCCGTTAACTCCGCTGACTCCGCTAACTCCGCGTGAAACCACTTCAGGGGCGCGCCGCCGAGTGCAGGTCGGCGGACGCAACCAAATCGGCACGCGAGTTAAAGATCCGGCGAAGTCCATGGTTCAGACTTGCCTCGCCGAAATTGATCAGCAGCCCGACCGGCAGCTGGAGAAGTTGCAGATAAGTCAGCACCTGCTTGGTGCAAACGGGTGCGAGCCGCTCGACGGACTTGACCTCTACCAGTACTCGGCCGTCAACGAGCAGGTCTGCGCGATATGCTTCGTCGAAATGGAGACCGTCGTACTCGAGCGGCACTGGTTTCTGCCGCTCGACGCTGAATCCTCGATCCGTAAGCATCTTTGCCAGGACCGCCTCATAGACTGATTCGAGCAGCCCTGGGCCGAGCCGCGTGTGCAACTGGTAAGCGGCAGCTACCACCTGGCCAGTGATGTCGTTGATCTCAGGCATACGGGCTCCAAGTAGAGGTGGACGACATGAACAGCTCGAAGGTGCCCGAACGTAATCGGCGGTATTGAGGAGCGGAAGGGTTTCGGCACGCCTGCGAAATCGCCGATCGTTCGCTGCCGCGCGCTGGACGGGTCGCCTTCATGTCGACATCTTCCGGTATACTTCTCGCCACCGCCGCACGCCCGCCGCCGATCATCACCGTGCAGACATCGCCGTCGAGCTTCGCCGAGAGAGTGACGCACGACCGCATCCCGGTGCTGGACGGGGTGCGGGCGGTGGCGATTCTCACGGTGGTGGCGGCGCACCTGCCCGCCGGGCCCGCGCGCCTGGTGCCGGGCGACCTGGGGGTCACGCTCTTCTTCGTGCTGAGCGGGTTCCTGATCACCTGGCTGCTGCTGAAGGAGTGGGACGCAACCGGCGCCGTGTCGTTCCGCGCTTTCCTGCTGCGCCGCGCGCTGCGGATCGCGCCGGCGTACTTCGTGTTCCTGGCGGTGTGGTACGCGGGGTTCTCGCTGGCGGGGCACCCTCCGCGGCTGTGGGAGGTGGCCGCGGGCTTTACGTACACCGTCAACTACGTGCAAGCGATCGGCGGCCACCGCGTCGTCGGCCTGGAGCACGCCTGGTCGCTGGCCGTGGAGGAGCAGTTCTACCTCCTCTGGCCGCCGCTGCTGGCGCTGCTGATGGCGCGCGGCGGCCGACGCCGCGCGGCGGTGGTGCTCGGCGCGCTGGTGGTGGGGGTGTTCGCGTGGCGCAGCTGGCTGGTGCTGGGCCGCGGCGTGCCGCTCTCCTACGCCTACGACGCCTTCGACACCCGCTTCGACGCGCTGGCCGTGGGGTGCCTGGTGGCGGTGCTCTCGCGGGAGGAACGCTTTGGCCGGCTGGCCGCGGCGCTGGGACGCTGGACGTGGCTTCCGCTGCTGCCCGTGGCACTGCTGGTGGCGTGGCACCGCGCCGCGCCGCTGCCGCTGCGCTTCGGTCCGGGCTTCACCTTCGACGCCATCCTGCTGGGCGTGCTGCTCGTGCAGGCCGTGATGCTCGGCGAGCGCCTTACGTGGCGCGTGCTGTCGTGGCGCCCGGTGCGCTTCGTCGGCCGCATTTCGTATCCGCTCTACCTCTATCACCCGGGCGCGATGGCGCTGGCGGCCGGCCTCGCCCTGCTGCCGACCCCCGCCGGCGTGGCCGTGGGCCTGGCGGTGAGCGCGGCGGCGGCGTGCGCGTCGTGGTATCTGGTGGAGACGCCGTTCCTGCGCTGGAAGGAGCGGCTGCCCCGCCGTCCCGCCGCTCGTCCGCACGCGGTTCCGTCCGCGCCGCTGTCTCCCGCGGCCCCGCGCGTGGCGATCCCGGACTGAGCCGGCGCAGAAGGGAACGCCCCGCGTCGATTCCGACGCGAATCTGTGGGTGGGGGTCGAAAAAATGCCGGTTTTCCGTTAGATTGCGGGATGATCAGCGTATCCAATCTCGAGAAATCGTTCGGCGACCGCGTCCTGTTCCAGGATGCCGCCTTTCAGCTCAACCCGGGCGAGCGCTACGGCATCGTGGGCGCCAACGGCTCGGGGAAGACCACGCTGCTGCGCAT
>Ga0070662_100000820_pt1 | contig 19142 bp, 17 predicted proteins | sample KBSC53metaG_FD_65648 | JGI IMG/M metagenome (GOLD analysis project Ga0070662, IMG submission 65648) | Corn rhizosphere microbial communities from Kellogg Biological Station, Michigan, USA - KBS C5-3 metaG | ecosystem: Host-associated > Plants > Roots > Rhizosphere > Soil ...
TGCTCGGCCTGGGTGACGGCCGCGCGCCGCGCCGCCTCGGCGCGGAATTGCTCGGCGAGCGCTTCGTTGCGCTCGCGCTCGGCTTGCGCGAGGAGGAGGGCGAGGGAGTTGAGATCCTGGGTCATCTTCGCTTCGGAGGAAGGATCACGCCGCGAGCACGGCGTGCAGGAACGCGATGCTGTCGGCGAGCGGCGCCTGCTCGTTCATGTCCTGCTGCAGCAGCCGCTGCATCGGCTCGTGCAGGCGGACCGCGAGGTCGAGCTCTGCGTCGTGGCCGGGCGCGTAGGCGCCGAGCTGGATCAGGTCGCGCGCCTTCTGGTGGCGCGCGTGCAGCTGGCGAAAGCGCCGCGCCGCCTCGAGATGGTCGCTGCGCGCGACGTTGGTCATCACCCGCGAGACCGAGCGCTCGATGTCGATCGCCGGATAGTGGCCGGCCTCGGCGAGGTCGCGCGCGAGCACGATGTGGCCGTCGAGGATGCCGCGCGCGGCGTCGGCGATCGGGTCGTTCGGGTCGTCGCCCTCGGAGAGCACGGTGTAGAACGCGGTGATCGAGCCGCCGCCCGCGGTGCCGTTGCCGCTGCGCTCGACGAGCTGCGGCAGCTTGGCGAAGCAGCTCGGCGGATAGCCCTTGGTGGCCGGCGGCTCGCCGATCGCGAGCGCGATCTCGCGCTGCGCCATCGCGTAGCGCGTCAGCGAATCCATCAGCAGCAGCACGTTCTTGCCGCGGTCGCGGAAGTGCTCGGCGATCACCGTCGCGTAGTTGGCGCCCTGCATGCGAACGAGCGGCGGCGCGTCGGCCGGCGCTGCGACGACGACCGCGCGGCGGAGGCCCGCTTCGCCGAGGATGTCCTCGATGAATTCCTTGACCTCGCGGCCGCGCTCGCCGATCAGGCCGACGACGATGACGTCGGCTGCGGTGTAGCGCGCCATCATGCCGAGCAGCACGCTCTTGCCCACGCCGGTGCCTGCGAAGAGGCCGACGCGCTGGCCGCGACCGACGGTGAGCATCGCGTTGATCGCGCGCACACCGGTGTCGAGCGGCGTGCGCACCGGATCGCGGTCCATCGCGTTGATCGGCCGCCGCGCGACCGGCTCGTCGTGGACCCGCGCGAGCGGACCCTTGCGATCCATCGGCTGGCCCTGCGAGTCGACGACGCGGCCGAGCAGGCCATCGCCGACCGGCAGGTGCAGCGTGCGGTCGACGGTGCGCCGCCAGGGGTGGCGCGCGACGCCGAGCTTGATCGGCGTGAGCGGCGAGGGGCGCGGGACGACGAGCGCGCCGCTGGCGAGGCCGTGGACGTCGCCGGTCGGCATCAGGTAGGCGCGGTCGCCCGAGAAACCGACGACTTCGGCGATGACCGGCGCGCCGTCGCCGCCGGCGATCGCGTCCTGGTGGATCTCGCACACCGAGCCGACCGGGACGCGGATGCCTGCGGCCTCGAGGACGAGACCGGTGACGCGGACGAGCCGGCCCTGCGTCTCGAGCGGCAGCGTCTCGCTCGCCGCGCCCTGCAGGTCGGCGAGGTAACGCTGCCACTTCGCGGTGACGGTCGGCGGCGCCGCCTTGTCAACCTGCGCCGAGCGAAGGATCTCTGCCTCAGGCATCGCCGGGATCCTTCGCTTCGCTCGCGATGGCAGGGTCCGCGTCGCTCCACGACAAGTCGCTGCCGAGCGCCGCGACCGCGCGCCGCCAGCGCTCGTCGATCGTCGCGTCGACGAGGCCGATGTCGGACTCGATGCGGCAGCCGCCGCGCGCGATCTGCGGATCGGAAACGAGCCGCGCGCCGCGCGCCGCGATGGCATCGGCCGAGTGCGCGGCGATCAGCGCGTGGTCGTCGGGATGGACGCGCAGCACGACGTGGCGCGCGCTCGGCAGCAGCACCGCGATCGCCTGCTCGGCGACGGTCGCGACCGCTTCGGGGCGCATCGCCAATTCGCTGCGCAGCACCTGGCGCGCGAGCGCGGCCGCGGTCGTCGCGAGCGCGCGCGCCATCTCCTGCTGGAGCGCGTCGAGCTGGTCGCCGACCGAGCGGACGAGCGCGCCGACCTGCGTCGTCGTCTGGCTCGCGAAGCTCTGCTTGAAGCCTTCGAGCGCGACGAGGCCGTCGCGGTAACCCTCCTGGTAGCCCGCTTGACGCGCGGCGCGCAGCGCCTGCGCGTGCTGCTCGGCGGGATCTTGCGGGACCTCGGGCTCGACCCGCGCAGCGGTGCTGCCGCCGGCCGTCGAGACGTCGCCGAACGACCAAGAGGCGAACGAGCTCAGCTCCTCGCGCGGAATGAAGCGAGCGTAGACGTCGCGCGCCGGCGTCGCGCGCGCGCCCTCGGCGGGCGGCGGCACCGGACGCGGCTGCTTGGCTGCGCTCATCGGTCGCGCCATGCGCACGTCTTACAGGAAGTCATCGCCGCTGCCGCCGCCGATCACGAGCTGGCCTTCCTCGGCGAGCCGGCGGACGACCTTGAGCAGCTCCTTCTGCTCGGCCTCGACCTCGGCGACGCGCACCGGTCCGCGCGCGTCGAGCTCTTCCTGCAGCGTCTCGGCGGCGCGCGTCGACATGTTCTTCAGCACCTTCTCGCGCAGCTCGGGCTTTGCGCCCTTCAGCGCGACGACGAGCGCTTCCGACTGCACTTCCTTCAGCAGCGCCTGGATGCCGCGGTCGTCGACGCGCATCAGGTCGTCGAAGGTGAACAGGTTGTCGAGGATGCGCTGCGCGAGGTCGTTGTCGGCCTCGCGGATGTAGTCGATGACCGCCGTCTCGGTCGTCGTGCCGAGCAGGTTGATCATCTCGGCCGCGGTCTTGACGCCGCCGAGCGGCGCGAGCCGCGCCTGCTCGCCGCCGGCGACCATGCGGCCCATCACCTCGCTCAGGTCCTTGAGCGCCGAAGGCTGGATGCCGTCGAGCGTGGCGACCCGCACGAGCACCTCGTTGCGGTGCCGCTCGCCGAAGCTCTTCAGCACCGCCGCGGCCTGCTCGCTGTCGAGGTGGACCAGCACCGCGGCGACGATCTGCGGGTGCTCGTGGCGCAGCATCTCGCCGATCGACGCCGCGTCCATCCACTTCAGCCCTTCGATGCCGGCGAGCTTGCCGTCGTGCAGGATGCGGTCGATCAGCAGGTTCGCCTTGTCCTCGTCGAGCGCCTTCTTGAGCACGTTCTGGACGTAGCGGCCGGTGTCGGCGACGAGGGGGCTGCGGCTGGCCGCCGTGGTCGCGAACTTGGCGAGGACCTTGTCGAGCCGATCCTTCGGCACCGACGTCATCCGCGCGATCGTCTCGCCGAGGCCGCGCACCTCGCGCGGCGAGAGGTGGCGAAGCACCGCCGCGGCTTCTTCCTCGCCGAGCGACATCAGCAGGATCGCAGCGTCTTCGAGACCGGCTTCGTCGAGTGCCATGGTCGTCTTCGCCTCGTCGCCTCAGGCCGCTTCGCCGCCGCCGACCCAGCCGCGGACGATGCCGGCGACCGCCGCCGGGTTGTCCTTGGCGAGCGCCTTGGCGCCTTCGATCTGGCGCAGCGTCGTCGGCGGCGCGGCGATCGCCGGCGTCGGGTGCGTCTGCTCGTCGTCGACGACGGCGTCGATCCGCATCCCCGGACGCGACAGCTGCGCGGGCCGCGGGGCGAGCGCGGTCTTCACCGCCGGCCGCACCATGCCGAAGAAGACGAGCAGCGCGACGATCGCGAGGCCGACCGGCATCGCCGCGGCGCGGACGATGTCGATCACCTCGGGCATCTTCCAGAACGGCGCCTCGCGGCCGACCGTCCCCGCAGGCTCGACCTTGAACGGCGCGTTGACGACCTTCACCGAGTCGCCGCGCTCCTTGGAAAAGCCGATCGACTCGCGCACCAGCGCCGTGATCTTCTCGATCTCGTCGGCGCCGAGCGGGACCTGCGTCGTCTTGCCCTTGGCGTCGGTGACGCTGCGGTTGTTGACGACGACCGCGGCGTTCAGCCGCTTGACGTTGCCGGTCGCGCTCTTGGTCACGCGCACCGTCTTGTCGACTTCGTAGTTCGTCACCGCCTCGCGGCGACCGCCGCTCGCGCCGGCGGCGCCGGTCGCGGCGGCGTGCAGCGGCTGCGACGCGCCGCTGAGCGGCGCCGTCGCCGCGATCGGCGGCTGGTTCGACGCTGCGCCGGGAACGCCGCTCGCGAGCGCGTTGCCGGCGTTGCCGGGCTGCTCGCTCGTCTGCTGGCTGCGGATCGAGACGCTCGCGTTCTCGCCCTGGTTCGGCTTGAACTCCTCCGAGGTCGCCTCGGTCTGCGAGAAGTCGATCTCGGCGGTGACGCTCGCGCGAAGGTTGTCGTGGCCGACGATCGGCTCGACGAGGTCGACGATGCGCTTGATGTAGCCGTTCTCGATCTGCTGCACGTAGGCGAGCTGTTGCGCATCGAGCCCGCCGGCTGCGGCCGCGGCGTCGTTGCTGCCGGTCAGGAGCGCCCCGCTCTGGTCGAGCACGCTCACCGCCTTCGGGCTCATCTCGGGAACGCTCGACGAGACGAGGTGGACGATGCCGGCGACCTGCGCGCGATCGAGCGTGCGCCCGGGGTGCAGCGTCAGCAGCACCGAGGCGCCGGGCTTTTGCTGCTCGCGGAAGAACCCGTTCTGGTTCGGCAGCGCGAGGTGGACGCGCGCCGCCTGCACCGCGGCGAGCGACGAGATCGAGCGCGTCAGCTCGCCCTCGAGGCCGCGCTGGAACGTGAGGCGCTCCTGGAACTGCGTCTGGCCGAAGCGCGCGCTGTCCATCAGCTCGAAGCCGGTGACGGCACCCTTCGGCAATCCCGCGGTCGCCATCTTCAGGCGCAGGTCGTGCACTTGCGCAGCGGGAACGAGGATCGCGGCACCGCCTTCCGACAGGCGGTACGGCACGTTCATCTGCGAGAGCTGCGCGATGACGGCGCCGCCGTCCTTGTCGGACAGGTTGGCGTAGAGAACCCGGTAGTCGCCGTGCGAGCTCCACGCCGTCATCGCGAAGACGACGCCGGCGAGCGCAACGACGCCGACGAAGGCGCTGATCTTGCTGCGCAGCGGCATCGCCTGCAGCCGGCCGGCGAAGCTGACTGGGACCTGACTTGCGTTCGGGGCGAGGGCAACGGCGTTGTCCATGGGAAGCGTTCGCGTGGGGATCGTGGCGATGCGCCGCCGGTGCTGGAATTATTCGAACGCGGCGGTCCGCGGAATGGCCCGAACAGGCGGGCAATGCGGCGTCAGTTCGACGCGACGCAGCGTCGCCGATTCGAATTGCGGCGCCGCTGCCCGCGCCATAGCATCGCTCGACCCGGCGCGCCCGAGAGCGACCGACACACGGAGGAGACATGTATCAGCAGAGTTACGACCCGCTGGGAAACGTGTTCCTGTCCACACTCGTGGCAGCGATCCCGATCCTGACCCTGCTCTACTTCATCGCGCTGCATCGCCACCGCGACAGCAGCGGCAACGTGCACCTCGGCATTCCCGCGCCGTGGGCGGCGCTGTTCGGCGTCATCGCGGCGTTCGTCGTCGTCTGCCTCGTCTTTCACATGCCGGTGCCGGCGGCGGTGTCCGCGTTCGCGCTCGGCTCGCTCTCGGGCTTCCTCGGCATCATCTGGATCGTTCTCGCGGCGATGTTCCTCTACACGATGAGCGTCGCGAGCGGCAAGTTCGAGATCGTCAAGGAATCGATCGTCCACATCTCGTTCGACCGGCGGCTGCAGTGCGTGCTGATCGCCTTCTCGTTCGGCGCGATCATCGAAGGCACGTCGGGCTTCGGCACGCCGGTGGCAATCGCCGGCGCGGTGATGGTGGGCCTCGGCTTTCGGCCGTTCCAGTCCGCGGTGCTCAACCTCCTCGCGAACACGGCGCCGGTCGCGTGGGGCGCGATCGGAACCCCGATCGTGACGCTCGCCGCGGTGAGCGGGCTCGACCAGCTCACGCTCTCGACGATGGCCGGCCGCCAGCTGCCATTCGTCTCGATCCTGGTTCCGTTCTGGCTCGTCGCCACCTTCGTCAAGATGGAAGGCGGCACCTGGAAGCAGGTGTTCGAGGTCTGGCCGGCGGCGCTCTGCGCCGGCGGCACGTTCGCGGCGATGCAGTGGTACGCCTCCGGCACCGCCGAGCTGCATCTCATGACCGACGTCGTCTCGGGGGTGTTCTCGGTGATCTGCACGGCGCTCTTCCTGCGCTTCGTCTGGCACCCGAAGACGCGCTTCCTGCTGCGCTCCGAGCGTGACGCGCTCGCGAACCGCGGCGGCGACACGGCGGCAGCCGAGGCCGTCGACCCCGCCAACTGGAAGTACCCGTACACGGTCGGCCAGACAGTCCACGCGTGGATGCCGTGGGTGATCCTCATCCTCTGCTGCGCGCTCTGGGGTGCGCCGGCGTTCAAGACCTTCCTCAACAACCTGTTCTCGAACGTCACCTTCTCGACGACGCTGCTCGGCTCGAAATTCGCGGGCACGCTCTCGCTCCCCGCGTGGGACATGCCGGCGCTGCACAACCTCGTGCAGCGCATGCCGCCGGTCGCGCCGGTGAGCGCGAAGCCCGAGGCGGCGCGCTTCACGATCAACTGGCTGTCCGCGGCGGGCACCGGCGTCTTCGTCGCGGCGATCCTCTCCGGCATCGTGGGCGGCCTCTCGGCTGCGCAGTGGCGCGAAGCATTCGCCCAGACGATGCGCCGCATGAAGATCCCGGTGCTCGTGATCGCGCAGGTGCTCGGCCTCGGCTACCTGACGCGCTACTCCGGCACCGACGCGGTGCTAGGCCTTGCCTTCACCGGCGCCGGCGCGTTCTATCCGTTCTTCGCCGCCTACCTCGGCTGGCTGGGCGTCTTCCTGACCGGTTCCGACACGGCGTCCAATGCCCTCTTCGGCAGCCTCCAGCGCATCACGGCGCAGCAGCTGCACCTCAACGAGGTCCTCATCGTGGCGACCAACTCGACAGGCGGTGTGATGGGCAAGATGATCGACGCACAGTCGATCATGGTGGCGTGCGCGGCGTGCTACGACGACCCGAAGGAGCGCACGTTCGCGCTCGGGCCGATCTTCCGCACCGTGTTCTGGCACTCGATCGCGGGCGCGGCGATCATCGGCCTGATCGCGCTGCTCCAGGCCTACGTCTTCACGGGCGCGATCCCGGTGCCGCCGGTGAAGTGACGGCCGGAACAGGGGGGCCATTTCGCCGCAGTTCGCAGCGACGGGCGCGCCGTCGCTGCCTACGATGGCGGCCGGAGCTCTTGCCCATGAACGTCACCCTCAAGCCCTTCGACTTCGCGCAGGCGGTGGCCCGCGCCGGCCTCGGCGTCGACGGCATGCCGCTCAAGCAAAGCGGCGCGGTCGCCGGCACCGGCTTTCAGAAGGCGCTCGGCCAGGCGCTCAATGCCGTCAGCCGTTCGCAGAACGAGGCGACGCAGCTGCAGCGCGAGGTCATGCTCGACAACCCGACGGTGAGCCTCGAGCAGACGATGGTCGCGATGCAGAAGGCGCAGATCGGCTTCGCCGCGACGCTGCAGGTCCGCAACCGCCTGGTGCAGGCGTACTCGGACATCATGGGGATGCAGGTGTAGGTCCGGCTCGGCGCCGGGAATCGGCGCTGCGCCTCCTCGGGGTCCATGCGGTACCACCTACCCGCGCCATGGGGTGATGCGCGGCAACCATCGCCTCACGTTCGCCCGGTAGCGCTTGTACTCGTCGCCGAACTGCTCACCCAGCGCAGGCTCTTCGTAGCCGACAACGAACAAGAAGAATCCGGCCCACACGATCGCGCCGTACTCCAGCACCGTGACGCTCCCGAACAGGAGGCCCTGGCCAGCGATCAACGCCGTGACTGCGACGTACATCGGATTGCGGACGTAGCGATAGAGCCCGGTGACGACGAGGCGCTTGGGAGGCATCACGGGCGCCGGTGTGCCGAGGCCCTGCAACGCGAAGCGAGCGAACGAATCGAGCAAGATGGGCAACCCGGCGACGATCAGGGCGGCTCCGAGCACGCGCGCGATCGGAAATAGCGTAGGCGCGAAATTCCAGTGCGTGAGGTACCAAGGGACGTACACGGCGAGCGTGCCCGGAGCGATGACCAGGAAGATCGCAGAACCGATGATCGCGGCGGCGCGCTGCACGACTACCAGACCTTGGCGCGCTCCGACATGGAGCGGTACATCCGATCGCCGGGCCTGACGCCGAACGCGTCGTGGAACTCCGGCTGGTTGCTCACCGGACCGTTGACGCGAACGAAGCTCGGCGAGTGGTAGTCGGTCTTCACCTGCAGCTCGAGCGCTTCCGGACGGACCTGCATCATCCAGCCGAGCGCCCAGCCGATGTAGAAGCGCTGCGCGGGAGTGAAGCCGCCGATGGGCTTGCCCTCGCGGTACTGCGCGGTCTTCGTGAACGCGTCCCAGGCGATGACGATGCCGCCGAGGTCGGCGATGTTCTCGCCCTGCGTCGCCTCGCCGTTGACGCGCAGCTCGCCGACGGCGACGGTGCTGCCGTACTGCTCGACGACGACCCGCGCGCGGCGCTTGAACTCGACGTCGTCGGCCTCGGCCCACCAGCTCGCGAGGTTGCCGTGCTCGTCGAACTGTCGCCCTTCGTCGTCGAAGCCGTGGGTGATCTCGTGGCCGATCGTCGTCCCGCCGGCGTAGCCGTAGACGATGGCGTCGTCGACTTCGGTGTCGTCGATTCCCGGCAGGATGAACGCGGCGGCCGGCAACACGATCTCGTTGTTCGGCGCCATGTAGTACGCGTTGTACGTCTGCGGCGTCATCTCCCACTCGAGGCGATCGACGGGCTTGCCGAGCTTGGCGATGTCGTAGTCGGTCTGCCAGATGCGGCCGCGCTTCACATTCTCGAGGAACGAGCGCGGCGTGACGTCGTAGCCCGCGTAGTCCTTCCACTTGTCCGGATAGCCGACCTTTTTCTTCAGGGCGTCGAGCTTGACGAGGGCGCGCCGCCGCGTCGGCTCGCTCATCCACTCGAGCTTGCCCAGGCGCGCGCGGAACGCCTCGACGACGTCGTCGGCGAGCTTTTCGTAGCGTGCCTTGGCCGCCGGCGGAAAGTGCGCGGCGACGTAGAGCTGCCCGAGCGCATCGCCGAGCACCTTCTCCTCTTCGTCGAGCATCCGCTTCCAGCGCGGTCGCTGCTCGGGAGTCCCCGTCAGCACGGTGCCGAAGAAGCGGAAGTTCTCGGCCTCGAACGCGCCCCCGCCCTGCGCTGCGTATGCGTGCGCGAGGTGCCAGCGGAGGTAAGCCTGCCACTCGGCGATCGGGCGCTCCTGCAGCGACTTGCCCGCCTGCACGAAGAACTCGGGCTGGCCGACGACGACGGTCTCGAGCGGCGGCAGCCCGCCGGCGGCGAAGTAGTCGCGCCACGCGATCGCCGGCGCAAGATCGCCGAGCTCGCCGACCTCGAGCACGTTGTAGTTGGCCTCGGGGTCGCGCAGCGCTTCGAGCTTGCGCGACGCGCGGGCGAGCTCGGTTTCGATCGCCATCACGCGCTCGGCGTCGCGCCGCGCGACCGCTCGAGCCGCGCCGAGCAGCTCGAGGATCCTGGCGACGTGCTCGACGTAGGCCTCGCGCAGTGCCGTCGCGCGCGCGTCGTTGTCGAGGTAGTGGTCGCGGTTGGGCAGTCCGAGCCCGCCCTGGTACAGGTGCAGCGAAGTGCGGTCGCTGTGCTTCTCGTCCTGGAAGATGTAGAGGTTGCAGAGCGCGTTCGCGCCCATGCGCTGCAGACGCGCGATCTCCGCCATCAGCTGGTCCCGCGACGCCACCGCATCGATGCGCGCGAACTCGTCGTCGAGCGGGTGGAGTGCCTGCGCAGCGACCGCGTCGGCGTCCATCGCGGCGCGCCAGAAGTCGCCGATCTTGCGTGCGTTGCTGCCGTCGGCCGCATGTCCCGCCGCCTCCTCGTTGATCCTGAGCAGCCGCGCGTACGTGTCGTCCTGCACCGCCTGGGCGATGCCCCATCTTCGCTCGGTCGCCGGGATGGGGTGGTCGTTCAGCCACTTGCCGACGGCGAAGCGGAAAAAGTCGGCGCGCGGGTCGGCGCTGCGGTCGACGAACGCGTCGAGATAGTGCTCGGCATCGTTCGTGGCCGCCGCCGCGCGGTCGGACGTGGGCACGAGCAGGAGCAGTGCGAGGGCGAGGGCAGCCTTCATGCTTGGATCGGACGAGTCGCGGCTGGCGGATTGTGGCCGTGCCGGTCGGCCACCGACGCGCGCGCGGCGTCGCCGCTACGATCGTTCTTCCGCACGTTCGTGGAGGAGACCCATGCGACACCTGCTTCGCGCGCTGGCCGCCGCCGGCGCCTTCACGGCCCTGGCATCGTCCGCGCAACCCGCAGTCGAGGTGACGCTCGCGCGCCTCGACTGCGGCAGCGGCTTCAACGACCAGCGCCGCTTCAGCGACACCTTCGCGTACAGCGACCCGAAGATCCCGTTCACGTTCAGCTGCTACGTCATTCGCCACGGCGACGACGTCATGGTCTGGGACACCGGCTACCTGCCGGGATCCAACCCGAGCGCGCCGAAGGTCTCGCTCGTCGAGCAGCTCGCGCAGCTCAAGATCCTGCCCGAGCAGGTGAAGTACGTCGGCATCAGCCACTTTCACCCAGACCACACCGGTCAGCTCGGCGCGCTGACGAACGCGACGCTCCTGATCGGCGAGCGCGAGTGGGCGGCGATCACGGCGCCCAAGCCGATGGCCGGCGCCAACGTCGCCGCCTTCACGCCGTGGGTCAGCGGCGGCCGCAAGGTCGAGCCGCAGCCGGGCGACAAGGACGTCTTCGGCGACGGCACCGTGATGATCCTGCGCACGCCGGGCCACACGCCGGGGCACCAGGCGCTGCTCGTGCGGCTGAAGGAGAAGGGCGCGGTGCTGCTCAGCGGCGATGCCGCCCACTTCCACGAGAACTACCAGAACAACGGCGTCCCCGGCTTCAACTACGACCGCGCCGAGACGATCGCGTCGCTCGAGCGGCTCAAGCAGATCGAGAAGAACCTGAAGGCGACGGTGATCATCCAGCACGACCCGCGCGACATCGACAAGCTGCCGGTGTTCCCGGCGGTCGCGCGCTAGCGGTCAGCGACGGGCGGTGCGGCGCGGCGACGCGCTCAGCTCGGCAGCCAGGTGCTGTCGCCGTTGTTGACCGTCTGCAGGAATTCCGAATCGAGCGCGTCCTTGGCCGACCGCGGCAAGCGCGCCTCGGGGAACGCGATCGGCAGCGAGAACTGGAGCCGTGCGCAGTGCTCGCCTACGGCGTGCGTCGTCTCGGCGCCGGCGCGTGCCGACCAGGTTCCGGCGACCTGCAGCTTGCCGCTGCCTTGCGCCGCCGATCCCTCGACGCCGGTCACGGCGACGTCGAACGTGATGTTGCTGAGCCGCGCGGCGTCGGCCGCGCGACCGGCGTGGTTGCCGCGCGGGCTCAGGTCGAGCGCGGGGTTGACCGCGACGCGGTGGGCCGCCGCTGCGGCCTGGGCCGCGAGGACGCCGTCGACGATCTCGGTGACGGCGGTCTGGATGAAGTCCTTGAGTTCCACGCGGTCTCCTTCGCGATTCAGCTCAGTGCCATCAGCTTGCCGCGCTTCTGCGTCAGGTCGATGAAGCGCTGCAGCGTGCGCACGGTGTCGCCGTTCGGGCGGACGAACTCGAAGCCGAGGCGGACGCCGCGGCCGTCGTTGTTGATCGAGGTCACGTGCTGCAGGCGCAGGTTGATCTCGACGCGGGTGTCCTCGTCGAGCTCCATGCGCGCGCCGGCGAGCGTGACGCCGACGGTCATCGGCTGCTGATCGGACGGCAGGAAGAGCGCGCAGCCGCTGATGCTGAGATCGAGGATCCGCAGCGCCACCTCGCCGTCCTGCTGGTCGGGATGGCGGAAGCGCGCGACCGGCGCGCTGCGCATCAAGGGCCGGACGCGGAAGGCGTTGCGCCGCTGGAAGCGGTACATCTCGCGCGGGAACGGGCAGCTCAGCACGCTCGCCCGGTTGCCGTGCACCAGCACCGGGTTGCGGATCTCGAACTGGACCTTGACGCTGTCGAGATAGCCGACGACGGTGACCTCGTGCGAATGGAGGATCGACTGCATCGCCGGGTCGTTGGGGTCGGCGTTGAAGCCGATCGTCGCGCGCGCGCTGTCCATCGTCCAGATCGCGCTGCGAAAGACGCTGCCGTCGCTGCCGTGCAGGCTGAGCACCACGGCGCCGTCGAGCAGCTGCTTGAGCAGCAGCCCGACGTCGCGCGGCGAGCCGATGCGGAACTCCTCGAGCGCCGCGTTCATGCCTTCGAGCGGTGCCGGGCTGGTTTGCATGACCTGTCCTTGGAACGCTTCAATGCGGCGCGCGGGGCCGCTCAATGCAGGGTCTTCGGCCGGCCGGCCAGGATGTCATCGAGGTCCTCGAGCCACGGCTCGGCGAGCTGGCGGATCTCGGCGTCGTTGAGGAGGATGCGCTGCATCAGCCGCGACTTCAGCTGCGCCTCGTCGGGCGGCAGCGGGTGCTCCGCGGCCGTGCTCTTCAGCTGCGCGATCAGCACCGCGCACGCGCCTTCGAGCTTGACGACCTCGTCCCACTTGCCGCCGCGCGCGGCCTCGAGCATGTCCTGGCTCGCCTGCTCGATGGCCTGGTAGTAGTTCAGCAGCACGGAGTTCATTCGGGCTCCCGAGGGTTCTGTCCGGTACGCGTTCACTGCACTTCGGCGGCGGCCGCCGCCTCGGGGTCGATCGCGATCCAGGCGGCGCGCACCGGCTCGAGCAGCGCGGCGCACTCGTCGAGCGCTTGGCCGTCGTTGTGCAGGTTGGCATGGGTCAATCGAACCGCGACGTAGCCGTAGAGGACCGACAGGTCCGACGCGAGCGGCCCGCCGGCCTCGACGTCGAGCGCCGCCTTGAGGCCCTCGTCGACGATGCGGACGGCACGGCCGATCGCCTTGCATTTGGCTTCGATGTCGCCTTGCCGAAGCGCGTGCCTGGCTTGCGCGACCGCCTCGTTGAAGCCGTCGAACAGCATCGTCACGAGGCGGTGCGGCGACGCTGCCGGGACACCGGTCTCGACGCCGACCGTGCGATAGGCGCCGGCAAAGGCAGGCGAGGCGCTTTGGGAGAAGGCTGCTGGCGCGAACATTTGGCGTTGGCGATCCGAGGTGTGCGTGCCTTGGGTATCGGTACCGCCTGTCGGGACTTGAGCCGCGGAAGGGTCGATTTCGCCCCTTGTTCCAGAACCCGTCCGTCGCCCGGAGGCGCCCGGAGCGGCGACTACTTGCTCGAGCTGCTCGCGTTGAACTGGGCGATCTGCTGGGTCAGGTAGGCGCTCTGCGTGCTCAGCTGCGCCATCGTCGCGTCGAGCGCCGTGTACTGGGCGCGCAGCCGCTGCTCGATCTGATCGAGGCGGGCGTTCCAGGTGTCCTGGTCCTTCTCGTTGCGCTGCAGCTGCTGGTTGAGGCCGTCGGTCCGCGTCGTCACTGCGCCGTCGACGCCGAGCATCAGGTCGGTCGCGACCCGAAACCGCTTCGCGAATCCGTCCTGGGTCGGATCGGCGGGGTTGGAGTTCGCGAACATCTTCTTCAGCTCGGCGAGGTTGCCGAGCGCGCTGCCGAGCTTGGTGTCGTTGACGGTCATCGAGCCGTCCGCTTGCAACTCGAGGCCGATGTCGGACAGGTGGCCGAACGTCGACGACGCCGCCGACAGCGAGCCGGCCAGGGCGCGCAGCTGCCGCTGGATGCCGACCGCCGCGCTGTCGCCCTGGAGGATGCCGCCGGTCTTGGTCGCCGCGTCGTATTTCGTGTCGGTGCCGATCAGCTTGACGACGGCGGTGTACGCCGCGGCGAAATCGCTGATCGTCTTCTTCAACGCGTCGGTGTCGGTGACGACGTTGACCGTCACAGGGTCGGTGGTGACGTTCGCGAGGTTGAGCGTCAGCCCGTCGACGATGTTGCTCAAGGTGTTGCTGCTTGATGTCACGGCCAGGCCGTTGACCGTCGCCTGGGCATCGGCCGCGGTCTGGCTCTGCACCATCGTCGTCACGCCTGCGGACGGATCGAACGCGAGCGAGGCGACTCCCGAGGTCCGAAACGCGTTGGCGGCGCCGCTGTCGTTCGAGCGGATCAGCAGGCGCGAGCCGCTCGCGTCGGTCATGATCAGCGCAGTGACGCCGGCGCCGGCGGCGTTGATCTTGTCGCGCACGTCGGCCAGCGTGTCGGTCGCGGCGATGGCGACGTCGACGGCGGTCGCTCCCGCCTTCGGCGTGAACGAAGTCTGGCCGGCCCCGTAGGTGCCGAGCTCGATGTGCAGCGTTCCTGCGCCCGGCGTCGTCGACGCCGGCATGGGCGTCCCGGTCGCGATCGTCTGCACGCTCGCCAGCGCCTGCACGGTGACCGAGTAGGTGCCCGGCGCCGAGTTGTTGGTCGCTGCCGAGACGGCGGTGCTCGACGAGTTGCTGACCGTCTGCTGCCACGCCGACGTGCCGGCGAGCTTGGCGGCGAGATCGTTCAGCGTCGAGACGGCGCTCTGGATCTTGCCGTACTCCGAGATCGTGCTCTGGATCGTCGTCTGTTTCGTCTGCAGCGCGTTGAGCGGCTGCTTCTCGATCGCCATCAGCTGGGTGACGATCGAGTTGACGTCGAGGCCGCTGCCGATTCCCGGGGAACTGATCGTCGCCATGAGGCAACCCTCTCGAACGCGTCCGGCCGGCCGGGCCGCTGCCAGCTATCTCGGCCGCCGGGGCGCCGACTTGAGCGGCGCGTCGTCGCTTTTGCCGCGCTTGCGCGCGGTTACTTGAGCAGGTTCAGCACCGTCTGCGGCTGCGCGTTGGCCTGCGCGACCATCGCCGTGCCGGCCTGCTGCAGGATCTGGGCGCGGGCGAGGTTGGCGGTCTCGGCGGCGAAGTCGGCGTCCATGATCCGGCCGCGCGCGGCGGTCTGGTTCTCGGCGGTGATCGACAGATTCTGGATCGCGAACTCGAAGCGGCTCATCGCGGCGCCATAGGTCGCCCGGTTGGTCGTGATGACGTCGAGCTTGGCGTCGATCGCGGCGAGCGCGGTCGAGGCGTTGGCAGCCGTCAGGACGTCGCCTGCGACCGTCGTCACGGCGACGGTCGTGATGGTGAGCGTGTCGCCGTTGTTGGCGCCGACCTGGAAGGTCTGCGCGCCGGCACCGGCGCCGATGATCGTGTTGCCGTTGAACTTCGTCTGGGTCGCGATCCGGGTGATCTCGGCCGAGAGCTGCTGGTATTCGGCGTCGAGGTCGGCGCGGTCGCTGGTGCCGTTCGAGCCGTTCTGCGCCTGCACGGCGAGCTCGCGCATGCGCTGCAGCGCATCGGTCACCGTTTGGAGCCCGCCTTCGGCGGTCTGCGCCAGCGAGATGCCGTCGTTGGCGTTGCGGATCGCGACGTTCGTCCCGCGGATCTGGGCGTTCATGCGGTCGGCGATCGCGAGGCCGGCGGCGTCGTCCTTGGACGAGTTGACGCGAAGGCCCGACGACAGGCGCTGCATGGAGATCGCGAGCGACGACTGCGACGCGTTGAGGTTGCGCTGCGCATTGAGCGAGCTGATGTTGGTGTTGATCGTCTGCGGCACGGTGAGCACTCCTTTCGGAAACGACGTCCCGGCGCGGTGCCGGCGTGGCCGCGCCGATGGGGCGTGGCCTGTGTGCTCATCTTCGCTGCAGGGGTGCGGCTCTCATCGCTCGAAGAGACGCGCTTTGGCGTGCCAATTCGCGGGCGCAAACGAAAAGGCCGCCCCGAAGGGCGGCCCGTCTCCGCGTGGCTGCGATCAGCGGAGCAGGTTCAGGACCAGGTTCGGCTGTTGGTTCGCCTGCGCGACCATCGCCGTGCCGGCCTGCTGCAGGATCTGCGAGCGCGACAGGTTCGCTGTCTCGGCCGCGAAGTCGGCGTCCATGATCCGGCCCTTCGCGGCGGTCTGGTTCTCGCCCGAGATCGACAGGTTCGAGATCGCCATGCTGAAGCGGCTCATCGCGGCGCCGTAGGTCGCACGGTTGCTCGTGATCGTGTCGAGCGCCGTGTCGATCGCGGCGACGGCGGTCGAAGCCGCTGCCGCCGTCGTGACGCCGCCGGCGACCGTCGTCACCGCGACGGTCGTGATGGTGAGCGTGTCGCCGTTGTTGGCACCGACCTGGAAGGTCTGCGCGCCGGCGCCGGCGCCGACGATCGCGATGCCGTTGAACTTGGTCTGCGCCGCGATCCGGGTGATTTCGGCCGACAGCTGCTGATACTCGGTGTCGAGGTTGGCGCGGTCGCTGGTGCCGTTCGAGCCGTTCTGGGCCTGGACGGCGAGCTCGCGCATGCGCTGCAGCGCGTCGGTCACCGTCGAAAGCGCACCTTCGGCCGTCTGGGCGAGCGAGATGCCGTCGTTGGCGTTGCGGATCGCGACGTTGATGCCGCGGATCTGCGCGTCCATGCGGGCGGCGATCGCGAGGCCGGCGGCGTCGTCCTTCGCCGAATTGATGCGCAGGCCCGACGACAGACGCTGCATCGACGTCGCCAGCGACATCTGCGAGGTGCCGAGGTTGCGCTGCGCGTTGAGCGACAGCAGGTTGGTATTGATCGACAGTGCCATGAAAACTCCAAGGTTGTTTCAGCCCGGACGAGCCGGCGTTTACAGGCGGTTGCACGAAAGAAACCTCTCGTGCCTCCGTTGCATGCCGCCGCTCGGAGCGCATTCGCTCTTTGCGCCGGCACCGCCCGCATCAATCGACCGCGTCGCGCAGCGATGCAGCCGCTCGACTCGGCCGGTTGACCGGACCACGAACCCGAGACTCCAGGTACGTTGGCGTGGTTATCGAGCGAGGTCTCGCGAACTTGAGGGGAAACCCGGCGCTGCGTGAAAACCGCCCGATCGTCGAGCGCAAGCGCTCGGTCGAAAAGATGCGGCTGCGGCTCGTTGATCGGGGCATCGGCGCGCACGCCGTGATGGTTTCATCGCCGGGCCCATTGCGCGCCGGACTTTGATTCCATCGGCAACAACATGCATCGAATCGCTCTCGTGATGATCGTTCGTGACGAAGAGCGCAGTCTCGCGCGCTGCCTCGACAGCGCCTTGCGGTGGGTCGACGAGGCGGTCGTCCTCGACACCGGCTCGGTCGACGCGACGGCGGCGATCGCGCGACGCTGCGGCGCGCGAGTGGCTTCGTGCTCGTGGAGCGACGACTTCTCTGCCGCCCGCAACGCCGCGCTCGCGCTGACCGACGCTTCCTGGCGCCTCGTCCTCGACGCGGACGAGTGGATCGTCTCGGGCGCCGAATCGCTCGCTGCGCTGCGCAGCGCGGCGCCGGAATTTCTCGGCCAGATCCGGGTCGTCAGCGCGTTCGACGAAGCGGGCGGGGGCGTCGGCTCGGCGCCGAGCTGGATCTCGCGGGTGCTGCCGCGCGGCGTCGGCTACGCGGGGCGCATCCACGAGCAGCCGCAATCGGCGCTGCCGCGAAAACGGCTGCAGCTGGTCGTCGACCACGACGGCTATCTCGACGCACAGAAAGGCGCCAAGGCGGGCCGCAACGAAGCCTTGCTCGAGCTCGCGCTCGCGGAACGTCCCGACGACGGGTACCTCCGCTATCAGCTCGGCAAGGATTTCGAGGTGCGGGCCCGGTTCGACGACGCCGCGCGCCAGTACGAGCTGGCGCTGGCGGCAACGTCGCCAGCCGACTCGTGGCGCCACGACCTCGTCCTTCGCATCCTCTTCACCGGCAAGAAGCTGGGCCGTTTCGAATCGGCCATCGCGTTCGCCGAAGCCGAGATGGCGAACTGGGCCGAGTCGCCCGACTTCTACTTCACGCTCGGCGACCTCCTGCTCGATACCGCCGTGGCACGGCCCGAGCGCGCCGCCGAGCTGGTGCCGATGATCGAAGCGAGCTGGCTCCGCGCGCTCGACATCGGCGAGCAACCACAGCTGCAGGACACGGTGCACGGCAGGGGCAGCTTTCTCGCCGCCCACAACCTCGCGGCGCTGCACGCCAGCTTCGGCGACGAGGCGAGCGCCGCCGCGTGGCGCGGGCGCGCCGCCGCGATGCGCAAGGCGGAGGAGGGGCGCCGTGCGAACTGGCCCGAGCACGGCGTCCATTTCGGCCCTTCATCGCCGCCGCCACCTCCTACCCTCTGGCCCTGACCCTCGACTTCGAGCCGACGCCGCCGAGGCGTGGGCCGCCCCAGGATGGCCCTCCAACTGTCTCAGCCGGCATCGCCCGGCACGCTGCCGGCGCACGGCCGGGCCTATCGACGCTGGCAGACCGGCCAGCAGCACGCCGAGCGCGAGCAGTGGCCGATCGCGGCGCGCTGGTTCGAGGAAGCGGCGGGGTTGCATGGCGATCCCGCCTACGGGCTCGCGGCTGCGCATGCGCTGATCAAGGCGGGGCAGAGCGACCGCGCGGCGCGGCGCGCACGCGCGATCCGCGCCGCCCAACCGCTGACGGCGATGGCGTATGCGCTCGAATCGCACGCCCTGATCGGGCTCGGTCGCGCCGAAGAGGCGGTCGCGTGCTTGCGCGCGATGCCGCCGGACGTCCCGCGCGACAGCAATCATCACGTCTCGCTCGCGGTCGCCCTCCAATGCTGCCGTCGGCACGACGAAGCGATCCGCTCCTTCATGGACGCGCTGGCGCTGAAGATCGACGAGCCGACGACGCACTTCCGGCTCGGCATGTCGTTTCGCGACCTCGGGATGAAGGCCGAGGCCGCCGAGTGCCTGCGCACTGCCATCGTCCTCGGCCTCGACAGCAGCGACCTCGCGGCGCGCGGGCTGCTCGCCTTTCTCGAGCGCGAGGCCTGCCGATGGGCGGGCGCCGACGAGGTCATGGCGTCGCTGCGCCGCGATGTCCTCGCCCTGCCGGACAACGCGGCGGTCGAAGTCACCGCGTTCGCCCATGCCGTTCTCGTCGACGATCCGCTCGAGCAGCTGAAGGCGGCGCGCCACTATGCGCAGCACGTCGCCGCCGGCTACCCGCCGCTGCCGCGCCGGGCCGCGCGGCGGCGCGAAGGGCGCGTCCGCATCGGCTACCTGTCGGCCGACTTCCACCAGCACCCGACCAGCCAGCTGATGGCGCAGATGCTCGAGTCGCACGACCGCGACCGCTTCGAGGTGACGCTGCTCTCGACCGGCGCCGATGACCGCAGCGCGTTGCGCCAGCGACTGCGCGACGGCAGCGAGCACTTCGAGGACCTGCACGGCCAGAGCTTCAGCGCGATGGCG
>Ga0070662_100000831_pt1 | contig 18984 bp, 13 predicted proteins | sample KBSC53metaG_FD_65648 | JGI IMG/M metagenome (GOLD analysis project Ga0070662, IMG submission 65648) | Corn rhizosphere microbial communities from Kellogg Biological Station, Michigan, USA - KBS C5-3 metaG | ecosystem: Host-associated > Plants > Roots > Rhizosphere > Soil ...
CTTCCGCGCGGCGCACACGCTGAAGGGGAACGCCGCCAACCTGGGGCTGGCGCCGATCGCCGAGCTCACGCACGGGGTGGAAGACGTGCTCGACCGCCTGCGCGAGGGCGAGGTGCAGCTCACCCCGCCGCTCGCCGGGCTGCTGCTGCGCGCGGTGGACGCGCTGCGGGCGCTGGTCCCCGCCGCCGTGGCCGGGCGCGACGAGCTCACCGCCGCCGAGCGGGCGCTGCTGGCGCGCATCGGCGACTGCGCCGGCGGCCGCGGCTGCGGCCAGGACGACGAGGAGGCGCTCCCCGCGTCCGCGACCTCCGCCGCCTCCGCCGCCGGACCCGAGGCGCGCCGCCCCACGCTGCGCGTCGGCGTCGAGAGCCTGGACCGCGCGCTGGACCTGGTGGGCGAGATCGGGATCGCGCGGGGGCGGATGGGGCAGCTGCTGGCGGACGGTGCGTCGCCCGAGGCGCTGGCCGAGGCGCACGACGACGCCGAGCGGCTGCACGGCGAGCTGCAGGAGAGCGTGATGCGGCTGCGGATGGTGCCGCTGGGCCCCGTGCTGCGCCCCTACCTGCGCACCGTGCGCGACCTGGCCTTCGCCCACGGCAAGCTCTGCCGGGTGGCGCTGGAGGGCGAGGAGGTGGAGGTCGATACCTCGGTGGTCGAGTCGCTCCGCGACGCGCTGACGCATCTCGTCCGCAACGCGGTGGACCACGGGATCGAGCCCCCCGAGGCGCGCCGCGGCGCGGGGAAGGACCCCTGCGGCACCGTCACCCTCGCCGCACGCCACGAGGGCGCCAGCATCGTGGTGCGCGTGGCCGACGACGGCGCGGGGCTGGACCGGGCGCGCATCGCGGCGCGGGCGCGCGAGCTGGAGCTGGCGGCCGACCCCGAGCGGCTGGGCGAGGCCGAGCTCCTGCGCCTGCTGGCCGAGCCCGGCTTCTCCACCGCGCCCGAGGTGACCGACCTCTCCGGCCGCGGCGTGGGGCTGGACGTGGTGCGCCGCAGCGTCGAGGCGCTGCGGGGGTCGCTCGCCATCGAGAGCGAGGCCGGGAAGGGCGCCGCCTTCACCCTGCGGCTGCCGCTCTCGCTGGCGCTGGTGGACGGCTTCGCCTTCGCCGCGGCGGGCGAGACCTTCATCGTCCCCCTCGAGGCCGTGGTGGAGTGCATGGAGCTCCCCCGCACCCGCCACGAGGGCGTGGGCGAGGGCGTGGCCAGCCTGCGCGGCGCGCCGCTGCCGTACCTGCGCGTCCGCGACGCGCTGGGGCTCGCGGGCGAGCCGCCGCGGCGCGAGAGCATGATCGTGATCCGCCACGAGAGCGGCCCCGCCGGGATCGTGGTCGACACCCTGCTGGGCGCCACCCAGCGCGTGGTGAAGCCGCTGGGCCCGGCGCTGGCCGGGGTTCCCGGCTTCTCGGGCTCCACCATCCTGGGCAACGGCCGGGTGGGGCTGATCCTGGACGTTGCCGTGCTGGTGCGCCGCGCGCTGGAGCGCGCCGCCGATCCCGATCCGTCTTCCCCACCCTTCGACGAGACATCCCGATGAACCGTTTCGCCGCGCGCGCCGCCCGGGCACTCGCGCTCCTTGGTCTCTGCGCCGCCGCGCGCCCGGCCCCCGCGGCCGCCGCGCCGGCCGCGCCCGCCGACACCTTCAAGGTGAAGGTGAGCGCGCGGCTGCAGACGCTCTACCAGTACTCGCGCCCCGACGCCGCGGCCGACGCCAAGGTCTACGGGAGCGCCGCCGGCACCCGTCCGCTGGCGCAGTCCACCAGCCTGCTGCGCATCCGCCGCGGCCGGCTGGTGATGGAGGGCTTCGCGTGGGACCCCGGCCTCGAGTACAACCTCCAGCTCGAGCTGGCGGGCCCGGGCGTCACGCTCAAGCGCGCCTACGTGAACTGGCGCGCCCACGGGCCCGAGCTCCAGCTCCGCGCGGGGAAGTTCAAGGTGCCCTTCGGCCGGCAGCAGCTCACCTCGTCGGCCCAGCAGCAGGTCAGCGACCGCTCCGCCGCGTCGGACGAGTTCGCCAAGGGCGACGACGACGGCTTGATGGTGTGGGGGCTCCCCGCCGGCGGGCGGGTCGAGTACTACGCCGGCGTCTTCAACGGCGAGGGGAACAACCACAACAGCCAGCAGGACGCGCGCGACCAGCTCGCCGCGCGCTTCGTCGTCGCCCCGCTCGGCGCCGTGCCGTACACCGGCCCCGCGCTGGACGGCCCGCGCGACCTTCGCGTGGCCTTCGGAATCGACGCCACGCGGAACGGCGGGTGGCTGCAGGAGGTGAACGGCGTCGCCGGCATGCAGGCGCCCACGCGCACCTGCACGCCGGCCGGGTGCAGCGACGACCACGGTGACGACGCGCGCATCACCGCGCTGGGCGCCGACGCCGCGCTCCGCTGGCGCGGGCTCAGCGCCAGCGCCGAGCTCTTCCGCCGCACCGCCGCGCCGCGCCAGGCGGGGCTGGCGGAGCGGAGGGCGGAAGGGTGGTACGCGCAGGGCGGCGCCTTCCTGGTCCCCGCGCGGCTCGAGGCCGGCATCCGCGTGAGCGGGATGGACCTGGACACCTCCAGGCCGATGGACCGCACCCGCGAGGTGACGCCCTTCGTCAACGGGTACCTGCACGGGCACGACCTGAAGCTCCAGGCGGACTACGGCTTCCTGCGCACGGAGGTGCCCGACGCGCGCGCGGGCGGCACGCGCGCCACCTGGCTGGCCGAGCGCCGCCTGCGGGTTCAGTTCCAGCTCCAGCTCCACTTCCAGCCGCCGCACTGACGCGACGGACCTGACGACCATCGCGCGCGGAACGCCGCGGGGCTCCGGGGGGATGCCCCGCCAGGAGGGATGCGTCCGCACCCCGCCCCGCGCGCCCGACTCGATCGACCCAACGCCCCAGGAGGGGACATGCTCGCGAACCTGAAGATCGGCGCCCGGCTGTTCGGGCTGGTGGGACTGGTGGCCCTGCTGGTGGGGATCTACGCCGCGCTCAACGCGCGCTCGCTGGCCGCCGGGATGGAGCAGCACCGCGCCAGCCTGGCCGCGGCCCGGCAGCTCCGCCAGACGGTGGACGGCGCCCGCGCCGCGCAGGTGGACTTCAAGGTCCAGGTGCAGGAGTGGAAGAACATCCTGCTGCGCGGCGCCGACCCGGCCGAGCGCGCCAAGTACACCGAGGCCTTCGACACGCAGGAGAAGGACGTGCAGGCCCAGCTCGACTCGCTCCGCGCGCTGCTGGGCCGGCAGGGGATGGAGACGTCGGACGTGACCCAGCTCGCCGCCAGCCACGCCGACCTGGGGCGGCGCTACCACGCCGCGCTCGAGCGCTACGACGGCACCCCGGCCTCGGCGGCGGCGGTCGACTCGCTGGTGCGCGGGATCGACCGCGAGCCCACCGCGCGCTTCGACGCCATCGTGGAGCGGGTGGAGAAGCACGCCGACACCACCGCCGACTCGCTGGCCGCCCGCGCGGTAGAGGCCTACCAGCAGGCGCGCAACCTGGGGCTGGCCATCACCCTGACGCTCGTCGCCGTCACCCTGGCCGCCTCGGCGGTGATCATCCGCAGCATCACCCGGCCGCTGGGGCACGCGGTGCAGGTGGTGGAGCGCATTTCCCGCGGCGACACCTCGGTCGAGATCGGCGACGCCACCCGCGACGAGACCGGGCGGCTGCTGGGGGCGATGCGCGAGATGGTGGGCTCGCAGCGCGAGATGGCGCAGGCGGCCGAGCGCATCGCCGCGGGCGACGTGTCGGTGCAGGTGGCCCCGCGCTCGGCGGCCGACACGCTGGGCAACGCCTTTTCCGAGATGGTGCGCTCGCAGCGGCAGATCGCCACGGCGGCCGAGCGCATCGCCGGGGGCGACCTGACCGTGCAGGTGGAGGCGCGCGGCGACCGCGACGTGCTGGGCAGCGCCTTCTCCGAGATGGTGCGCCGCCTGTCGCACACCATCGCCGAGGTGCGCGCGGGGGCGAGCGCGCTCTCCGCCGCGTCGGAGCAGGTGAGCGCCACCGCCAGCTCCCTTTCGCAGGGCACCAGCGAGCTCGCCGCCTCGGTCGAGGAGACCAGCGCCAGCCTGGAGGAGATGGGCGCCACCATCGGCCAGAACGCCGACAACTCGCGCCGCATGGAGCAGATGGCCGTGCAGGGCGCGCGCGACGCCGACGAGAGCGGCCGCACCGTGCAGGAAACGGTGGCGGCGATGCAGACCATCGCCGAGAAGATCGACATCGTGGAGGAGATCGCCTACCAGACCAACCTGCTGGCGCTGAACGCGGCGATCGAGGCGGCCCGCGCCGGCGAGCACGGGAAGGGCTTCGCCGTGGTCGCCACCGAGGTGCGCAAGCTGGCCGAGCGCAGCCAGGCCGCGGCCAAGGAGATCGGCGGGCTGGCCGGAAGCAGCGTCGCCGTCGCCGAGCGCTCGGGGCGGCTGCTGACCGAGCTGGTACCCGCCATCCGCGGCACCACCGAGCTGGTGCAGGAGGTGGCCGCCGCCAGCGCCGAGCAGGCCGCCGGGGTCACCCAGATCAACCGCGCGGTGACGGCGATGGACCAGGTGACGCAGCGCAGCGCCTCGAGCGCCGAGGAGCTGGCCAGCACCGCCGAGGAGCTGTCGTCGCAGGCCGGCGCGCTGCAGCAGCTCACCGCCTTCTTCCGCGTGGACGGCGCGCCCGAGCCGGTGCGCGTCTCGCCGCGCCGCGCATCGCCGCTCCCGCAGGTGGGGAACGGCCGCGGGTCGTACGCAGGCGCCGCGGCCGCGGGGCCCGACTTCACCCGCTTCTAGGGGAGGGGACGATGTCCATCGCAACCGAGGCGGCCGCGGCGGGGCAGTACCTCACCTTCCAGCTCGCGGGCGAGGAGTACGCCCTCGAAGTGCTGCGGGTGCGCGAGATCCTGCGCTACGCGGAGGTGACCCGCGTCCCCACCGCCCCGCCGTCGATCCGCGGCGTGCTGAACCTGCGCGGGAGCGTGGTGCCGGTGGTGGACCTGGCGGTGAAGCTCAACCTGCCGGCCACGCCGGTCACCGCCCGCACCTGCATCGTGATCGTGGAGGTGGCGCCCGAGGGCGAGCGGGCGGTGATGGGGGTGATCGCCGAGTCGGTGAGCCAGGTGATCGACCTCCTCCCGTCCGACGTGGAGCCGCCCCCCGCGTTCGGCCCCCGCGCGCGGGTGGAGTTCCTGCGCGGGATGGCGCGGCTGGGCGAGCGCTTCGCCCTGCTCCTGGACCTGGACCTCCTCCTCGCCACCGAGCACGCGGCGGTCGAGAGCGGCGAGGCGGCCGGAGAGGATGGGCCGTCGCCGGAGGCGGAGAGTGTCGCCGCGGCCGCGGAGGTGGGCGCGTGAGCCGGGCGCCGGCGGGGGTGCGGCTGGTCGCCCGGCGGACGGCGGGCGGGCGCATCGGAGTGGTGCTGGTGCTGCTGGCGCTGGCCGCCGCGGTGGGGTACTCGCTCGGCGCGGGGGGCCGGTGAGCGCCGCCGCCCTCTCCGCCGCCGCGGGGGATCGTGCCCCGCCGCTGGGGCCCAGCGAGTTCGCGCGCTTCCGGGCGCTGATCTACCGCGAGTCGGGGATCCACCTGGCCGACTGCAAGCAGGCGCTGCTCGTGGGCCGCCTCTCGCGGCGGCTGCGCGAGCTGGGGCTGCGCTCGTTCGGAGCGTACTGGCGGGTGGTGGCCCACGACCCCGCCGAGCGGCAGCGGATGCTCGAAGCCGTCTGCACGCACGAGACGCACTTCTTCCGCGAGCCCCAGCACTGGCGCTTCCTGGAGGGCGAGCTCTTCCCCCGCTGGCGCGCCGAGGCGGCGGCCCGCGGGCGCCCGCGCCGCGTCCGCGCCTGGAGCGCGGGGTGCTCCACCGGCGAGGAGCCGTACTCGCTGGCCATGGCGCTGCTCGAGGCCTTCCCCCTGGCCGAGGGGTGGAGCCTGGAGGTGGTGGCCAGCGACCTCTCCACCCGCGTGCTGGAGCGGGCGCGCGCCGGCATCTGGCCGATGTCGCGCGCGGACGAGATCCCCGAGGCCTGGCTCAAGCGCTACATGCTGCGCGGCAGGCGGAGCCAGGAGGGGATGCTGGCCGCGGGGCCCGCGCTGCGGCGATTGATCCGCTTCCAGCGCGTGAACCTGAACGACGCCGAGTACGGCCTGGCGGGGCGCTTCGACCTGGTGTTCTGCCGCAACGTGCTGATCTACTTCGACGACGCCTCGCGCGCCGCCGCGGTGGGCCGGCTGCTGGACCGCCTGGAGCCGGGCGGGCACCTCTTCCTGGGGCACGCCGAAAGCCTGGCGCGGGTGACCGGGCGGGCGGTGCACGTGCTCCCGACCGTATACACGCGCGCCGCCGAGGCGGCCTCGGGGAGTGGGGGATGACGATGATGACCATGGAGATGGAACAGAGCCCCGCGGTACGGGCCTTCCGCCGCGGCCCCGCCGGGATTTCCACGCCCGCGGCGTTCGCCTCGCTGGTGAACGCCCGCCTGCGCCGCGCGCGCGGCGGCTCGTCCAGCTTCGCGGTGCTGCGCCTGGCGCTGGACCAGGCCGACGCGGTGAGCGAGGCGCTGGGCCCGCTCTGGCGCCGGGCGCTGCTGGAGGTGGCCGCCGGCCGCATCGCCGCCACCCTGCGCCCGGGCGACGCCGCCGCCGCGATGGAGAGCGGCTTCGCCGTGCTGATCGACCAGGTGGACGACGCGCCCGGGGCGGTGGAGGCCGCCACCCGCATCCAGCGGCGGCTGGGGGTGCCGTTCGCGCTGGGCGGGCACGAGGTGTTCGCCACCGCCAGCATAGGCGTCGCGCTGGGCGACGAGAACGCCGCGCACGGGCAGGACCTGCTGCGCGACGCGCACGCCGCCATGGGCGCGGCCCGGGCACGCGGCCCCGGGCTGTGGTGCGTGTTCAAGCCGGCCATGCGGGCGCGCGCGGTGGACCGGCTGCGGCTGGAGGCGGCGCTGCGCCGCGCGCTGGAGCGGCGCGAGTTCGAGCTCTGCTACCAGCCGCTGGTGAGCCTGGAAAGCGGCCGCCCCGCCGGCTTCGAGGCGCTGCTGCGCTGGCGCCACCCCGAGCGCGGCTTCCTCTCCCCCGCCCACTTCCTGGCCGAGGCCGACGCCTGCGGGGTGATGGTGCCGGTGGGCCGCTGGGTGCTGGCCGAGGCGTGCCGCCAGCTGCGCGCGTGGGAGGCGCCGCACCCCGACGCCGAGCCCGCCACCATGGCGGTGAACCTCTCCGCGCGCCAGCTCCTCCACCCGGGCATCGTGGCCGACGTGGAAGACGCGCTCACCGCCGCGGAGCTTCCCGGCAACCGGCTGCACCTGGAGATCACCGAGAGCGCGGTGATGGAGAACGGCCGCGGCGCGGTGGACACGCTCTGCCGTCTCAAGGCGCTGGGGGTGCGGCTCTCGGTGGACGACTTCGGCGTGGGCTACTCCAGCCTCTCCTACCTCCACCGCTTCCCGGTGGACGTGCTGAAGGTGGACCGCTCGTTCGTGGCCGGCCTGGGGAGCGCGGGCGAGTGCGGCGACATCGTGCGCGCCATCGTGGGGATGGCGCACGGGCTGGGGCTGGACGTGGTGGCCGAGGGGGTGGAGACGCCCGAGCAGCTGGCCCAGGTGCGGGCGCTCGGCTGCGACTACGCGCAGGGGTATCTCTTCTCCCGCCCCGTCAGCGGCGACCAGGCGGGGGCGCTGCTGGGCGAGGGAACCGCCTGGTGAGCCGGCCCACCACTCCGGGCCAGGCACGCGGGCGGCTGGACGTGCTGGTGGTGGACGACAGCGCCGTGGTGCGCCAGCTGGTCACCGCGCTGCTGGCGCGCCAGCCCGGGGTGGAGGTCCGCGCGGCGCCCGACCCCGTGGTGGCGCTGGAGAAGATGCGCGCCCGCCGCCCCGACGTGCTGCTGCTGGACCTGGAGATGCCGCGCATGAACGGCCTGGCCTTCCTGCGCGCGGTGATGGACGCCGATCCGCTCCCCGTGGTCGTCTTCTCGGGCCTTACCCGGCGCGGCACCGAGAGCGCGCTCGAGGCGCTGCGGCTGGGCGCGGTGGAGGTGCTGGCCAAGCCCGGCGCGGACGAGGGCTTCGCCGGCACGGCCGTGCACCTGGTGCGCGCCGTGCGCGAGGCGGCCGCCGCAAGGCCCGGGAGACAGGGAACAGGGGACAGGGGACAGGGGACAGCCGGCACGGGGTCGCCGGCTCCCGCGCGTGCTTCGTCCGCGCCCGCCTCCACCACCGCGGCGGCGTCGGAACCGGCGCGCTCGCCGCGGCTGGTGGTGGTCGGCGCGTCGATGGGCGGGCCCGAGGCGCTCCACACGCTGCTCGCCGCGCTCCCCGCCCAGGCGCCGGGGATCGTCGTCGCGCAGCACATGCCCGGGGGCTTCACCGCCGCCTTCGCGCGCAGCCTGGACGCCCGCTGCCGGCTGGAGGTGCGCGAGGCGGTGGATGGCGACGCGGTGCGGCCGGGCGTGGTGCTGGTCGCGCCCGGCTCGGGCCACGTGCGGGTCCGCGGCGCGCCGGGGCGCTGGACGGTGGAGGTGGAGCACGCCGCGCACCTTTCCGGCTGCCGCCCCAGCGTGGACGCACTCTTCCACTCCGCGGCCCGGGCGGCGGGGAGCCATGCGCTGGGCGTGCTGCTGACGGGGATGGGGAGCGACGGCGCCGAGGGGCTGCTGGCGCTGCGCCGCGCCGGCGCCGTCACCCTGGCGCAGGACGAGGCCACCAGCGTGGTGTACGGGATGCCCGCCGCCGCCGCCTCGCTCGGCGCCGCCGGCGAGATCCTCCCGCTCCCGCAGATCGCCGCCGCCGTCCTCCGCCACGCCGGGCGCGCCCGCCCCGCACGCCCGCCCGCCGCTACCCACCCCTGACCCCGGGCGGGGACGTGATGGCCGTTCGGGCGATCGATCGTGCATTCCCGCACCCAGGCTGTCCCCCGTCGCCCCGAGGTCGGCCACCCCGTCGCCGCGGTGTGAGCGATCTCGGTCCGTTCGGCACTGCGCTTCCGTGACTCAGGAGGAGCATGTTCGCGTCCTCCCTTCGTGATCCCGCGAAGCGGGCTCAGCCTCAGGATGACGAGGACGGTGGGGTCGCTTGAACAGGGAGTGGCCCGAAGGACAGGTTGCACCCCTCCACCGCAGCCAGAATGCACGAGGTCCGCTCACCGGCACCGGCCGGAGAGCGGACCTCCCTTGTATCGACCCCGACCCGCTGCCGGGTCAGGGCTTGGCGGCCGCGGCCTTGCGCGCTTCTGCCTTCTGCTTGCGGCCGCCGTGCTTCGGGCGGGTCTTGCCCCGGGTGCCGCGGGCAACCTTGCCGCGCCGGGTCTTCTTGTCTCCCCTGCCCATGATGTCTCCCTGGTGATCGCGTGGTGCCACCATTCCCCACCGCAGTCTCCACCCGGCAGCCCGCCAGCGCAAGGCCTTACACGACAGGGACGAGCGTTGCGATCGCGGGCGCGGGTGCCGAACGCGCGGGGGATGGTTATATTCGCCGCCTTTGGCGCGGGACGGAACACCCGCGCGCGACCCGCACCTCCAGCGCGTCCAGGCAGATGCCCGTAACCGAATACCTGCACCAGAACCGCGAGAAGAGCGTCGCCGAGCTCAACGAGTTGCTGCGCATCCCCAGCGTGAGCGCCAAGAGCGAGCACAGGGCCGACACCGCCGCCGCGGCCGAGTGGCTGGCCACCCGCATGCGCGACATCGGCCTCACCACCGTCGACGTCATCCCCACCGCCGGGCACCCCGTGGTGCTGGGCGAGTGGCGCGGCGCGGCGGGCGCGCCCACGCTCCTGGTCTACGGCCACTACGACGTGCAGCCCCCCGAGCCGCTGGACGAGTGGAAGAGCCCGCCCTTCGAGCCCACCGTGCGCGACGGCAAGCTCTTCGCCCGCGGCTCGGTGGACGACAAGGGGCAGGTCTACCTCCACCTCAAGGCCGTCGAAGCGCACCTGAAGACCAACGGCTCGCTCCCGGTGAACGTCGTCTTCTGCATCGAGGGCGAGGAGGAAGTCGGCTCGCCGCACCTGGCCGAATTCCTGACCGCCAACGCCGCGCGGCTGAAGTGCGACGCGGTGATGATCTCGGATACGACGATGTTCGCGCCCGGGCTCCCTTCCATCACCATCGGGCTGCGCGGGCTGGCGTACATGGAAGTGCGCGTGCAGGGCCCGTCCACCGACCTGCACTCCGGCGCGTACGGCGGCGCGGTGGTCAATCCCGCCAACGCGCTGGCCCGCATCCTCGCGCAGCTGCACGACGCGCACGGGCGCGTCACCGTCCCCGGCTTCTACGACCGCGTGCAGCCGATCGCCGACCAGGAGAAGCGCACCATCGCCGGCCTCCCCTTCCAGGAAGAGACGCTGCGCGAGGAAGTCGGCGCGCCGAAGCTGGGGGGTGAAGCGGGTTACAGCCCGCTCGAGCGGCTGTGGGTACGCCCCACGCTGGACGTCAACGGCCTCCTCTCCGGCTACACCGGCGAGGGCGCCAAGACCGTGCTCCCCGCGAAGGCGATGGCGAAGGTGTCGATGCGGCTGGTGCCGGACCAGGACTACAAGGAGATCGAGCGCGCCTTCACCGGCTACGTCCAGTCGCTGGCGCCCGAGGGCGTGACGGTGGAAGTCGAGGCGCTGCACGGCGGCCAGCCCTGGTACGCGGCGCCCAGCGGGCCCGTGTTCGAAGCCGCCCGCCGCGCGCTGGCGAAGGGCTTCGGCCGCGAGCCGGTGACCATCCGCGAGGGGGGATCGATCCCGATCGTGAAGGCGTTCGAAGACACCCTGCACGCGCCGGTGGTGCTGATCGGCTTCGGGCTGCCGGGCGAGAACGCGCACGCGCCCAACGAGTGGATGTCGCTGGACAACTTCCACCGCGGCGCCGAGGCCATCGCCGCGCTCTACGACGAGCTGAGATGAGCGAGCCGGGGAGCGCCGCCTCGATCGCCGCATCCACCGAGGGCGCGGCGCGGGCGTTCGTGGAACGGGTCGAGGCGCGCGTGGACCCGCTGATGCGCGACTCGGGCGTCTGGTCGTGGGAGGCGGCCACCGGCGGCGGCGAGGCGGCGCTGGAGCGCGCCGCCGCCGCCCGCGCCGAGGTGAGCCTGCTCTTTGCCGACCCCGAGGGCGCGCGCGGGGTGCGCGGCTGGCTGGAGGGCGGCGAGATCCGCGATCCCCTGCTGCGCCGCCGGCTGGTGCTGCTGGACCACGAGTACACGCGCAACCAGCTCCCCCCCGACACCATCCGCGACCTGGTGCGCCGCGGGGCCGAGCTGGAGCACGTCTTCCACACCTTCCGCTCCACCTTCCGCGGCGAGCGGCTCTCCAACAACGAGCTGCTCGAGGCGTTCCAGGCCTCCACCGACACGGGGCTGCGCCGCGAGGCGTGGGAGGCCAGCAAGGAGATCGGGCGCGAGGTGGCCGGGCCGCTGCGCGAGCTGGTGCGCCGCCGCAACGACGCCGCGCGCTCGCTGGGCTTCCCGCACTACTACGCGATGGAGCTCCATCTCCAGGAGCTGGGGGAAGAGCGCCTTTTCGCCGTGCTCGACGAGTTCCGCGACCGGACGGACGAGCCCTTCCGCCGCTTCCGCGACGAGATGGACGCGCGGCTGGCGGAGCGCTTCGGCGTGGGCGCCGGCGAGCTGCGGCCCTGGCACTGGGACGACTTCTTCGCCCAGGAGGCGCCGTCGGTGAGCGGGCACGTGGAGCTGGACGCCTGGTTCCGCGACCGCGATCTGGTGAAGATCGCCAGCGACTTCTTCCGCGGGATCGGGCTGGACGTGGACGACGTGCTGGCGCGCAGCGACCTGTTCGAGCGCGAGGGGAAGGACCAGCACGCCTTCTGCGTGGACGTCGACCGCCGCGGCGACGTGCGCGTGCTGTGCAACCTGCGCCCCAACGAGAAGTGGATGGGCACGCTGCTGCACGAGCTGGGGCACGCCGCGTACGACCGCTACATCCCCCGCGAGCTGCCGTTCAGCCTGCGCACCATCGCCCACACGCTGAGCACCGAGGCGATCGCCATGTACATGGGCCGCCTCACCCGCGACCCCGCGTGGCTGCGAGACGTGGTGGCCGCGCGGGTGGACGAGGCGCAGGCAGCCGACATCCGCGCCCAGCAGCGCGCCGCCATGCTGGTTTCGATGCGCTGGATCCTGGTGATGGTGTACTTCGAGCGCGAGCTGTACCGGGACCCCGACCGCGACGACCTGGACACCCTCTGGTGGGACCTGGTCGAGCGCCTGCAGTACATCCGCCGGCCGGACGGGCGCAACGCGCCGGACTGGGCCAGCAAGATCCACTTCTCGCTGAGCCCCGTCTATTACCACAACTACCTGCTGGGCGAGCTGATGGCCAGCCAGGTCTCCGCCGCCGCGCGCCACTCGGTGCCCCAGGGCCGCAGCATCGCCGGCCACCCCGAGGTGGGCGCGTTCCTGCGCGAGAAGATCTTCACCCCCGGCGCCACGCTGGACTGGAACCAGCTGCTCGTCCACGCCACCGGCCAGGAGCTGTCCCCGCGCTACTTCGTGGACGAGTTCGTGGGCGCGTGAACTGCGGTGCGGGGTACGAAGTACGGGGTACGGAACGGCAAAGGATTTGAGACGACGAACCCTCCCGGATGTGCTCCAGGGAGGGTTCGTCGTCTCGCTGCCGTTTCGTACCTCGTACCCCGTACCCCGTACCCCGTACCCCGTACCCCGTACCGTCAGTCCTCGGTGTCCAGCAGCACCGGGTCGGCGTGGGCGCGGGCGGCGCGGACGATGGACAGGTGCGCGGCGGCGCTGTCCGGGCGGCCGGCGGCCTGCCAGGCGCGGCCCAGCAGCAGGTGCACGTCGATGCGGTTCACGTACAGGTTCGACGCCTCCAGGCTGCCGCGCAGCGCCGGCTGCAGCACGCGGACGGCCTCGCGCGGGCGGTTCATCCGCAGCAGCACCGATCCCAACGCCAGGTTGGTGCGCGTGTACCCGCGGCTGGGCGACGACATCGCCGCGCGGAACTCGGCGGCGGCGCGCGGCAGGTCGCCCCGCTCGCGGTAGAGCAGCCCGGCCAGGTGGTGGTACAGCCGGTGGTCGCGCCCCAGAAAGCTCTGCTGGCCCAGCACGCGGACAGTGTCGATCAGCGGCTTCAGGCGCATGGTGTCGCCCAGCGCCGCCAGCGCGTTGGCGCGGTGGGTGAGCGACCAGGCACGGTGGCGCGCCAGGCTCGACCCCGTACCGTCCGGCGGCCGCAGGCGCGCGATGGAGTCGAACAGCGCCGCCGACTCGCGGTAGCGCCCCATCTCGTACAGCACCTGCGCCTCCAGCAGCGCCACCCCGGGCGCCGCGCCGGGCGCGACCGCGGGCAGGTGGCGGTAGCTGGCGCGCGAGGCGCGGGCGGCCTGCAGCGCCTCGTTCAGCCTCCCCTGCTCGCGCAGCGAGATGGCCAGGTACCACCACCCGTCCACCACGCGCGTCTCGTCGCCGGTCTGGATCTGCTCGCGCAGCACCTGGTCGGCCCGCGCGTACTCGCCGCGCAGGATCAGGTGCTGCGCCAGCACCAGGATGCTGTTGGCGCTGAGCGACGGGTTCAGCGAGGTGGCCGTGCGGTAGGCGGCCAGCGCCTGCTCGCCGGTCTCGGTCACCTCCAGCGTTTCGTACAGCGCCGCCCACGCCGCGGCCGAGCGGGGCTGCAGCTCGGTCCACCGCCGCGCCTCGCGCTCCGCCGCCACCGACGAGTCGGCCAGCTGGTACGCGGAGACGATCTGGCGCAGCGCGTCGCAGGTCATGCATCCGGCGCCGGTGCCGTCCAGCCCGTCGGGGTCCAGCTCGATGGTGCGGCGCAGCTGCGGGATCGCCTCCAGCGGCCGCGCGGCCGCCAGCAGCCCCATCGCCCGGTAGAAGGGCCCCGCCGGCTCGCGCGGGTAGCGCACCGACAGCGTCTCGGCGATCGCCAGCAGGGTGGGCGACGAGACGAGGTTGGCGTGGCCGGAGCGGATGATCAGCCGCTCGCGGTCCGACGCCCTGGCCGCCAGCCGCAGCGCCCGCCGCACCCGCTGCTGGAAGAGCGAGTCGCCGGCCGCCAGCGCGCCGTACCACGCCGCCATGGCGAAGGTGGTGTCTTCGGCCAGCGCCGCGTCGAAGAGCCGCGCGGCGCCCCCCATCTCCCCGCGCCTGTACGCATCCAGGCCGCGCTCGTACAGGCGGTACGCGGTGGGCGAAGAAGTCGTCACCCCCTGCACCGCCCCCGCGCCGCGCGGCAGCTCGGCGGCGATGCGTGCGGCGCCGCTGTCGGCCAGCGCCACGGGGTCGCTCCCCTCCAGGCGGTACGCGGCGATCACCGCGCCGCTCCCCAGGTCCACCCGCCGCAGGTCCAGCCGCAGCCGCCCGCCGGACATCGGATAGACGTCGCCCTCCACCAGCTGCGTGGCCCCGGCGGCGCGCGCGGCGGCGGCCAGGCCGGCGCCCGTGCTGTCGGCGCCGCCGCGCATCTTCTCGAAGAGCGTGGCGCGGCTCACCACGTGGACCCCGCGCACGCGCGCCAGCCCCGTGGCCAGCAGGTCGGGGAGCGGCGCGGCGCTCCCCGGCGCCTCGCCCGTGTAGCTGGCGACGCGCCCCACCGCCAGCAGCGGCAGCCCCCGCTCGCCGCGCGGCCGCAGCGCGTGCCACGCCACCAGCCCCGCCAGCAGCACCGCGGCGGCCACCGACATCGCCCTCCGCCACCGCGGGTCGATCCGCCCCCACCGCGACCCTTTCGGGGGATCATCACCGGTCGCCCCGATCGCCCTCGTCCGGACGCCGCGTGCGGCCGTCCCCGTCTCCACCGCCTCGGGAGATGGATCGAGCGCCGCGACCCCGGCGTCCGCGGACCCGGCGGACTCTTCACCGCCCACGGATTGCGTTCCGTCCGCCCCGGATGACGCCGCCGCCGCCGTCGCTCCCGCGGTCGATGCAGCCGCGAGCGCCGGCTCCCGCTCCGTCCCTGGAACGTCACCGGTTGTGGGCGCTGGAACCGTCGCCGGCGTGGACGGAACCCGTGCCGGCGCGGCGCGGACCGGCTCCGGCTCGCTGCGCAGCCGCTCGGCGAGCGCGGCGACCTCGGGCGAGGGAGGGAGGCCCAGGTGCGCGTCCACCAGCGACTCGTGGATGCGGGCGTGCTGCAGGGCGCCGGCGCGGTCGCCCGCGGCGTCCAGCGCGCGCATCAGGCGCACGGCCACGCGCGCGCTCAGCGGGTCGGCGCCGGCCAGGCGCCGCCACCACGCCGCGGCGCCCGCGTGGTCGCCCGCGCGGCCGCGGCGCTCGGCCAGCGCCTCCAGCGCCTCGGCGTGGCGCAGCGCCAGCGCGGCGCGCTCCGTCTCGATCCAGCGGTCGAACTCTTCCAGGCCGGGCACGCGGAAGCCGTCCAGGAAGGGGCCGGCGTACAGCCCCACCGCGCGCTCCAGCTCGCCCCCGCCCAGCGCCGCCTCGAACTCGCCCACGTCGCTGGCGATCACGTCGGGGTTCAGGCGCACGTCCTTCACCCCCACGAACGCCTCGTCGCTCCCCAGGTCGCGGCGCAGCGCGTAGAGCGCCTGGGCCAGCGCGCGGCGGCCGGGCTCGTCGGGGCTGTCGGGCCAGAGCAGCGCCAGCAGCTTGTCCCGCGTGACCCCGCGCTCGCCGGCGCGCGCCAGCACCGCCAGCACGGCCAGGCGGCGCGGCTGGGCCGCCGCGCCGGCCACCTGGCGGTCGCCGTCGCGCACCGAGAGCGCGCCGAACGCGTGGATTCGCAACATGCTGGGCGGTCGGAGGGAGCGAGTGATCCGCGGGTGATCCGCAGGTGACACCGCCGGCTAGCTTGCAGGTCGTGAGACGCGGGAACGGCGAGCGAGTCAGACCCCCGCGTATCGGACGGACTGGAGAATCGGCCGCCGCTGGACGGAACGGCGGAGAGGGCCTGGAGGATACCGGGGGGGAGTCGCGGCTGGACGGGGCCGTGTGGCGGGGTGGGCCGCCCGCGGATGCGCTCCCCCTCGCACAAATCTCACCTGTTTTCGGACCGGCGGCAACCGTTTGCCCGGAAACAGCGCCCGACACGGCACCGCCCGCGGAGGATGCGTCCTCCGCGGGCGGTGTTCGTTGCATCGGGCGGCCCGGATCCGCTCGCCTCCCCGCTACGGCGCGCGGCCGATCTCCATCCCCAGCCGCACGGACTTCCCCGCCGCCAGCGCGGGCGAGAGGGCGACGCGGCCGGGCTCGAAGACGAGGACGACCGTGGAGCCCAGGTGGAAGGTCATGAGGTGGTCGCCCTGGCGCACGCCGGGCGGCGGGTCGTACACCTTGCTCTCGGCCACCGCCGCGCCGCGGTTGGTCACCCAGCCGTCCCTGCCCGGCGCGGCGTTCCACTCGGGGTCGAAGGCCGCGCTGATGCGGCCCACGTTGTAGGCGCCCACCGCGACGACGGCCACGCGCCCCAGCGGGCCGTTGACGTAGCACAGCAGCCGCTCGTTGCGCGCGAACAGGTCGGGCACGTGCATCACGGCGGGCACGTTCACCGGCATCAGCGCGCCGGGCACGTGGCGGGCGCGCGGGATCAGCCCGTCGCACGGCGAGTGGATGCGGTGATAGTCCCTGGGGCTCAGGTAGAGGGTGACGAAGGCGCCGTCCTCGAAGCGCTCCCACTGCCCGTCCTCGTCCAGCAGGTCGCGCAGCGAGTAGCTGCGCCCCTTGGCCTGGATCAGCCGCCCGCCGGCCACCCGCCCCAGCTGCCCCGTGGCGCCGTCCACCGGGCAGGCGGCCACGCGCGGGTCGTTGGGCCAGGTGCGGGCGCCGGGCTTGAGGGTGCGGGTGAAGAAGCGGTTGAGCGTGGGGAAGCTGTCCAGCGGCTCGGCGGCCTCGCCCACGTCGGCGCCCACCATCCGCGCGAAGCCGCCCAGCACCGGCGCGCGCAGCGGCCTGGGCAGCGGCACGTCGGCCAGCGCGCCGAAGGCGCGGCTCATCACCCCCTGTGGCAGCCGCTCGAGCGCCCCGAGCAACGCCCGCAGGTGCGCCCCCGGCGCCTCGGGCGCCCCGGCCCCCCCGCCCGCGGGACGGTCCGCGCCGGGGGACGCGGACGGTGGCGCGGCGTGCGGCTCGGGCGCGGGGTTCGTCCGCGGTTCGGGCCGCGGATCGGCGGAGGTCGGATCGTTGGACATGCGCTGGCTGGTCTGGATCGGCTGGTGAAACTGCCCCTCATCCCCCCGACCCCCCTTCTCTCGAACTGCGGGAGAAGGGGGAGAACTGCAACTGCCACAACCTCCTGCGGTTGAAGCCTCACGCAGTTTGTGAGGCTTTCCGTGGTTGTTGCTGCGGCTTCAGCCGCCGGGTGAGATCGCGTCCGGCGCGCACAACCTTCGATCCCCCGCACGGCGCGCGCCGCGAATCAGGCTGTTAGATTGCGCGCCCCAGGATCTGCGCGCCCGCCTCTTGCTGGGCTGCAGGACGGTCATCGATCCAAACTGAACATCATCACACCGGACCACGTGACGGATACCATCACACCGGGCACGGCCGCGCTCCGCTTTCCCGTGCGCACGCACACGCTGGCGAACGGGATGCGCATCATCCACCACGAGGAGCGCGCGGCGCCGATCGTGGCCGTGCACCTGATGTACCGCGTGGGCTCGCGCCACGAAGCGCCCGGCCGCACCGGGCTGGCCCACCTGCTGGAACACCTGATGTTCGAGGGCTCGCAGCACGCGCCCAAGGGCCAGTTCGACGACCTGCTGGAGCGCGTGGGCGGCACCAACAACGGCTCCACCTGGCTCGACCGCACCAACTACTACGAGACCGTCCCCAGCCACGCCGTGGAGCTCCCGCTCTGGCTGGAGCGCGACCGCATGGGCTTCTTCCTTCCCGTGCTGGACGAGGAGATGCTCGAGGTGCAGCGCGGCGTGGTGATCAACGAACGCCGCCAGAGCTGCGAGAACCGCCCCTACGGCATGGCCGACCAGCGCCTGCACGAGATGCTCTTCGGCCCCGGCCACCCGTACGCGTGGCCCACCATCGGCTACATGCCCGACCTGGAGGCGATCTCGCTGGCCGACGCGCGGGGATTCTACCAGACCTACTACACGCCGGGCAACGCGGTCCTCACCCTCGCGGGCGACCTGTCCGCCGACGACGCCTTCGCGCTGGCCGAGCGCTACTTCGGCGACCTGCCGCCGGGGCCGCGCATCGCCCCGCCCGCGCCGCCGGCCGACCCCGCGCCCGCCGACCCGGCCCCGGCCGATCCGACGCCGCCCGCCGACCAGACGCCGCCCGCGTACCCCGCCGGCGACAGCTCCGGTTCGAGCGCGGCGACGGCGACGGCGACCGCGACCGCGACGACGCCCGCCGGCGCGACCGCCCCGGCCGCCGACGCGACGGCGACGACCGCCGCCCCCGGCGCGACCACGGACGCGACGGTCACCGCCGCGCCCGGATCCTGATCAGCCGCTGACCGTCAGCCGCTGATCGACCACGGTCGGCGGCCCGGCCGCTGCCGTCGCGGTCAGCGCGACGCGCGCGACGAGGCCCCGCCGCCCGCGGAGCGCCTTGCGCAGCCGGCGCGCCCGCGCGTCGGAGAGCTTCAGGCGCACGATCGCCGACTCGCCGGCCGGGATCGCCTGCTTGACGGTCCCGAGCGCCACGGTCACCGCGCGGCCCTTCTTCGGCCGCGCCCGCGGCGTCAGGGTGGCGGTCGCGGTCAGCGTGCACCCGGTGTCGCACCCGACGCGCACCGGCAGGCTCCGCGCCGTGATGACGCCGGTGCGGCGCAGCGGGCGGACCGTGAGCTGCGGGCCGACGGGCTCGGGCAGCGTCGGCAGCTTCGGCGGCGGCGGGTTGCCGACCGGCGGCAGCGCGCCGCACGGCGCGACCGCCGGGGCCGCGAGCGCGAACTGCTGGACGCGGTTGTTGTCGCTGTCCGTGATCGTGAGGATCCCGTGGCAGTCGACGCTCACGCCGGTCGGGTGGACGAACTGGCCTGGGCCGATGCCGCGCTCGCCCATCGTCAGCAGGCGCTCGCCGTTCGGGCCGAACTCCTGAACGCGGTTGTTGCCGCGGTCGGCGACCC
>Ga0070662_100000839_pt1 | contig 18896 bp, 7 predicted proteins | sample KBSC53metaG_FD_65648 | JGI IMG/M metagenome (GOLD analysis project Ga0070662, IMG submission 65648) | Corn rhizosphere microbial communities from Kellogg Biological Station, Michigan, USA - KBS C5-3 metaG | ecosystem: Host-associated > Plants > Roots > Rhizosphere > Soil ...
ACGTTGGCTGAAGACGATAATCCGCATGAGAGGCTGCGAGAAATGATGCGGCCGCAGCGTCAAATGCTCGATCTGCATCAGGCTCCTCTCGCCAGGCTGCAGCTGGTTGCGGATCCGCAGCACGCCCGTTGCTATGCATTGCTTCAGGTTCATCACGTGGTCTGCGATCACCAGTCGTTGCGCCTGTTCGTTGCGGAGGCGATGGCATTTCTGCAGGGGCGAGCGCAGGGCCTGCCAGCGTCGCTGCCGTATCGCGAATTCGTTGCGGCACAGAGCCTTACGACTGATCGAATTCGACAAGCGGAGGAGTTCTTCCGCCGCAAGCTGGGCGCGATCAGCGAGACCACGGCACCTTTCGGCCTGCTGGAGGTGCACGGAGACGGCAGTCGCCTTCGCGAGGTACGGATGGCCCTCGACGAACGGCTGGCTCGGCAAGTACGCGCGCAGGCGCAGCGATCACTAGTGAGCCCTGCGCGGGTGTTCCATGCCGCCTGGGGTCTGGTGGTCGCGAACACTAGCGGGAGGGACGACGTGGTGTACGGCACTGTGCTCTCAGCGGCCAGAGCATGGCGTGGTCAAGCTGGTCGCATGCTTGGAATGTCGGTCAACACGCTGCCGCTGCGGCTACAGCTGGCAGGTGCAACTGTCGAGGAGTTACTGCAAGACACCGACAGTTCTCTGGCGGAGCTTGCGGATCACGTGCACGTTCCGCTCACCACGGCGCAACGGTGCTGCGGAATTGCCGGTACGACTCCGTTGTTCACGACCATCTTCAACTATCGACACAATCGCGAGATAGCTGCGGACGCAGGTGACTCGAAGGCGGTTCGCGTGCTCGAGCGCGGTGAGGCCTGGACGAACTATCCAATCGCGATGACGGTCGACGATCTCGGCGACGACTTTCTCCTGACGGCGCAGGTCGATCAGCGGATCGATGCCGGTCGACTCGGCGACTACTTGCAGGAGGCGGTGCGCGCGCTCGTAGTGGCGCTGGAGGAGGCGCCGCGTACACCTGCGACGACGCTGTCGATCCTGCCGCCAGCCGAACGTCAGCGCATTGTAGAGGCGTTCAACGCAACCCGCGCCCTCTATCCGAGGGACAAGCTGATCCACGAACTGTTTGAGGAACAGGTGCAGCGTACGCCCAACGCCATCGCCGCGCTGTACAACGACGAGTTGCTCACCTATCGCGAGCTCAACGAGAAAGCAAATCGGTTGGCCCGACACCTCGCAACGCAAGGCGTTGCGGTCGGCATGTACGTTCCTGTGCTGATGCTGCGCTCGATGCAGATGCTGATCGCGCAGCTTGCGGTGTTGAAGCTGGGCGGCGCCTACGTACCCATCGATTCGGACATGCCTGAGATCAGACGGGCCTTCATGATCCGCGATTGCGCAGCATCGGTGTTGTTAGTGGACGGCACAGGCGCCGCCGAGTTGAGCGGGCTCAGTGTACGGTCAGTCAACTGTGCAGATGCCGACGCCGCCCTGGCCGGCGAGTCAAGCGACAACTTGCCAACCCTGGCAGAGCGCGCGCTCGCCGCGTACGTGATGTACACCTCGGGTTCGACCGGTGAGCCGAAGGGAGTAATCGTAGAGCACCACAGTGTCATTCGCCTCGTGGTGAACAATGGCTACGCAGAAATCGTGCCGCAGGATTGCCTCGCACACTACAGCAATCCGACATTCGATGCTTCCACTCTGGAAGTCTGGGGTGCATTGCTGAATGGCGCCAGGGTGCTCATCGTGCCGCAAGCGATCGTGCTCGAACCTGCGCGCTTCTGTGAGTTGCTCGTAGCTCGCGACGTCACGTTGCTGTACATGTCTGTGGGTCTGTTCAATCAGTACACGGAAGCGCTCGCCGATGTGTTCGTCCGGCTTCGGTACCTGTTGGTGGGTGGCGATGCCGTGGATCCGGCGGCTATCCGACGTGTTCTCCGCAACAGCCCGCCGCAGCATCTGCTCAACGCGTACGGTCCGACGGAGTGCACCACGCTCTCGACGATACAATTGATCAGCAGTGTCGAGACTCCCGACACCGTAATACCGATTGGTCGACCGCTCGCGAACGGACAGGCATACGTGCTGAATGAGCGCATGCATGTCGTGCCACTGCAGGTCACGGGCGAGATCTATATCGGCGGCGACGGTGTAGCCCGCGGATATCTGAACAGACCTGAGCTCACGGCGGAAAGGTTCGTCGCTGACCCGTTCAGCGGCGCCCCACAGGCTCGTTTGTACAAGACGGGCGACCTGGGTCGCTGGCGTCCGGACGGCACCCTTGAGTACCAGGGCCGTAACGACAACCAGGTCAAGGTCAGAGGATTCAGGATCGAGCTCGGCGACATCGAAGCACAATTGCTCAAGCACGAGCGCGTCCGAGAGGCGCTGGTCGTTGCGAGAGTGGATCGGACGGGCGCCAAGCGGCTGGCCGCGTATGTAGTGGCGTTGCCGGCGATCGATGCCGCAGCGTTGCCTGGCAGTGAGCTCCGTACGCATCTCAAGTCTCTGCTGCCTGAATACATGGTGCCCAGTGCGTTTGTAGTGCTGGACCGAATGCCGCTCACAGCCAACGGCAAGATCGATCGAAGAGCGCTGCCGGACCCGGAGTTCGAGGCATACGCCACGGCTCCCTACGAGCCGCCGACGCGAGAGACCGAGGTGCACCTGGCCGACATCTGGCAGGCCCTGTTGCAGATCGATCGCGTCGGGCGACACGACAACTTTTTCGAGCTCGGTGGGCATTCGCTGCTTGCGATGCAAGTGAGCGCGCGCGTTCGAACGATGCTCTCGATCGAGCTGCCGGTCAGGACCGTGTTCGAGTCTCCCATTTTGCGCGACCTGGCGGTCGCGGTGGACGAGTTGCGCCATGTACAGCTGCGCGAGCGCATTGCAGCGGGCGGCGCGGAGATCGAGGAGCTGATGGACTTGTTGGGTGCAATGCCGGAAGCCGATGTAGAGGACGCATTGCGGCGATTTTCTGCTCAGGGAGGAGGATTGCGATGAGGGATTCGGTGTCGGCGCAAGCAAGGCTCGAAACACTGTCGAAGAGCAAGACCCGGCTGCTGGGACTACTACTGCAACGCAAGTCAGTGTCCGCGCAGCCCATCAGACAATACTCTCGCAACAAGTCCGGCCCGGTGCAGCTGCCCATCTCCGGCGCGCAGCAGCGCTTGTGGTTTATTGATCAGTTGGAGGGAGCCAGCACGGCCTACCACACTCCGCTGACGGTGAGGATAGTCGGCCACCTCGTGGTGCCGGCGCTGCAGCGGGCCATGGACACACTTGTGTGCCGTCACGAAGTGCTGCGCTCAGTCTTCGTCAAGGTCGATGGCGAGGCTGTGCAGCAGATCATGCCGATCGGCTCGTGCACGCTGCAGTCGCTCGATCTCACGACCCTCGACGCACTCGAGCGTGAAGCAGCGGTGCTGAGATACTCGCACGAGGAATTGAGCAGGCCGTTCGATCTGACAACTGGGCCGCTCATTCGCAGCTTGCTGCTACGTCTGTCGCCCAGTGAGCACGTAATGCTCATCACCATGCATCACATAGTATCGGACGGCTGGTCGCTGGGCGTGCTGCTGCGGGAGCTGACGGCACTGTACGAGGCCGAGGAAACCGCTAGCGGCGAGTCCCTCCCGAGCCTGTCGATTCAGTACGGTGATTATGCGTGCTGGCAGCGCGAGTGGCTCGAAACACCGGATGCGCACCAGCAGCTGGAGTATTGGCGCGAGCACTTGCGCGATGCGCCCGAGCTGCTGGAGCTGCCACTGGATCGGCCTCGGCCCGCCGTTCAAAGTTACCGCGGCGGGAACGCGCAAGTGTCATTGTCTGTCGAGCTCACGCTCGAGCTGAAGAAGCTCGCCGAGCAACACAACGTCACGGTACCCATGATCCTGCATGCCGCCTGGTCAATTCTGCTGTCCAGGCTCAGCGGTCAGCAGGATATCGTAATCGGTATTCCAGTCGCGAACCGCAGCCGCACGGAGTTCGAATCGCTAATCGGATTCTTCGTCAACACCCTCGCGGTACGAGTCCGTCTGAACGACGGCGAGTCAGTCAGCGATCTCTTGCGACGGGTGCGAACGATTCTGCTCGGCGCCTATGCGAACCAGGAGATTCCGTTCGAGAAGATCGTCGAGGCGGTGCGGCCCGCACGCACCTTGAGCTACGGACCGGTTTTCCAGGCGATGTTCGCGTGGCACAGCGCGCCACCTCGGGCGGTCAGTCGTTCCGGCATTGACTTCATGCCGCTGACAACGCCGCTGCCAACGGCACAGTTCGACCTGAGCCTGTCCCTGGAGGAGCGGGCAGGTGCAATCGGCGGCACCCTCAACTATGCAAGCGACCTGTTCGACGCAGCGACCATGGACCGTTGGGTAGCGTGCTTCGAAGTCGTCGTGCAAAGCATGGCGAGAGACCCCGGCGCAAGCATCGAGCGCCTGTCGTTGATTGACGATGCCGAGCGCGCGCGCGTCCTACAGTCGTTCAGCAGCGCGGAGGGGGCAGCGGGAATCGACGATGTAATTCCAGCGCTCTTCGCCGCTCAGGTGCAACGTACGCCGCACGTGCCCGCCGTGATTTGCGGTGAGCATTCGCTTAGCTATCGGGAACTGGACGAGCGCTCTGGACAACTCGCTCGCTATCTCGTGCGCACGGGTGCGGGGCCTGACGTGCTCGTGGGGATCTTCATGGAGCGCAGCGTCGAAACGATCGTGAGTTTGCTCGGAACGCTCAAGGCAGGCGCTGCATATGTTCCGCTCGACCCACGGTATCCACGCGAGCGGCTTGCACAGATACTGAAGGACGCGGCACCGCTCGTAGTGCTCACGCAAAGTGCACTACGCGACCATCTTGCGCCAACCTCCGGGATGGTCGTTGCTCTCGACGGTGACTGGGGAGAGATCGCGCAGGAACCTGGCACCGATGTCGAGCCCTGTGCATCGGACTTGCGCCCTCATCACCTGGCGTACGTCATCTACACTTCAGGATCTACCGGGGTACCGAAGGGTGTGATGATCGAGCATCGCAGCGTCGTGAATCTGTTCCAAGGGCTGGAGAATCTCTATCGCGGCTCCAGGCCCTGTAGCCGCATCGCCCTGAACGCCTCGCTCAACTTCGATGCATCGGTGCAGCAGGTGGTACAGCTGCTTGCCGGACGTACCCTCGTCCTGGTCCCGCACGAGGTGCGCCAGGATCCGGCGGAGCTGATCCATTTCCTCGATAAGCAGCAGATCGACGCAATCGACTGCACACCCTCGCAGCTGAAGACATGGATCGATGCTGGCCTGCTCGAACCCGGCCATCGCGGCTTGCGGGTCGTGCTCGTCGGTGGCGAAGCAATTGATGCTGGCCTGTGGAGCAGGTTGTCGAGCCAGATCGACGTGGACTTCTACAACGTGTACGGGCCCACCGAATGTACGGTTGATGCCACCGTCGCGCACCTGAATGGCGACCCGAGTCCACCCCACATCGGCCGGCCGATGCCGAACCGACGCGTCTATATTCTGGACCCCGAGGGAAGAGTTCTGCCGATCGGCGTAGCCGGCGAGATCTGCGTTGCAGCCGCGGGCGTGGGTCGCGGCTATCTCAACAGGTCGCCATTGAGCGCTGAGCGATTCGTGGCCGACCCGTTTGGGAGCGCACACGATCGCATGTACCGGACCGGAGACCTGGGTCGATGGCGCGCCGACGCCTGTATCGAATATCTCGGTCGCAACGACAATCAGGTGAAGATTCGCGGTTTCCGCATCGAGCTTGGAGAGATTGAAGCGAATCTGATCGGTCACCAGCGCATCCGCCAAGCTGTCGTGGTCGCCCGCGAGGACGTCCCTGGCGAAAAAAGCCTCGTAGCGTACTACGTTGCAAAGCAAGCTGAGAGTTGTCCGACGGTCGAGGAATTGCGCGCCCATCTGTTGCTCACGCTACCCGAGCACATGGTGCCGAGCGCTTTCGTCGCGCTAAAGCGATTACCAGAAACTCCCAGCGGCAAGGTGGATCGGAGGGCGTTGCCGGCGCCCGACCTGGGTTCCTATGCAAGTCGGCAGTATCAGGCGCCGCGCGGTGACGTAGAGGAAATCCTGGCGAGCACCTGGCAGGCAGTGCTGCGGGTCGAGCGTGTCGGTCGGCAGGACAATTTCTTCGAGCTCGGTGGGCACTCGTTGCTGATCATGCAAATGATGGAGCGCTTGCGTCGAGTTGGATTGTCGATTCAGGTTCGATGCGTATTCGAGAGCCGGAACCTCGCCGATCTGGCCGCAACCTTGACCCGTGAAGGAGGCGGGCACTTCGAGGTCCCGCCGAATCTCATCCCGGCTGGCTGCGAGGTGATCACGCCGCAAATGCTACCGCTCGTCGAGCTGGATGAGCGTCATCTCGAAAGCATAGTTCGAAACGTGCCTGGCGGCGCTGCGAACATCGAAGACATCTATCCGCTGGTTCCGCTCCAGGAGGGAATTCTCTTCCACCATCTGCTCGACGGTGGCGACACCTATGTGCTCGGAACCGCGCTGCTCGTCGCTTCGCGCGCGCGCTTGGACGAGTTGATCGCAGCGCTGCAGTCGGTGATCGATCGCCACGCGATATTGCGGACCGCAGTGCTGTGGGAGGGCTTGCCGCGACCCGTCCAGATAGTCTGTCGGCGTGCGACCCTGCCGATCGAGGAGTTCGTGCTCGATCCGGCGCAGGAAGTGCTGAGCCAGATCGACATGCGCCTGGAGCCCGGGAAGCAGCACATGGATCTGCGTCGTGCACCGCTGATTCGGCTCATGGTGGCTGCGGATCCGCTCGGCAGCGGCCAGTGGTACGCGTTGCTGCAGAGTCATCACATTACTACTGATCACGTTACGTCCGAGGCGGTGATTTCCGAGGTAGTTGCACACCTTCAAGGCCAGGCCCAAATCGCGGGCGTACGTTCAGTGCCGTATCGAAACCACGTTGCCAGGGCGCTGGCGTGCGCGCGTGCGGAGAATGCCGAAACATATTTTCGCGAGGAGCTTGGGAGCGTCGACGAGCCGACAGCGCCGTTCGGCTTGCTCAATGTGAAGGCCGACAGTACCGGCATCTCAGAAGCGCGCAGCAGACTCGATGCCGATTTGGTCCGGGGGGTGCGAATGCACGCCAGGCGCCTAAGCGTCAGTACAGCGACACTGTTTCATGCTGCGTGGGCATTGGTGGTTGCACGCACCAGTGGCCGCGACGATGTCGTATTCGGCAGCGTCTTGCTCGGGCGACTCCATCAGGGCGCCGGAACGCAAGAGATGCTTGGTCTCTTCATTAATACGTTGCCGATGCGCGTGGAGCTGCATCGCGCCACTGTGCGCGAGGTCGTGGAAAGGACGCAGCGAGGACTGGTGGAGCTGCTCAATCACGAGCACGCATCACTGTCAGCCGCGCAGCGTTGCAGCGGGATTGCAGGTGGGGCGCCGCTGTTCACATCCCTATTCAACTTTCGCCACAGCACGCCGGATCCCACGGGCAGTTGGTCCGGTGCCGACGGGATCCGCACATTGGCGACGAAGGAGCGAACCAACTATCCCATCACCGTGTCCGTAGACGATTTCGGCGAAGACCTGGAAGTACTCGTTCAGACCGATCCGCGCATTGATTCGCGACGCGTTGCGGACTACCTGCAGACCGCGCTGCAGGCTATGACGAAGGCTCTCGAATGCGCGCCCGAAATGCTGGCCGCGGACATCGCAGTGATGCCGGATCGCGAACGAGTTGAGATCCTCCGGACCTTGAACGGGACCCGGGAGATCTATCCCGACGGCAAGTTGATCCACCGGCTATTCGAAGAGCAGGTCGAGCGCACGCCCGCAGCCGAAGCAGTCGTGCAGGGCACGCGGTCCCTCACTTACGCAGAACTCAATGACGCCGCGAACAGGCTGGCTCACTACCTGCGCAGCCGTGGCGTCGGGGCCGACCATGTCGTAGCCATCGCTGTCGATCGCAGCCTGGAAATGGCAATTGGCCTGCTGGCGATTCTGAAAGCGGGAGGGGCTTATGTGCCGATCGACCCGGGCTATCCGCCCGAGCGATTGCAGTACATGTTGGAGGACGCCGCTCCGACGCTGGTGCTGGTACAGCGGCGAACCAAGGCGATCCTTCCTACCACCAGCGCCGAGCTCGTAGATCTCGATACGTTGTCGGCGGAGTTGAGCGAAAGCCGATCGGACAACCCATCCGCTCCCGCCGGCTTGAGTGCACGCAACGGTGTCTATGTGATTTACACGTCGGGTTCGACCGGTCGACCCAAGGGTACGGTGATGTCACATGGCGCGGTGGCAAATCTGCTCGCGTGGCAGCGTCGTACTCTGGACGCCGCTGGCGTGCGCGTACTCCAGTTTGCGGCGCTCAGCTTCGATGTTGCATTTCAGGAGACGTTCTCGACGCTCTGTGGAGGCGGGACGCTGGTATTGCTCGATGAGTCAGTGCGCAGAGACCTGCCTGCTTTGCTGACGCTGCTGAACGCGCAGCACATCCAAAGATTGTTTCTGCCGCCGCTGATGCTGCAGAACCTCGCGGAATGGGCTAACACATCGCGAATCCACCTGCCGGCGCTGCAAGACATCGTGACGGCTGGCGAGCAACTGCGCATCAGTCCGGAGATAGCGAAGTTCTTCGACCGCATGAGTGGCTGCCGCCTGCACAACCACTACGGACCAACGGAGACGCATGTAGTTACGTCCCTCACGCTCGACGGCAGTCCGCAGCGATGGCCAACGCTGCCGAGCATCGGGAAGCCCATTGCGAACACGCAGATATATATTCTGGACGGCAGACGCATGCTGGTGCCGTTCGGTGCGCAGGGCGAGATCTACATCGGCGGTGCAAACGTCGCGCGCGGCTATCTGCATCGGCCGGACCTCACCGCGGAACGCTTCATGCCGGACCCGTTCAGTGCCGATCCGGACGCGCGCATGTACAAGACCGGCGACCTCGGCCGCTGGCAGACGGACGGTACGGTCGAATATCTCGGTCGCAACGACGACCAGGTCAAGATTCGCGGCTATCGGATCGAACCCGGCGAGGTCGAAGCGAAACTTGCGCAGCACGAGCGTATCAGCGAAGTCGCCGTGATCGTGCGCGAAGATATTCCGGGACTGAAACGCCTCGTCGCCTACGTCACCGAAAGCGGACAGGGCGGAGTGCGCGCTGACGAGCTGCGTACTCACCTGCTGGGAGCGCTGCCAGAGTACATGGTGCCCTCTGCCTTTGTATTCCTGCCGAGCTTGCCGATGACGCCCAGTGGCAAGCTCGATCGGCGCGCGCTGCCACCGCCGGGTGCCGACTCGGTTGCTGCCGGGCGTCGCGAGCCACCAAGCGGTAAGGTCGAGCAAGCGGTCGCGACTATCTGGCAGGAAGTCCTCGGTGTGGAGAGCATTGGCCGCGACGATGATTTTTTCGACCTCGGCGGGCATTCACTGCTCGCACTGAAGGCTCTGCTGCGCGTCAACCAAGCGTGCGGCTGCACCCTGCGGGTCACCGACATCTACCGCAACCCGACCGTGCGCACACTAGCGGCCGGCATTGGCGGTGACACCGTCGAGGATGATCTTGTCGATCTGGCGTGCGAAGCAGTCATTGACAGCAAGCTCACGGCGAATCCATCGCCGCGACATGCGACAGCCGGCGCGATTCTGCTCACTGGGGCAACTGGCTTCGTGGGGAGGTTCCTCCTTGCAAGCCTCTTGCACCAAACCACCACGCAGGTCCACTGCCTCGTGCGGGCAAAATCGACGTCGGAGGCAGCGACGCGGCTGCGCGCAGCCTTGCTGAAGTGGGATCTCTGGGACGACGGGTGCGAGCGTCGGGTCATCGCCGTGCCCGGGGATCTGCGACAGCCGCGCCTGGGCTTGGATGAGCATACGCACGCGATGCTGAGCCATGGGATCGACAGCATCTATCACTGCGCTACCAGCATGAACCATCTCGAGACGTACGCCATGGCCAAGCCTGCGAACGTCGACGCTGTCGGCGAGTTGCTGAGGATCGCGACCAGCGGCCGGCCAAAGGTCATCAACTATGTGTCGACCTTGGGCGTATTCGGTGCGTCGGCACTCGAGCCGCTGCGTGCAGTGGACGAGCTGACGCCGATCGATGGCGAAAAGTACCGCCGCTCTCAGGGATATTTGGCAAGCAAGTGGGTTGCGGAAAAGATGTTCATGACTGCCAATGAGCGCGGCATTCCGTGCAATATCTTTCGGCCAGGCCTGGTTTGGGCTGATTCGCAGCAAGGGCGCTTCGACGAGCTGCAGCACGTGCATCGAGTCTTGAAGAGCTGCATCTTGTCGGGTTACGGCATCGCGAACTACCAGTACTCGATGCCGCCGACACCGGTCGACTACGTGGCCCAGGCTATAACCTGCCTCGCCATGCGCCACCCGAACGGCGGTGGCATCTTCCACATCTCTTCGCCGGATCAGGCGATCGACGACGTCTTTGAGCGTTGCGGAAGGATCATCGATGCTCCACTCGAACTGTTGCCGCACTTCGAATGGATCCGCGAGATGAAGCGCATGCATCACTCGGGCAGATCACTGCCGGTCGTGCCGCTCATCGAGTTCGCGTTCGGCATGGACGAAGCAGCGTTCCGCGAGCACCAGGCCAACGTCCGCGTTGCGGGCAACATCCGCTTCGATTGTGCACGCACTGCGGCCGAGCTGGAACATGCCGGCATCGTAGCGCCCGTGGTGAATGACGAGCTGCTCGCACTTTGTCTGGAAGACATGATCTCCAGGGACGATGAGCTGCGGGCTCGGGCTGGCGGAGGCGCCGACCACTGGAACGTGACTGCCAGCATCAGCCATCGCGGGGCGCAGCATGCGGTCAAGGTCGGTCTTACTTGAGAGGTCCCAGCGTGGGACGAGGTTGTGCGCGCAAGTTGGAGAACAATGCAATGAGGAATGGCTATCGGACCCTGGAAGACAAGCCATACGAATCGATGTACATGTATGGCGAGACGATCATCGATCACCCCGTCGAAAGAGTCTGGTCGCATGCGCTCAACATCGGTGGCTGGATGTCCGCGCACCGCCTGGAGACCCTTGACGGTGAGCCGGGCAAGGTGGGGTTTTTCGAACGCGTGTTTCCCAAGGGCATCGGAGCAGAGGTGCCACTGGCGCACTATCACCTCTATGGGATCGCGGAACTGATCCCGCTGAAGTTGATCGCGTTGGAGGTATTTCCTGAGGAAGGCGGCAGCTACGGAAGCACAGCGCCGCGCCTCTCTTTCGACTACATCCTGTTGACCGATCTAGGCGATCGAACGAAGGTTGTGTTCGCCATGGTGGATGTCACGCTGCGCAAGGGTGACCAGGAATTCCGCGAGCGGCAGCGCCGCGAGCACGAGGAAGGACGGGAGCGGCTCGAGCCGTACTTCGACAATCTGAAGCGGCTCATCGAGGGTGCGAACTGACCGGAGATTGCAACTTGCAGTTCCGACCCTTAGGATGCGCTCCTTCCAAGTCGGGACGTGGCGCAGCCTGGTAGCGCACTTGCATGGGGTGCAAGTGCGCGAACCCATGCGACACCGCCATTCGCGCACACACAACAATCGCTTAGCTGCGTCGTGCTTCGGTCGCCTTCGGTCTGGTGGACACCGTGGTGGACACTCTTTCCCATACGGCTGCCGAACGGTAGTTGATGCGACAGCCTGCGACTAGTTGCAACGAATTCCGACAACGGTGAACGCGCTCCAAAAGCTCTGCACTGGAAGCAGAGACAGCTGGGTAGGGCGCTCCAAAGTTCGCGTCAGGCGTGGATGGTTCGATTCCCCGGGCCGGATTCCAAATCCATCGCAGGTTCCTGATACATAACGGACTGCGCTGACCAGCCACTTCGCGTACCCCCGCCGATACTCCCATCGATGTCTGCGAGCACCCCCTTGCAGCGTTGGTAGTAGGGATGGCCGACTACCGTCGTCCCTAAGGAGCCATATATATGAGTGCCCCGGCCCGCATCGCCCTCGTGACCGGCGGTAGCCGTGGACTCGGTCGCAGCACCGTGCTCAGTCTGGCCAAGCGCGGCGTTCATTCGATCTTCACCTATCACTCGAATCGGGCCGAGGCCGACAAGGTCGTCGCGCTGGTCGGTGAGGCTGGCGCAAAGGGAATTGCCCTGCAGCTCGACACGGGCAACGTTGATGCGTTTGACGACTTCGTCACTCGCGTGCGCGATGCATTGCATCGCCTCGGCGCGCAACGCTTCGACTATCTGGTCAACAACGCTGGCACCTCGCACCACAACTCATTCGACCGAACGACCGCGGCTGAACTCGACGCTCTCTACAACGTGCACTTCAAGGGCGTGTTCTTCCTGACCCAAAAGCTGCTGCCGCTGCTCAACGACGGCGGCCGCATCGTCAATCTCTCCTCTGGATTGACCCGCCTCACGATACCCGGCAGCGCGGCGTATGCCTCCATGAAAGGCGCCGTCGAAGTGCTGACACGTTATCTCGCGAAAGAGCTGGGCCCACGCCGCATCGCCGTGAACACAGTGGCGCCCGGTGCAATCGCAACCGATTTCAGCGGCGGCATGGTCCGCGACAACCCGGAGCTCAATCGGCGCATTGCTGCGGACACTGCGCTGGGCCGCGTCGGCGTGGCCGAAGACATCGGACCGATGATCGCGGCGCTGCTCTCGGACGACGATCGCTGGATCAACGGTCAGCGCATCGAAGTCTCTGGCGGCATGGCGCTGTGAGCGCAGTGACCGGACGTTACCGGAACCGTTCCGAACGCTTAGTAACTGGATTGTCCTGCCACAGCCGGTAAGTTGCAGCAGTCCTCCAATGTCGCGAGATCTACCAATGAACCTTCGATCGATCGATCTGCTGTCATTCTCGCTCGCTCTGGCGACGATGACGCTGACGGCAGCGTGCGGCCCTCGCGCGACGACCGTGGAGGCAAAGGCCCCAGCACCGGCCGCGAGCGCAACGCATCTCAAGCCGGTGACCGGCATCCAGGACATCATGGCCTCGATGATCGATCCGGCGGCCGATCATCTCTGGGAATCGGTGGCCACAGTCGCGAACGAAAAAGGAGTCGAAGAGAAGCGTCCGAAGACCGACGAGGACTGGAAGGCAGTGCGCAGTCAGGCCGTGATCCTGGCCGAGGCGGCCAATCTCCTGATGGTGGAAGGACGTCCGGTCGCGAAGGAGGGCGCGATCCTCGAAGATCACGGCGTGCCCGGCAATCTCACGGCCGCGGAATCGGAGCAGGCGATCGCTGCCGACCGCGCAGCGTTCATCGGATTCGCCGAAGCGCTGCGCGAAGTGGGCGTGACGATGTTGACCGCGGCGGACCGCAAGGACACGCAGGCACTGTTCGACGCCGGCTATCCGCTAGACGAGGTCTGCGAGGCGTGCCACCTGAAATTCTGGTATCCGGGGGCCAAGGCACTGGAAGCACAGCAGCGCGCGCTGCGCGCAAATCAATGACTTAGCTTTCTCGTAAGAAAAAATGTCGACGACAGTGCGCGGTGAGCGTTCGCTGTGTTGGGGCACTCTGTCTGGAGTGCTATCTTGCGTCGGCATCGCCTGCAAAGCAGACCGCACCGCTGCGGCACTTCGACGATTGGGCAGGCGTAGCGAGGAGGGGGAGTGGTTGCAGGCCGTGCCGCTACGGTCGGTGCTCTGCTGTTTTTCATTGCTTCGATCGCGGCGCATGGTGCGCCGGCGCCCGGGGAAAAAGTTCGTTTCGACATTCCGCGCCAGCCGCTGAGCGGCGCGCTGCACGAGTTCTCGCGTCAATCGGGCCGTCAGCTGCTCTATCCATCGGAGATCGTGCAGAAGGATCTGCTGCGCGCGCTGTTCGGCTACTACACCGTCGAAGAGGGCCTCGCGCACCTGCTGCAGGACAGCGGGCTCGAGTTCGTGATCGACGGCAAGGGCAGCGTCGCTCTGCGTCGCGAGCGATTGGCGCTGTTGCCCGACGTGCCGCGACCTGTCGCACCCCCGTCAGAACAATCGACAACGGTATCGATCGACACCAGCGACATCGCGATCGCGGAAGTCATCGTGCAGGCGCGGCGGCGCGATGAAAATCTGCAGCAGGTACCGGTCGCAGTCACCGCGCTCGAAAGCGATGAGATCGAGGTGCGCAGCATCCAGAGCACCGAGGATCTCAACGCCCGCGTGCCAAGCGTCGCGGTGAATGGCGGCAACTTTTTCGGTCGCGCGACCGGCGCGTTTCGGGTGCGCGGAATCCCAGGCGTTGCGTTCTACGTCGATGGCGTAGTGCGCAGCGCTGCGGAAGGCCTGTTGATGAACATCGTCGATGCCGAGCGCGTCGAAGTGCTGCGCGGCCCGCAGGGGACGACGTTTGGCAAGAACGCCATCGGCGGCGCAGTTCAGTACATGACGCAGCGGCCGCGCGATCGGATGACCGCGAACTTCAAGACGACGTTCGGCTCGCAGAGTCGCAAGGATCTCATTGCGACGCTCGACTTGCCGCTCGGTCCGACGCTCTTCAGCAAGATCGCAGTCGCGACCTTGAATCGCGACGGTTACATGGAGAACACGCAGACCGGCGCCGCCCTCGGCGATCAGCAAGATCGCGTCGGACGCTTCGATCTGCTGTGGCGGCCGGCCGAGAGCTTCGAAGCGCGTTTCCTTGCCGAGTACATCGAGCAGGACAGTAACGGCACGCCGGCTACGGTATGGGCGCTGAATCCGGTTTGTCCCGGCGACGCCGTGCCGCAGAACTTCGTCGGTGCCGTGCCGAACAGCCTTTGCATCTACCAGGCCCTCGGCGCCGAGGTTTCCAACGAATGGTTGTACGGGGCGCGCAAGCAATGGAAGACCGCGGCGAATGCCGGGTCGGGCAACAGCTACTCCTCGCTTGGCGGCATCGTGCAGCTCGACTGGCGCGTGAGCGATCGTGTGCAGGTGAAATCCATCAGCGGCTATCGCGAGCTCGAAGCGTTCCGCGACCACGACTTCGACGGCACGCCGTTCGTCTTTTATCAGGCCTTCTCTGCGGTAAAGCGTGACGAGAGAAGCCAGGAGCTGCAGCTGCTGTACAGCGATGCGCGGCTGTCCGGCACGAGCGGACTCTACTACTACGCCGACGACAACCTGGGCACGCGGCAGAACTGGGTCGCAAACGAATTACGCTTCGAACCGTTCCTGAGCCTGCGCAACACCCTGGGCGACGGCTTCGCGAGCTACGTGCCGCCAATCATCAATTCGCTGATGCGCAATCGCAGCGAAGGCTGGGCGATCTTCTCGGAATGGACCTATCGGCTTACAGCCAAGCTGGCGCTGAGCGCGGGCGCGCGCTACAACCACGACGACATCTCGCAGGCAACGTACTCGCCCGCGTACGTGCTTCCGGAGCAGTGCTGTATGCCGACACATTCGGCAGGGGCTGCGGGTCCGCCGATCCCAGGTCAAAGCGGCTCGGCAACCTTCACGCAGTTGTCGCCGCGTTTCTCCATTCAGTATCAATGGACGCCTGCGATCATGACGTATTACACGTACTCGCAGGGCTTCGGCGCCGGCGGGTTCACCGGCGGCAACGTCTTCTTCCTGCCGAACGGCGGCTTCGGCTCGTACGGTCCCGAGACCTTGACGAACCATGAGATCGGCGTGCGCACCGATCTGTTCGGCCGGCGGTTGCGACTGAATGCGAGCGCGTTCTCGGGCGAGTACGACGACATTCAGATCACCGAGGAGCTGCAGCAGACGCCCGGCTTCCTGCTGACGACGAACGCGGGCGAAGCGCGCGTCGAGGGATTGGAGATCGAAGGCGTGCTGACGCCGAACCGATATCTCTCGTTCAATTTCAGTGGGAGCTGGCTCGATGCCAGGTACACCCAGATCGGCCACGCCAGGAACCTCCGGCTGGACACGCCGCTGGCGTATGCGCCGCAGTTCTCCTATTCCGCCGGCGCGCAATACGAGTGGAGTATCTTCGGCGGTGCAGCGCTCACTGCCCGGGCGGACTACGTGTGGCAGGACGATGTGTACTCAGCACCCGACCTCAACACGCGCACTCTGCAGCCAGCGTATGGTGTGGCCAATGCACGGCTCGCGTTTCGCGATGTCAGCGGACGCTGGGAGGTCTCTCTGGCTGGTACCAACGTGCTGAATCGGTTCTACCGGTTGAACGGGTTCTTTCTGCCGGCCGACCAGATCGAAACCGGCACGCCCGCCCGGCCCAGAGAGTGGTCGCTTTCGGTGCGCTACGCGACTCATTGAGCGCCGCCGGCCCTACGCATTGAAATTGTCGACAGTCGGCTCGCTGCGCAGTTCTAGTAGTGAGACCCGAGATCTCGGGAGGACGCGTGCACCCCTTTGTATTCGACATCGCCCGGTTGAGAGTCGTGTTCGGCCGTGGCACGCGCTTGCGTACGACACAGGAGGTCGAGTCGCTCGATGCAAAGCACGTGCTCATCGTCGTCAGTCCGAGTCATGCGCGTACGGCGGCGGTCGTGGCCGATCAGCTGGGCGCGCGCTGCGCGGGTATATATGACAAGGTCGCGCAGCACGTGCCCGTGGAAAAAGCTGCAACCGCCACTTCGCACACGCGTGCGCTCGGTGCAGATGTCTGCGTCGCGATCGGTGGCGGCTCTGCCATCGGCCTCGCGAAAGCGATCGCGCTGGAGACGGGTATCCCGATCATCGCCATCCCGACGACGTACTCCGGCTCGGAGATGACGTCGATCTGGGGGCTCACTGCCAACGGCGTCAAGCGCACCGGCAAGGATCCGAAGGTGCAGGCGCGCGCCGTGATCTACGACTCGGAGCTGTTCACGAGCCTGCCGCCTGCAATTGCCGGTCCGAGCGGCATCAATGCGCTGGCGCATGCCGTCGAAGGACTGTACGCCGAGAACGCTAATCCGATCATGTCGTCGCTCGCGCAAGAAGGCATTGGCGCGATCGCGCGTGCGCTGCCCGTCGTGTGTCGGGATTCGAAGGATCTGGATGCTCAGGACCAGGTGCTGTATGGCGCGTGCCTGTGCGGCATTCTGTTGAACTCAGTCGGCATGTCCCTGCATCACAAGCTGTGCCATGCGTTGGGCGGCGCATTCAACACGCCGCACGCCGAAACTCACGCGATAGTGTTGCCGTATGCCGCCGCCTTCAATCTCGAAGCCGCGCCGGATGCCAAGGCGCGCATGACTGCTGTGCTCGGCACCTCGAATATCGGCGGCGCGCTGCACGCGCTCGGTGCGAGCGTCGGCGCCCCACGCTCGTTGCAAGATCTTGGTCTGAAACCGCCCGATCTGGATCGAGTTGCCGAGCTCGCCACCCGCACGCCGTATCCGAACCCGCGCCCGGTAACGCGTGAAGCCGTGCGCGAGCTGCTGGAGCAGGCTTATCAAGGGAAGGTACCCAACTCATGACGACCTCGCCTCGCGAAACAACGCTGCTCGATCAAGTCCTGGAGGCCTACTGTGGCACGAGCGATCCACGCTGGAATGTGATCGCCGCGGCGCTGATCCGCCATCTGCACGAATTCGTCGACGAAGTGAAGCTGACGCCGCAAGAGTGGATGACAGCGATTCAATTCCTCACCGACACCGGCAAGCAATGTGTCGGCCCGCGCCAGGAGTTCATCCTGCTTTCGGACGTGCTGGGAGTCAGCTCGGCCGTCGACGACATCAGCAACAGCGCCTCGGGCGGAGTCACTGAGTCGGCGTTGCTCGGGCCCTTCTATGCGGAAGGCTCCGTGCCAGTTGAGCGCGGCGCAGACATCGCGCTGGACGGCGAAGGCGAGCGACTCGTCGTGCAGGGCCGCGTGCTCGACCGCCGCGGGATGCCGATTCCCGGCGCACAGCTCGACATCTGGCACACGGCGGCGAATCAACTCTACGCGGTGCAAGACCCGAGGCAGCCCGCGATGAACTGCCGCGGCAAGTTGCTCGCGGATGCCGACGGGCACTTCGAATTCAGGACGCGCAAGCCGGTTGCGTATCCAGTGCCGACCGACGGGCCGGTCGGCCAGTTGCTGAGCAAGTCCGGCCGCGAGCCGATGCGACCCGCGCACATTCATTTCATCATCAGCGCGCCGGGCTACCAGCCGGTGACGACGCAGGTCTTCACGCACGACGATGCGTACATCGATGCGGATGCCGTGTTCGGGGTGAAGCCCTCACTGCTAGCGAAGTATCACCGCAACACCGATCGCGCGCTGAATTGCGATTGGGTCCTGCGCTACGACTTCGTGTTGGATGAGGAGCGAGCGACGCAATGAGCGTCAGACAAAGCGTCCTCGCGGTTTTAGGACTGCTGCTGAGCGCCTGCTCGGATGGCGCTTCGCAGGGGCCGGCCGGTCGGCTCGGCGCCGGTCCGGGAGCTGGTGGCCCGGAGGTGGTGGCTGTGGTCACGCAGCCTGTCGCGCAGCGATCGCTGCAAGTAGATGTCGAAGCAGTCGGTACTGCGCGCGCCAATGAATCCGTCAGTGTCACATCGAAGACCTCAAACACCGTGACTGCGATTCGCTTCAAGGAAGGTCAGTTGATTCGGCGTGGTGCGGTACTTGTCGAGTTCGACCCCGCACAGACTCAGGCCGATCTTGCCGCGGCCGAAGCGGCGCGAATCGAGAGTCGCGCCAACTACGAGCGGAGCAGGGCGCTCGCCAGTACACAGGTGCTCTCCGGTTCGCAGATGGATCAGATTGAGGCGACGCTGAAGGCCAACGAAGCGCGTGTCGCTGCAGCCCAGGCGCGTCTCAACGACACCGTCATTCGTGCTCCGTTCACGGGTCGTACCGGCCTGCGGCGTGTGAGCGTCGGCAGCCTGGTGAGCCCGGGCACGATGATCACGACGCTCGACGACACGTCACTGATCAAGATCGAATTCACGGTTCCGCAGGCGCATCAACATGTGTTGCGCGAAGGGCTGGCAGTTTCCGCGGAGGCCTCGGGTCTTCCTGGCCGCACGTTCGAGG
>Ga0070662_100000841_pt1 | contig 18879 bp, 14 predicted proteins | sample KBSC53metaG_FD_65648 | JGI IMG/M metagenome (GOLD analysis project Ga0070662, IMG submission 65648) | Corn rhizosphere microbial communities from Kellogg Biological Station, Michigan, USA - KBS C5-3 metaG | ecosystem: Host-associated > Plants > Roots > Rhizosphere > Soil ...
GGCGACGGCGCTGCCGCTCAACCGCGAGGACTTCCTGGCGGTGAAGGGCACGGGCGCGACCAGCTGGGAGCGGTTCGGGCCGAAGGTGGTGGAGATCTGCAAGGGCGCTCGCGAGCAGGCGCCGAAGGTCTGAGTCGGCCTGGGCTGCAGCGCATCGCAGGTCTCCCTTCAGCTCGATGCGAACCCGATCGCCCTCCATTCCCCGTCCTCTTCGAGACGAAGCTGAACACGCTCGAGCACCGGTTCCTCCTGCCCTGCCCGCTTCGTCTTGAAGCAGACCGCCAGGTAGGTCGCAGGCGGAAGATTCATTCCGTAGGCGGTGTAGAGCCGAGACGTCTCGACGCGTGAGGACACCTTCGGACGACCGAGAAGCGTCTTCGTCTGCGCTTCCCACGTCGCCCGGGGAATGATCGCCCGGAGGAGCGGCGAGGCTTGGCTCCAGGCTCGATCGAAGTCTCCCGCGTCCAGGAGCCGGAGCCATTCGGCAGCGACCTTTGCGCCACTCGCTTCTGCCCTTTGATTTCTCGTGAATCCCTTCCAGCCTGCGAGGAGCTTCGAGATCTCCGGCGAGGGGGGTGGAACCTTCTCGATCCGATTGGTCTGCTCCCACCCGGTCGGGTTCTCCTTGAAGATGATGCCGTAGTGAGCGGAGCGGCCGGTTTCCGGATCGAAGGAGAGCACCGCGAGCGCAGCGATGGCCGAGAACCCCTTCGTCTGGGGGTCCGCCCTGGCGCTCTCGACGAGCTCTCTCGCCGCAGCTTCGAGCTCGCCGGGGTCGGCGGTGGTGGTCAGAAAGGGAATTTGCCAGCCAAGCACCTTCCCCTCCCTCCCGATCGCCGGCCCCATCTGGAGAACGGTGTACGAGTGCCCCGACGGAAGCGTCAGAAAGCTCGGCAGGTTCGGGCCGAAGGAGATTCCCGGCTCCTTCTTCTCTTCCGCACGAGCAAAGAGCGCGACGAGGAGAGCAGCTGCGAACACACTGCACGCACGTCTCGACATCGTTCCCCCTCGCAACCCAGCGCCGGTCGCGTCAGGAATCCTGACACAGACGACTCGGTCCGTGCATTCGAGCCGCCCATGATCGTCGCCATTGCCGCTGCGGCCCCGCGGGTCGAAGCTCCCCTCATGCGAATCGACGGACGCTGCCACTGCGGGGCGATCAGCTACGAGGCCGAGGTCGAGCCGGAGACCACCGGCATCTGTCACTGCACCGACTGCCAGGCGCTGACCGGAACGGCGTTCCGGGTGACGGTGAAGGCGCCGGCGGAGCACTTCGTGCTTCGGGGGAAGCCGACAATCTATGTGAAGACCGCGGAGAGCGGCCGGAAGCGGGCACACGCGTTCTGTCCGACCTGCGGCTCACCGATCTATGCGGCGGCGCCCGAGAACCCGACCGCGTACGGCCTCCGGATCGGGCTCATCCGCCAGCGGAACGAGCTCAAGCCGCGCAAGGCGATCTGGTGCGCTTCTGCCCTGCCGTGGTCGACGGATCTCGAGGCGCTCGATCTGGAGCGCCACGACCAGCAGCCGTAGCGAGCGCGCTCGACGGCGAGGCAGCGCGGGCAGGGGCGGCCTCGACCCGCCGCGAGATGCAAACACAACAACTCCGCATGTCAGTGAAGTCTCGCCACGACCAGACGAGGACTTGCGAGTGCGGCTCCCGTACTCTCCGTCGACCTTATTGCTATTGCATCTGAGCGGGTCCGGGTGCTCGCCCGGGGAGGTCTTCCCGGCCGGCCCCACGCCACCCGCCCCGTGCCTCGGACCGCCGGAGTCCTAGAGCGCTGGGCGTCGCGCAGGCCGCCCGTACGAGCACCGCGCGAGAAGCCGGCCGGCTCCCGTCTCCTCAGGGCCACCGAGACGTCGGCTCCCGTGCTCTCGGTCGACCTCGCTACACCTGAGCGGATCGGGGTGCTCGCCTGGGGAGGCCTTCCCGGCTGGCCCCACGTCGCCCGCCTCCTGCCTCGGAACCGCCGCAGTCCGGAGCGCCCGAGGTCGCGCAGGCCGTCCGGGAACGCTCGGGCCCCCGACCCTGGCGTGACTCACGTCCTCTCAAGGCCGACTGCATGACGAGGCCGGGCCATGGGGCCCGAACACGCCGGCTCAGGCTTCACGGCTCGGCCGGACGCCGCCGGCGGAGCACCAGCTCGCGGACGAGCAAGGTCAGCGCCGCCAGCCCGAGCGCCAGGACGAACACGAACCCCACCGCGGTGAACCCAAACACGAGCCGCACCATCGACTCGCTCAACCGGCCGTCGGTGTACGAGTCTTTGAGGTGGCGGAGGAGCCCGAGGCGATCCAGCACCCGTGCCGGCAGCGCATCGAGCGCGTACGAGACACGGAGGACGGCGGTCGACGGGAACTGCACCCGGAGCCCCTCCACCACCACGCCGATCGCGAGGTACAGCGCAGACAGCGCGAGCGCGTTGCCGGCGACCACCTGGAGGAATCGCTTCGGGTTCACGGGGCGCGCGCGGCCCGCTTCTTGAGCGCGGGCAAGAGCTTCTTCACCCGCCCCATGTCAGGGGACTTCGGCGCGAGACGGGTGAAGTTCACGTACTCCTCGTAGGCCCGCTTCGCGTCGGTGTCACCCCCCGCGGCGTAGGCGTCGGCGAGCGCCAGCCGGGTCGGCCCGTCGGCCGGGTCGAGCTGCACGGCCTTGATGAGCAACTCGCGCGCCTTCGTCTCGTCGCGGAGCTTGCGCAGGACGAGCCCCTCGGCGAGCACCGCGTCGGAGAGGAACGGCTGCAGCTCCATCGCCAGCTCGGCGCTGTGCTTCGCATCCTGTGTCCGTCCGTTGGCCAGCGCGACGCGCGAGGCTGCCACGGCGGCCAGAGCCCGGTCGCTCGCCCGCGGCGCCGCTGACGAGAGACCCTGCAGCTTCGAGAGCTGGGGCTTGCTGGACGCCGGCTTGAGCAGGACGTCACCGGCGAGCGCACAGACGCTTGCCGCATCCTCCCGGCTCGCTGCCTGGTACGCCTTCTGCGCCTGCGGGACGTTGCCCTGCCGGACGAAGGCGCGGCCGATGGCGCAGAACACCTCGCTGTCCTTCGGCGCGAGCGTGTTCGCCTTCTGGAGCGAGGCGAACCCGGCCCGCCCGTCGCCGCGGGCGAACATCAGGGTCGCGCGGAGGCGGTACGACTCGGGGTCCTGGGCGTCAATCTTCATGGCCCGGCCCAGCGCTGCCTCGGACTCCTTCCACTTTCCCTGCTGAGCGAGCGCGAGCGCGGCGTCCTTCTGCGCGGCAGCGCTCGAGGGGTTCTCGGTCGCCCAGGCCTCCGCCTGCTCGAGGGCCTCGGTCGGCTTGGCGAGGGCGAGGTAGACGCGGGCGAGCGCGTGGCGGCTCTCGCCGTGGCTCCGGTTCCGCTGGATGGAGAGCTGGAGCGGCTCGACGGCGCGCTCGGGAGAGCCGGAGGTCCACAGCAGCCGTCCGAGGGAACAGGCGCCCTCGTAGTCGCGGGGATCGCGGCTCGCGCCCTCGAACTGTGCCCGGGCGCGGTCGAGGATGCCGCGCTGCCAGTACACCTTCCCCAGCGCGACGGCGACGTCGGCGCGCGGGCGCTTGGCGGCCCCGAGGGTCTTCTCCAGCACGGTCTGGGCCTTGTCCGGATCGCCCTCCGCGGCGTCGGCGAGGGCGAGCCAGGCAACCGCCTCGATGGGGTACTTCCCCGAGACGGAGGTCTTCGCCAGCTCGGCGCGGGCGTGCTTCCAGTCCTTGAGACGGCCCCAGGCGATGCCGCGGAGGAGTGCCATGCGGCGGCCCGGATCGTCCGCGAAGCGCTGGAGCAGCTCGCGCTCTCGATCTCGGCCGAGCAGCACCCGGCCCAGGGCCTCCTTGGCCTCCTCGCTCTTCGGCTTCTGCTTCACCGCGGTCTCGAGGGACTTCTGGGCCGCGGCGAGATCGCCGCTGGAGCGGAGCGCGTCACCGAGCGCCACCTGGAAATCGAACGCGCGCTTGCCGGCGCCCGATGCGCCCTCGGTGAGCACCTTCACCGCCTGGTCATGGGCGCCGTTGGCCGAGAGGAGCCGCCCTCGGTCCAGCGCACGGCGAGCGACGAGGTCGGGGGTGAGGGCGTCGGGGACGAGCTTGTCCACCTCGGCGAGCGCCTGGGTGAGATCCTGCTCGAGGGCGAGGCGGCTCTCGGCCTCGCCGAGGGCGCGCCCGGGGTGATCGGGCGAGAGCTGCTCGGCGGTGCCGTAGACGGTGAGCGCCGCGGCGTCGTCGCCCGCCTCGCGGTAGTAGTCGCCCAGGGCCACCAGCGCGCGAACGTTTCCGGCGTTGAGCTCGAGGGCGCGCTTGAAGTGGAGCACCGCTCCCTTGGCGTCGCCCTTGCCGAGGAGGAGGCGGCCCGCCGCGTCGTGCACCTCTGAGAGGTCCAGCTGGCTGTCGAGGATGGCCTTCCGGGCGGCGTCGCGCTCGGCGGCGGGCGCGACCATCAGCCGTGCGACGAGGACGAGGCCGGGATGGCTCGTGCCAGCCTTCGGCCGGGCGAGGGTGGAGGCGGCCTGAGCGCGATCCTGCGGAGTGCCGCCGTGCTCGTCGGCGAGCACCGCCCGGGCGTAGGCGGTGAGATCCAAGGCCTCGGCGCTGTCCTCCTCCATCCGCACCGCCTGGGCGAGCGACTCGAGGGCGGCCTTGTCTCCGGCGGCGGTGTCGAGGGCGAGCGCCTTGCGCGCGGCGGAGAGCGCGTCGGTCAGGTTCCGCCCCTGATTGACCGCGCGGGTGTGGCGGTAGACGAGCGCGCCGGCGAAGATCGCAACCGCCGTCACGATGGCGATGCCGACCTTCAGGGCGTGGACCTGGATCCAGCTCTTCTTCTCGGCCTTCTCCGCGACCTTCGCCCGGAGCGCCTTCTCGTACTCCTTGGCGATGGCCTGGGTGGTGCCGGTGCTGAACGGCCGCTTCACCGCCGGGACCGAGCCGGTGGGGACCGGCGCGTCGGGCACGTCGGCGAGGAGGCTCGGCTCGGTGACGTCCTCGACTCCGGAGGGCCCGGCGGGGGGTGCGGTCGCGTCGGCGCTGGCGGGATAGTCCGGCCCGCCCGGCGTGGTGGGGCCATCGCCGACGGAGGGGAAGGAGCCGGAGCCCGTGCGCTCCGGCAGCGGGGTGAACCCGGCGGCCTCGGCGAGCGCCTCGGCAGGAGGCGGCGGGGGGGTCGCGCCGGTGCGACTGGGCCGGACGGGGGAGTTGCTCCCGGTGGGGGTGCCGTTGGCGCGAGGCTTGAGGGGGCGCTCGGGCGGGTTGTCGAGCACCGCGGGGCGCATGGTGGGGGCAGGGCCGCCGGCGAGGGCTCCCTGGGTCTGCTCGAGCCAGACCTTCACCTGCTCGTCGGAGGGCGAGAGCGCAACCGCCTTGCGGAGGAGCGGGAGGGCCGACCGGTAGAGGCCCTTGGCGACCAGGACCTCGGAGATGAGGTGGTAGGCGAGCGGGTCCTGGCGGTCGACGCCGACGGCCTTGTCGAACTGCTCCATCGCCTCGGCCGGGCGCCCCAGACCGATCAGCGCCTTCCCCCAGAGGACGTACCCGTGAATGCTGTCCGGATGGTGGACGAGCCCCTGCTGGCACACCTCCGCCGCGCGGGCATTCTCGCCCTGTTCGACGAGCACCCGAGCCAGCTCCACGAAGAGGGTGGAGGTGGGATCGGTGGCGAGAAGCTGCTCGTACCGCTCCACCAGGGATTCGGGCATCGTTCGGTCCGATGAAGGCTACCACGCGCCCCCTCCTCGCCTGGCTTCTCCTGGGTGTCGTCGGATGTCACGAAGGCGGCTCCACGCAGGCAAAGCTCAAGAGCACCTACGAGGACTTCGAGCTGAAGGCGCGCTGGGGAGAGGCGGCGGCGGTGGCTCAGCTGCTGGTGCCCGAGCGGCGGAGCCAGTTCCTCGCGGCGCGGGCCCGCGAGCACTCGGACCTGAACATCACCGACATCGAGCTGCTGAACGTGGTGACGAGCGATGACGGCTCGCACGCCACGGTGACGTCACGCTGGCGGTGGTACCGGCTTCCCTCCACCTCGGAGCAGGTGTCGGAGTCGAAGGGAACCTGGGTCGCGCAGGGTGGGGAGTGGCTGCTCGAGTCGATGCAGGGCGGGCCGTACACGGACCTCGCGCCCCGATAGACCGCAAAAAAAAGCGCCCACCGCCCCGGGGCCGGCCGGGACGGTGGGCGTCGGGCGTCCCCCCATGGGACGCCCTCACATGCGCAAACGAGCGAGCAACACGGATGCCATGTGAGACAGACCGTGCTTCCGGGAAGTTGCAGGCCGAACTCACGCGCAGTGTGATCGCCCCTGGGGCGCGAGCGCGACAGCGGTGTCGCGGTCGGGGGGTCTCCGGGCGGGCGCGGGCGACGAAGGGACGAGGACTCCCAGTGAGGCCGGTTCTCGGCAACGACTGCCCGGGGAGCCGACGCGTACCGAGCTCCGGAGACCTGGACTCCGGTGCTCGGCGCTCAGCCGGTGCGGGCGGCTCAGCCGTTCAGGCCGCTGCCCGCTCCCCGTCGACCGAGCGGATCGTGTCCTTCATCGAGTGGCCGGGCACCCATCCCACGTCCGCCGTCCACCGGCTCCCGTCGACCATGCAGAGGAACTGGATGTGGTCCAGCTCCGGCGGCGGGAAGTTCGCCAGCCGGTACCGGAACAGCGTCCCCAGCAGCGGCCGCGCGATGGGATGCGGGACCGGGATCGGCGTCCGGCCCAGCTCCCGGAGCACCGCCGACAGCGGCACCTCGCCCGGACCGACGACGTTGTAGACGCCCTTCAGCCCCGGCCGAAGCGCCTCGACCATCGCCCGCGCGGCGTCCTCCTGGTGAACCAGCTGGAGCATCGGATCGAACCCCGCCAGCACCCACGGATAGCGCAGCCGCAGGTAGTTGGACGGTGCGTTCCGGATGCTGGGCCCGACGATGTGCACCGGCCGGAGGATGACGGTCTCGATGTCCGGGTGCCGCCAGAAGAAACCGTGCGCCAGCATGTCGACCTCGATGAGGTCGCGGACGCCCGAGAAGCGCGAGGCCGCCATCAGAGGCGCGTCCTCGGAGAGGAAGTTCGAGTTGTCCGGGCTCGGCCCGTAGACGTTCGCGCTGGAGAGGACGACGACCTTCTTCACCCCGTACTTCGCCACCGCGTCCAGCACCCGCGTCGTGCCCACCACGTTGAACGAGTGGTGCTCCTCCGACGACATCCGGGGGTCGTGCATGATCCCCATGTGGATGACCGCCTTCACGTCGTGGATGCGGAAGACGTCCTCGGCCTTCTTCTTCCGGAGATCGAGCTGGAAGAGCTCCACGTCCTTCGGGGCTCCCGCGAACGGGCGACGGTCCAGGCCGACGATCCGTTCGGTGCGGTGGAGGAGCTTCGTGAGCGTCCGCCCGAGGTTCCCGCTGATGCCGGTGACCACCACCACCTGTCGTGCCTCGGTGCTCATCGGCCGTGCCTCACCAGAAGACGTTCTTTCGCTCCTCGAGCCCCTGCTGGATCAGCCCCTGCAGTGTCGTCTTCACCACCCGGACCTTCTTGTCCAGCTCGGTGTCCTCGTCGTCGGCGCTCCCGGAGAAGGTCAGCGGATCGCCGAAATAGAGGCGGTACTTCGCGGGCAGGGGCAGCGGCGTCACCGTCACCGGCAACGCGGGGAAGCCGATCAGCTTTCCCACCGAGCGCAGGTTCAGCAGCGCCGGTGCCTGCTCCTCCGAACCGATGATCGCCACCGGCACGATGGGCGTCCCGGTCTCCAGCGCGAGCCGCATGAACCCCAGCCCGAAGTCCTTCAGCTGGTAGCGCTCGGGCCACAGCTTGCTGATGCCCTTCACTCCCTCCGGAAAGACCATCACCACCTCGCCCATCTGGAGCAGCCGGCGGCAGTTCTCTGGCGTCCCGACGATCTGCCCGCTCCGGGCGAAGAGCGTCGAGACGTAGGGCAGCGAGGCGGCCCACTTCTCGGTCATCGCGCGCACGAGCCGCGGAGGGTCGTGCTCGAGGAGCATCGCCACCCCCACCATCGCCCCGTCGATGGGGATCTGCCCCGCGTGGTTCCCGACGAGGAACACCCGGCCCGACGGCACTCGCTCGATGCCGTGCGTCTCCACCCGGAAGTACTTCTTGTAGAGCCAGACGAACGGCGCGACCGCGGAGAGCGCGTAGTCCGGATCGAAGCCGAAGGGGTCCACCCCGAACTCGCCGTTGCTCCGCTGGGCGAGCGCCTCCAGCGCCGGCGCGCGGTCCCCGGCCATCTCCAGGGTGAGCCGCTTCAGCCGCTGTCTCGCTTCCTCGCTCAGCCGCTCGAACATGGACCCACCGGCCTTTCTACCTGACTGCGGCCCCCTCCGTGTCCAGCGACCGGGCGGCGTCCCGGAGCGGGACAAGCCGGAAGTCCCGGGCGATCCACTCCAGCACCTCCCGGAGTCGCGTGCGCTTGGTCGAGCCGGCCACCGCGAGGTCCGGCTGGGCCCGGGCGAGCTCGGCGGGGAGCCCGTCCTCCGGGCCGAGCAGGTCGACGGCGTGGAGCTCCAGCGAGAGGAACGGGCTGCCGCGGAGGCGCGTGTACGCCGCCCGGACGAAGGGCCAGGGCGCGAGCACGACGAAGGTTCCGATGAACGGGACCCGCGCCCCCGGCGTGACCGACATCGGAAGCTCGAGCAGCGGCGCAGTCCCCCGGCGCTCGGGCCGGTCCGGGTCCGGCCGGTAGGGCAACCTCGGGGCGAGCAGCACCCGGGGGTTGTCGAGGATCGCCGCCGAGCGCCGCCCCCGGAGCCGGAGCCACCCCAGGGTCAGCGCCTTCGCCGCCCAGTACGGCGCCGCGGGGAAGATGCTCGCGTCGTAGGCGTGACCCCGGGCGACGACCGCCCGGAGCAGCGCCGGGGAGAGCGTGTACCCGGGCGCGCGAAAGCCGAACGGTCCGGGCGCGCCGAGGGAACGGAGCACCTCGTCCGCGAGTGCGAGGTCTCGCTCGATCGCCTCGGCCGGCGCGCGGGACAGCGCATAGTCGTGCCCGTGGCTGTGGCTCGCGAGCTCGTGCCCGCGGCGGAGCGCGTCCTCGAGCGGCGGCCGTGCGCCTGCGTCCACCTCTGCCCCGATGACGAACAGCGTGCCCCGTCCGCCGGCTCCTTCCACCAGCTCGGCGAACCGCGGCACGGCCACCTGGTGCACGAGCGCGCGCGTCTGCGCGGTCACCACCTCCGGCGGCAGCCCGTGGAGCGCCGCGTAGTGCGGGAGCCCGTCGAGGTCGATGGAGATGGAGGCCAGCCCGGGCATCCGCCGCTCACCCGCCCCGGACCCGGATGACCCAGACCAGCCTCGCCACCTGACGGATCACGTTCGGCACGCGGCGGAGGAGGTTGATCGACGGCTGGCGCTTCTCCTCCAGCTGGATGGGGATCTCCAGCACCCGGAAGCCGTCCCGCCACGCCCGCACCACGAACTCGGAGGCGAACACGTCGCGGTCCACCACGCAGGCCCGGGCCACCGGGGCCAGCCGCTCGCGGCGGAAGGCCTTCAGCCCGTGGGTGTCCGTTCCCTGGAAGCCCAGCAGCAGCCGCAGCAGGCCGTTGTGCACGCGCGTCGCCACCCGGCGGATGAGCGGCCGGCGATCCACTGCGCCGCGCGCGACCTTGCTCCCCACCACCATGTCCAGGCCGGGGTCGCCGAGGAGCTCGAGCGCGCGGTCGTGGAAGTTCAGGTCGCAGAGGTCGATCTCGTCGCAGAACACGAGCTCGCCCCGGGCCTGGAGAATGCCCTGCTTCAGGGCGGCCCCGTAGTTGGGCGTGGCGCAGTGGAACCAGCGCAGCCGTGGATTCGCCGCGGTCAGCCGGTCGAGCAGCGCCGGCGTTCCGTCGGTGGAGCCGTTCTCCGCGAGCAGCACCTCGTAGTCCAGCCGGCGAGCATCGAGCCCGGCGGTGAGGTCGGCCAGCGCCGAGGGCAAGATGCGTTCCTCGTTGTAGACCGGGATGACCACGGTCAGCTTCGGGGCAGACATCACGCGCGCTCGACCTGCTCCGCGGCCGCGCGCCCACCGAGCAGCGCGTCCTCCATCGACGAGTACTCCCAGTTGCCGTAGCGCCCGGCGGTGCGAAGCCCCGCGCCGGCGAGGAAGCGCATCACCGTGTCGCGGGCCTCTCCGTAGCTGGCGTCGTAGAGCACGTAGGCGTTCCGGATGACACGCGGCTCGGTGAAGAGCACGTCCGCCGCGGAGCGGATCATCTTGGCACGGACCAGGTCCTCCACCGCGGACCGGGCGCACGCCTCGGGCGAGCGGGGGCCCGAGTACTCCACGTAGAAGGAAGAGGTCCCCTCGGGCACCGTCCCGGGAAACACCGCCGAGGGCGAGCCGATCCGGTAGGTCGTGAACTCGGGCTCGGGCGTGTACACCCAGTGCCACGGCTGGACGTTCGGTCCGCGGACCCCCACCGCCACCCAGGTCACGTCGGTGGCCCGCAGCCTCGCCGCCGCCGCGCGCACCTCGTCCGGTACGCGGTGAAGCAGCCCGACCAGCGTGGGAAGGGGGATGGTCGAGACCAGCGAGGACCAGCGCACCTCGCTCCCGTCGGAGAGCCGGGCCGCGCGGCGCTCCCAGTCCAGGGCCACCGGCTCGGTCGAGACGCGGATCTCCCCCGCGCCGGCGGGAAGCGCGCCGTGCAGCGCGCGGGCGAGCCCCTCGATCCCGCCCTCCTTCGGATAGACGAAGCTCGCGTTGTAGCCCAGCGCGTCCGAGCCCAGCCCCAGCGCGCCGTCGACGACCTCCTTGAGGCTCGGCTTCGGGACGAAGCGGCCACACCACGCGGCGCTCAGCTCGCGGGGCGGCACGCCGAAGAGCTTGGTGTTGTAGGGCAGCATGAAGTTCTTCGCGAAGCCCGCGCCGAGGTGCCGGAGGATGAACTCCTCGAAGTTGGCCGGCTCGCGCTCCCGCAGCGCCCGCCCTCCTTCGCCCACCGTCGCCTCGACGAACCCGACGAGGTTCTCGGCCACGACCTCCGCCGGGAGGCCGTGGGTGTTCACCTGGTAGGGAAAACGGGTGAAGACTCCCCGGGTGAAGACCGCCGCCCGACGCGCCACGGTCACCAGGCCGTCCGGCAGGAGCCGGTCGTGCACCAGGGCCTTCATCCCCGGGTCCCTGAGGTGCAGCCAGTGGCCGGTGGGGTCGAAGCGGAAGCCGCCGTGCATCACCTCGGTGCGGACCAGCCCGCCGACGCGGGACTCCTTCTCCACCAGCAGCCAGGGCCGCCGGAGGTGGAAGGCGGTGGAGAGGCCCGCGAGGCCGCCACCGAGGATGAGCACGGGCTCGATGTGGGTGTGTGCGCTCACGCTCGGAGGGTCCGCCTACCACGTACAGCCCGGGGCAGTCTGCTAGCCTCCGGTGCTCTCCCCATGCGCATCACGTGTCCGTCCTGCCAGACGGCGTACAACATCGACGAGCGGCGCATTCCTCCCGGTGGCGCCAAACTCAAGTGCAGCACCTGCCAGACGCTGATTCCCCTGCGTCCACCGGAGGCCGCTGCCCCGGTGCAAGGACCGTCCGTCGGCGGGGTGCGGCTCCGCGAGGGTGCGGTGCCGCTGCCCGGGCTCGGTCTCGGCCCGCCGCCGGAGTCGCCCGCGGCGGGGTTGCCGCACCTCACGCCGCGCACGCCGGAGCCACCACCACCGGTGGCTCAGTCGAACACCACCGGCGTCATCCCGATGCCACCCGCGCGGTCGGCGACTCCCGGCCCGGTCCCCTCGCTCACCGCGGCCCCTCCGGTGCCGCCGCCGCGCCGCGCGGATCGCACGATGGTGTCCCCAGGGTTGAGCGCCGCGGTGGAGCTGCCCGCTCCGGGCGCTCCCCCGCGGGTGAAGGCCGCGACGCCGCCACCGTCGGTGTTCGCTCCGCCGCCGCCACCCTCCGTCTTCGCTCCGCCGCCGCCGCCGGCGTCGGTCTTCGCGCCACCGCCACCGCTGCCGTCCTCGCGGCCGTCGGCTGGCTCCGCCGTGCCGATGCCCTCGCCCGGGCACGCTGCGCCGCGCGCCCCGCCCCCTCCTCCCGACTCGCCGCTCCCGGGCTTCGAGGAGGCCGGCTTCGACGATGCGGCGCTCTCCGGTGAGGGCGGTCTGGCGGAGGAGTCCTTCGCCGGCCTCGCCGCGCCGGAGGACACCTCCGAGCCCGTCACCTCGAGCGAGCTTGCCGTGGTCGGTCCAACGGCGCCGGCCTCTGCCCGCAAGGCGGAGGAGCCCTGGGATCCGGGGACCTCGCCCGATTTCGGCACCATCGACCTCGGCGGTGACGACGCGAACGCCACCGCGCTCCCCATCCCGGCGGACGATCCACTCCCCGCCGGAGACGGGATGGCCTGGAGCGAGCCCGCGCCCGCCGGCGACGCGCTGGACCTCTCCGATCTTCCCCAGAACACCGCGCTGAGGCAGCTCGACGGGTCCCCGGTCGATCCGCTGGAGTTCGATCCCACCCGGCCCGCGCCCGAGGACCTGGAGGCGGATCTCTCGAAGCCCCTGCCCTCTCCGGCGCGCCCGGCCGAGGACGGTCTCGAGGTGCTCGGCTTCCTCGACGAGGCGGCCAAGGAGATCAAGCCGCGCACCGGCCGCGTGACGCGCTACCACGTGCGCCGGAGGAGCGGGAAGGTCTTCGGCCCCTTCGAGCCCGGCGTCATCGTGAAGATGCTGGAGGACGGGCAGCTCCTCGGAAGCGAGGAGGTCTCGACCGACGGCGACGCCTGGACCGGCATGGCGGCCGTTCCCACCTTCTCCCAGGCGATGCAGCGACTGGTGTCGTCGCCTTCGCCGACCGCGCAGGTCCTACCGACGAAGCCCGGCGCGGCGACCTCGGCTGCTCCCCCGAAGCTCGACATGGACCAGCTCGCCCAGGCCTACGGCGGGCGCATGGCCGTGGTCAGCGTCGTGGACGGCGACGCTCAGGCCCAACGGCGGAAGCGCTGGCTGGTCCTGGGCGCGATGGTCCTCGCCGGGGTCGGGGTCGTCGGCGCGGCGGCCAGCCTGCACTTCACCAAGTACGGCGCCTTCGGGCTCCGCTGGCTCTTCCCGGCCCACGTCTCCTCCAGCTCGACGGAGGGCAAGAGCTTCGAGGAGGCGAAGGCAGGGCTCGCCGAGGACACCTGGCCGGGCCTGCGGAAGGCGCGCGGTCTGCTCGACGGGCTTCTCGGCCACCGCGACGTCCCCGAGGTCCGCGCGGTGTGGGCGCGGTCGGTCTTCACCGAGCAGCGCCGGTGGGGTACCGCCGACGCGTCGCAGGTGGCCCAGGCCACCGCGATGCTCGAGGACCTCAAGGTGCTTCCCAAGGGGAACCCCGAGCGGCTGAAGGCGGAGATCGGCCTGCTGCTCGTCAACAAGCAGCCGGACGCGGCGCTCGCCGTCATCCGCGCGGCCAAGCTCGACGGCGAGGGCCCGCTGCTCGAGGCCGAGGCCCTCCTCCAGAAGGGACAGGCGGCCGAGGCCGTGAGCCTCCTGGATGACGCGGTGAAGAGCGCAGCCTCCGGCGCGAGCTGGCATGCGCTGGGGCTGGCCCACCTCGCGGTCAAGAAGCCGGAGAGGGCGCAGGCCGACTTCGAGGCCGCGCTCAAGGTGTCCCCGCAGCACCTCTCCTCGGCGGTGGAGCTGGCGCAGCTGGCCCTGGCCCGGAAGGACGCCGCCGGCGTCCTCAAGGCGCTCGAGCCCGCGCTGGTCGAGCCCAAGGCCCTGGCGCCGCCCGAGCGTTCCCGCGGCCTGGCGCTGAAGGGCGCGGCGCTGCTCCTCCAGTCCAAGCCCGCCGACGCGGTGGCCGGGCTCGAGGAGGCGGTGCGGATCGATCCCAACAATGTCTTCGCCAAGGGAACGCTGGGCCGGACCTACGCGGCGCTGAAGGAGGACGAGAAGGCGCTGCCGCAGTGGAAGGCGGCGGTGGCCGCCGAGCCGGAGAACCCGGTCTGGGCGGACGGACAGGTGCAGTCGCTCGCCGCGCTGAAGAAGTCCGACGAGGCGCTGAGCGCGGCATCCAGGGCGCGGGCCGCGTTCCCCAAGGACGAGCAGACCGCGCTCGTCGTCGCCCGCGCCCAGGAGCTGCTCGACCGGGTCAGCGACGCGGAGGAGAGCTACAAGGCCGCGACCCAGCTCGACCCGAACGACCTCGAGGCCGCGCTCGGGCTCGCGAGGCTCTACCTCCGTCAGCGGAGGCCGGCGGATGCGAAGGCCGCGCTGACGGTCGTGACCGAGAAGCAGCCGCAGAACGCCCGGCTCCGGCTGGGCCTCGGCGACCTGGCGATGGCCACCGGGGAGCTCTCCACCGCCGACTCGGAGTTCGAGCGGGCGACGAACCTCGCTCCCGACCTGGCCGAGGCGTGGGTCGCGCGCGCCCGGCTCGCGCTCGAGCGCCACGCCTGGAAGGACGCTCGCGGCCACGCGGAGAAGGCGCTCGCCCTGGATCCGGAGGTGGTCGAGGGCCGGCTGGTGCACGGCATGGCCTTGTGGAAGCTCGGCGACCTCGACGGCGCCGCGAAGGAGCTGCAGGCCGCGCGGAGCGCCGGCCCCAACAGCCGCCTCGAGGTCGCGCTCGGCGCGGTGAACTTCGAGAAGGGCGACCTCGACGGAGCGACGACCCTGCTGCAGGGCGTCCTGAAGGCCGAGCCCGGCAACCCGGAGGCGAACTACTGGATGGCCCGGGTGAACGGGAAGAAGGGCGAGTACAGCCTGGCCCTCGAGTCCATCCGCGCGGCCATCGATCGCGCGCCCGCGCGCGCCAGCTACCAGTACGAGCTCGGCCACATCCTGCGTGACGCCGGCAAGCTCCCCGAGGCGGTCGAGGCGTGGAAGCAGGCGGTGAAGCTCGAGCCCGGCTACGCCGACGCATGGGAGGCGATGGGGAGCGCCTACAGCGAGTCCGGCCGGTACAAGGACGCGATCGGCGCCTTCGAGTCCGCCCTCAAGGCCGACCCTGCTCGCGCGCGGGTCCTGGGCTCGATGGGCGACGCGCACTTCCAGGCCGGCAAGTGGAAGGAGGCCGTGACCAGCTACACCGCCGCGCTGAAGGCCGACCCGAACCTGAACGGTCTCTACTACCGCCTCGGCCGCGCCCACAGCGAGATGGGGCAGTACGACAAGGCGATCGGCTTCTACCAGCGAGCCCTGCAGAGCACGCCCGACGACCCGCTGGGCTGGTACCACCTGGGCTTCGCGCTCAAGGAGCGAGGCAAGAAGCGCGAGGCGGTCGACGCCTTCAAGAACTACCTGGCCAAGGCGCCGGATGCGAAGGACAAGAAGGACATCGAGGACGAGATCTACTACCTGTCCAAGTAGCGCCCTCCCGGGGCGGCCCGAGCAGCGTCCCCCTGGTGCGGGGGACATGCTAGAGGCTCTCCGGTCATGCTGGACCCCAAGAAGTTCGACAAGGATTTCGACGCGCTGGTGCAGCGCCTCTCCACGCGCGGGGGAAATCTCGAGCTCGGTGACTTCCGCGCGCTGTGGGCAGAGCGGCGCGCCCTCCACGTCTCGCTCGAGTCCCTGCAGGCGAAGCGGAACGCGTCCAACGAGGAGATGAAGCGCATCGCCAAGGCGGACCCGGCGGCGCTGGAGCGTCTCCGCGGCGACCTCCGCGGCCTGAGCCAGGACATCAAGGAGCAGGAGAAGCAGCTCGCCGCCGTCGAGGAGCGGCTCCAGGCCGTCAACCTCACCCTCCCCAACGTGCCGGACCCGTCGGTGCCGGTGGGCGCCACGGAGAAGGACAACGTCGTCGTCCGGACCTGGGGGGAGGCGCCGCGCTTTCCGTTCACGCCCCGCCAGCACTTCGAGATCGGCGAGAAGCTGGGCCTGCTCGACTTCGAGCGCGCGGCGAAGGTGTCCGGCAGCCGCTTCGTCTTCTACCGGGGGGACCTGGCACGGCTGGAGCGAGCGCTGGCCGCGTTCATGATCGACGTGCACACCTCGCGGGGCTACACGGAGGTTCTTCCGCCGTACCTCGTGAACCGCGCGGCGATGACGGTCACCGGCCAGCTGCCGAAGTTCGAGGAGGACGCCTTCAAGACGGCGGGGCCGGACGAGCGATTCCTCATCCCCACCGCCGAGGTGCCGGTCACCAACTACCACGCCGACGAGATCCTCGAGGGCGACCGGCTCCCCCTCCACTACTGTGCGTTCAGCCCCTGCTTCCGGGCCGAGGCGGGCGCGGCCGGCAAGGACACCCGCGGCCTCATCCGCATGCACCAGTTCCACAAGGTGGAGCTGGTGAAGTTCGCGAAGCCGGAGCAGTCCATGGAGGCGCTGGAGGGGATGGTGGACGACGCCACCGAGGTCCTCCGCCGGCTCGGGCTCCACCACCGGGTGGTGCTCCTTTGCACCGGGGACATGGGCTTCGCCTCGACGAAGACCTACGACGTGGAGGTCTGGCTCCCCGGCGCGGGGCAGTTCCGCGAGATCTCCTCCTGCAGCAACTGCGGCGACTTCCAGGCCCGGCGGGGGAAGATCCGCTTTCGCCCTGCCGCCGGGGAGAAGCCCCAGCTCTGCCACACGCTCAACGGATCCGGCCTGGCCGTGGGGCGGACGCTCGTCGCCCTGCTCGAGAACGGCCAGCGGGAGGACGGGACGGTGCGGCTCCCCGACGTCCTCGGGCCGTACATGGGTGGAAGGACCGAGCTACGGTCAGCCTGATCCGCCCCCGGCGGTTGCAACGGGAGGCGAATCGAGTATGAAGGCGGCCCCTTTCAGCCCGGGGGCTCGCCGGTCCCGGGAGGAATGGCCGAGCGGCTGAAGGCAGCGGTCTTGAAAACCGCCAAGGGTTCACAGCCCTTCGTAGGTTCGAATCCTACTTCCTCCGTCGCGTCGTTCTTTGAGTCGAGAGCAGGTTTGGAGAGATGGCCGAGAGGCTGAAGGCACAGGTTTGCTAAACCTGCATATCCGAAAGGGTATCGAGGGTTCGAATCCCTCTCTCTCCGTTGCGCGGCCGCCTCCGAGAGGGTAGGAGGCACGGCTCGCTGCACCGGTCTTTGAAAACCCCCGCTTGGTACGCGCCCTTAGCTCAGTTGGATAGAGCGTCGGACTACGAATCCGAAGGCCAGAGGTTCAAATCCTCTAGGGCGCGCCATTTCCCTTTCACCATGGACGAAGCCGACGAGCGGTTCATGCGCGAGGCACTGGTCCTCGCCGATCAGGCCGAGGCGCTCGGCGAGGTGCCGGTCGGCGCGGTGGCCGTGCACGAGGGCGTCATCGTCGGATGCGGCTCGAACCGGCGAGAGACCGACCGCGACCCGTTCGCGCACGCCGAGATGCGCGCGATGTCCGAGGCCGCACGCGAGCTCGGCCGCTGGCGCCTGAGCGGCGTCTCGCTCTTCGTGACCCTCGAGCCGTGCGCGATGTGCGTCGGTGCGATGATCCTGGCCCGGATCGACCGGGTGGCCTTCGGGGCCGGAAGCCCGAAGGCAGGCGCGCTTGGCGGACTGGTGGATCTGAATGCGCTGCCGCACAACCACCGTCTCGAGGTTCGCCAGGGAGTGCTCGAGGCGGAGTGCGCCGAGCGGCTGACCCGTTTCTTCCAGGGACTGCGGACCCCGGAAGGTTGAAAACTGAATTGCTGGAGAGCTGGCCGAGTGGTCGAAGGCACCTGACTCGAAATCAGGCGTACCGGCAACGGTACCGTAGGTTCGAATCCTACGCTCTCCGTTCACTGGAGAGGTGGCCGAGCGGTTGAAGGCACACGCCTGGAACGCGTGCATATCTGAAAGGGTATCGTGGGTTCGAATCCCACCCTCTCCGCTGCAGAGGAGCTCGGAGCAACAGCTTGTGGTCGGGACGACGCGGGGACGTGAACCCCGCCAGGTCCGGAAGGAAGCAACGGTAGCGCACCTTCGCGTGTGTCCCGGCCGTTCCATTCGATGAGCGGGTTTCCCGCTTCGGGGTCATTTCCCCGGAGCGGGAGACCCCGCTGGTTTTCCGTTTTCCCGACGCGAAGCCCCAGAGGGTCGGTTCCGCTCCGGGGATGCCGTCCCCAGGTTCTCCGGCGAACGAACGCGGGGAGCGGACATGGCGGACAGCAGCGTCACCAAGGTCGATGGCGAGAAGAGCCCGGTCGGGCGGATGGGTCAGAGGTATCTGGCCACGGGCGTCCGGGTCTCGATGCGGCTGTGGCTGGACGAGGAGCCGGGCGAGAAGGAGCCGGTACGTCGGGACTACGAGACGGTGGGCTACGTGCTGAAGGGCCGGGCCGAGCTCACCCTCGAGGGACAGACGGTGCGCCTCGAGGCCGGGGACAGCTGGGTCGTTCCGAACGGCGCCGAGCACCGGTACCGGATCCTCGAGACGTTCTCCGCGGTGGAGGCCACCAGCCCGCCGGCGGAGGTGCACGGCAGGGACGAGGAGCCGGTGCACTGACCGCCGCGCGTCAGTCAACGATCAGCGAGTCAGGTCGAGTCGCAACGAGACGACGTTCCGAGCCGGAGGTGCAGGTGGCATTCGTGATGCGCCTGGCCCATGCGCAACGCGGGCCGAACGCTCGCGACGGCCGAGCCTCGGGACGCCCGGCCTGCGCGACAGCGCTCCTGTCGGCAGTGCCCTCCCGCCCAGCAGCGCCCTCCCTCGCCGAGAGCCGCACGCGACCCCCGGCCCCGACCGGGACCGGCGACGTCGACCCGGCGGGTGCGGCGGGTGCTCGGCCGGACGGCTGAAGGTGCAATAGCAAGCTCGGTGACATGGAGTGCGGGTCGCGCGCTGCCAGGCTCCCGAATCCTCGTGACCGCGTCACGGAGAGTACGCGGCTCGTTGCTATTGCACCTCCAGTCGTCAGCCTGCTCAGCCTGGCGCGCAGCCAGAGGTCGGTACGCGACTGGCAAGCGGACGCCGAGATGTCGCTGTCGCTTCGCCTCGCAGGGGAGTGGGACAGCTCGCTGTCCAGAATTCCGGACGCATGCGTCTGCACTGCGCTCCGGAC
>Ga0070662_100000866_pt1 | contig 18520 bp, 19 predicted proteins | sample KBSC53metaG_FD_65648 | JGI IMG/M metagenome (GOLD analysis project Ga0070662, IMG submission 65648) | Corn rhizosphere microbial communities from Kellogg Biological Station, Michigan, USA - KBS C5-3 metaG | ecosystem: Host-associated > Plants > Roots > Rhizosphere > Soil ...
ATCGGAAATGCGCGGCCCGCGGTCGTGTTCGACACGCTCGCCCGGCTCATCCGGCACGAGTACGGACCTGACAGCCTTGTCTATGCTCGCAACGTCACCGACGTGGACGACAAGATCATTGCGTCGGCGGAAGCCGAAAAGGTCGATACCTCGGTCATCACGGAGCGCTACGAGCGGCACTATCTCGAAGACATGGGAGCCCTGGGCGTGGAGCCGCCGACCATCACGCCGCATGCGACCCGCGAGATCGCGCCCATGATTGCGATGATCGAGCGATTGATCCAGCACGGCAACGCCTATGAGGCTCAGGGCCATGTGCTCTTCTCGGTGCCGAGCGACACTGATTACGGAATTCTCAGCAAACGCGACCGTGAGCAGATGATTGCCGGAGCACGCGTCGAAGTCGCGCCTTACAAGCGCGATCCGGCAGACTTCGTGCTTTGGAAACCGAGCGCCGCCGGCGTGATCGGCTGGGATTCGCCGTGGGGACGGGGTCGTCCAGGCTGGCACATCGAGTGCTCGGCGATGATCAGGGTGCACCTTGGCGAGACGATCGACATCCATGGCGGCGGGCTCGACCTTATTTTCCCGCATCATGAAAATGAAATTGCGCAGAGCCGCTGCGCGCACGGTGGTCTGCCGCTCGCCCGCTTCTGGGTGCACAACGGCTTTGTCGACATGGGCGCCGAGAAGATGTCGAAGAGTCTCGGCAACATCGTCACGCCGGCGGATTTGCTGGCTCAGGGCCACAAGGGTGAAACACTGCGGCTGGCCTTGCTGTCGGCGCATTATCGCTCGCCGCTGCCATGGACGGATTCTCTGGTGGCTCAGGCAAAGGCCAATCTAGACCGCCTTTATCGAAGCGCCGCCGATGCAGAGCCAGCCAAGGTCGATCATGGGGTTCTTGAGGCGCTCAGCGACGATCTTAATACGCCGCTTGCGTTGACCCGCCTAATGGCTCTCGAAGAGCCGAGCGCGGTGAAAGGTAGTGCGGCACTCCTGGGTCTTCTCGGCAGCTCTTCGGAACAGTGGTTCCGCGGCGGGGCGGACGAGGGCGCGATCGAAGCACGCATCGTCGAACGTACCGAAGCCAAGAAGAATCGCGACTTCGCTACCGCAGACCGGATCCGCGACGAACTCAAGGCCGACGGCATCGTCTTGGAGGACGGTCCCGGAGGTACTACTTGGCGCCGGGAATGAGCACGTCTCTCTATACGACGGAGATATTGCGGCTGGCTGCTTCGCTGAAGGAGCCTCAGGCGCTGGATCGCGAGGACGGACGTGCGGAACTCCACTCACCGACCTGCGGCAGCCGGGTCATTCTGTCGGTGCAGCTCGACGGCGAGCGGCGCGTCGAGCGGCTGGCCATTCAGGTGCATGCCTGCGCGTTCGGGCAGGCTTCCGCGGCTCTGGTCGAACGCCATGGGCTTGGCCGGAGTCACGACGACGTCGCGCGCGCAATGCTTGGCCTCAGCCACTGGCTGGCGAAGGAACAGGAGGAAAATGGCGGCTGGCCAGGCATCTCGGCGCTCGCCCCGGCGCGCGCTCGAACGGCTCGCCACGGGGCGATCCTGTTGCCGTTCCGCGCCTTGCTAGCGGCCATGGAAGCCAGTGGATAGCGCGCCCGCCGCAGTAACCGGGGGATTGCTTCGGGACGGCGCGCTCATGCTCGGTGTCGCGCTCGTTTTCGTCACTGCCTTTCGCCGTCTCGGACTCGGTGCGACCCTCGGCTACATCGTCGCAGGGTCGTTGATCGGGCCGTCGGTCCTGGGATTTTTCCGCGATCCTCAAGCCGTGCAAAGCGTGTCCGAAGTCGGCATATCGCTGCTGTTGTTCATCGTCGGGCTCGAGCTCCAGCCGAGCCGGCTTTGGCGTCTTCGCAAGGACATTTTCGGGCTGGGCCTTGCCCAGGTCGTGCTCTGCGGGCTGGCGCTCAGCGCCTTGCTCTATGTGAGCCTTGACCTTTCGCCGGAGGCGTCGCTCGCGATCGGGCTGCCACTGGCGCTTTCCTCGACGGCCCAGGTCCTGCCGATGCTTCGGGCCGAGAATGAGCTGAACACGCCGCAAGGGGAGCGAGCGTTTTCGATCCTGCTCTTCCAGGACCTGGCCGTGATCGCGCTGATCACGATCATTGCGTCGCTTTCGCGGGCAGCGCCCGACCCAAGCGCGCCCACCGGGTGGAAGCTCGCGCTCTTCACGATCATTGCGGTCGTCGGGCTCGTTGCGTTCGGCCGGCTCATCCTCAATCCCTTGCTCCGCCTGCTCGGAAGGCTCGGCGAGCGTGAGCTGTTCGTGGTCGCCGGACTATTCACCGTGATCGGGGCTGCGGCCCTGATGCATCAGTTTGGGCTATCGACCGCGCTCGGAGCATTCGTCGCCGGAGTAGTCCTCGCCGAATCGCCATATCGGCATGAGATCGAAAGCGACGTCGAGCCTTTCCGCTCGATCCTCCTCGGCCTCTTCTTCCTCTCCGTCGGGATGCTTCTGGACCTGAAGCTGATCGCCGCAAGGCCGTTACTGGTGCTCGGGATCGCCGCCAGCGTGATCGTGACCAAGACGACCCTGATCAGCCTGCTGGCACGGGTCTTCGGCAACAATTGGCAGCGAAGTATCCGGCTTGGCCTGCTCTTGAGCCAGGCCGGCGAATTCGGCTTCGTTCTATTCGCGCAGGCGACGGCCTCGATGCTGATCACATCGGAAGCTGCCTCTCTTTTCAGCGCAGTCGTGACGCTCTCGATGGTCGCGACGCCGTTCCTCATGCGACTTACGGATTTCCTGGAGCGCCGCGAGGGGCGAAGCGCCGTCGGGCTGGACGGGCCAGAGCTATCGCCGGAAACCAGCGCGATCGTCGTCGGCTATGGACGGTTCGGGCAGACCGTCGCCCAGATGCTGATGGCCAAGAGCATCGGCGTGACCATAATCGACAAGAACCCCAACCTGATCGAGCGCGTCGGGGAGTTCGGCTACAAGGTCTATTACGGAGACGGCCTACGGATCGACCTGCTCCGAACGGCCGGAGCAGAGACCGCCAAGGTCATTGCCTTTTGCAACGACAATGAAGGCGGGGAATTGAGCCGCGACGCCCTTAAAGCCGTCCTCGAGTCGTTCCCGCAGGCCGCGGTCATGGTGCGTGCATTTGACCGGGTTCATCTGATCGAGCTGGACGGCCTCGATTTGGCCTTTGCAGAGCGTGAGATGTTCGAGAGCGCAGTTGCGATGGGGAAGGCGGCGCTGAAACTGCATGGGGTCGCACAGCATGAGGTTGAACGGGTCGATCGTGAGTATCGGATGCGCGATTGCGAACGGCTCGAGCGGCAAAGCGCGACCGGGGACCTCGCTGCCGGATCGGAACGGGCCTTCACACCCGAACGGGCGCTTCCCGACGAAGAGGTGAGCAGTCCGGCGAGCTAAGCGGCAGGCGGAGCCAGGAACCGCTCAAGCGCCTGGACAATCGAATCCACGACGTCCTTGTGCGCGCCATCTCCGCTTTTGACGTGAAGGTGCGCTTCCGCATAGGACGGGCGGCGCTCTTCCGCGAGCTTTTGCAGCACGGTCCTGGGATCGCCGTTTCGTAGCTGGGCCCGGGTGTCGCGCCGCGAAGTGCGCTCGGCGAGGATATCGACCGGCGCATCAAGCCAGATGGTGATCGCGCGTTCGTTCAAGAGCTTGCGGGTTCCGGGGTCGACATAGGCTCCGCCTCCGGTCGCGATGACTCGGACGTCGCCTTCCAGCAACCGGGCGACAAGGCGCCGCTCGCCGTCTCGAAAGTCGCGCTCTCCGTAGCGCTCGAACATTTCCGCCGGCGGGAAGCCGGACGCGTCCTCGATCTCGGCATCGCTATCGACGAAGGACAAGCCGAGGCGCTTGGCCAGGCGGCGCCCGACCGTCGACTTTCCGACCCCCATGAGCCCGACCAGCACAATTGGCCGATCGAGACGCTTGCTTAAATCCATCGCTTATGGGGCTATACAGCGGCTTAAGCGCTCGGCAAAAGCCGGGTCCATGTCGAGACTTGTCGTGCTCATTATCGTCGCCGTCATCCTGATCGGTGGACTATTCTTCCTGTCGACGCTCCCCAAAGAGCGGCCGACGCAAACCATCGAGGTTGCCGTCCCGCAGGGAGGAAATGCGCAATAAGCCCTTATTGATCGCGTCGGTGGCCGCGGTGATCGCGCTGCCGGCGCTGGCTCAGCAGGCCGCAACGCCGCAGCCCGCACCGACAACGGGCGGACCTGCGACAGCGATTCCCTCGCCGGCGCCGACCGCCTCACCGGCCTCGTCGCCAGCTTCGTCGCCGGAGCCGACGGAGGGCGGAGCTGATGAGACGGCGCTCGAAGAAGTTTCAAATTCCAATCTCCAGCCTCAAGCGCCGACGGTGGAATATCCCGGCTGGGCACGGCGCGATCCTTGGACGGTCGGAGCAATCGATCCTGCCGATGCGGGTCTTTCCAGCGATGCCTTCGGGCAGGCAAGCGGCCAGTTCCTGGCGACCTTGTTGCGGCGGATGCAGACTCCCCTTGCATCCCGCTGGCTGCACATTGCGCTCCGCGACGCCCTGCTCGCGAAGGTTCACGCGCCCACAAATGTGCATCCGGTCGACTGGGTCGCGGAACGGGCCTGGCTGCTGCTCCGCATGGGCGAGGCGGATGCGGCGCGAATGCTCGTCGCGGAGGTCGACGCGGACCGCTTCACGCCCAAGATGGTGCAGGTCGGCGTGCAGAGCGCGCTCGCGAATTCCGATCCGCCCGCGCTTTGCCCGATTGAGGATGGGATCAAGAAATACGATTCGGGCATCCAGCGCCTGGTGCAGGCAATGTGCGCTTCGCTTGCAGGCGAACCGGAAAGCGCCTCGGCAATGATCGACCAGGCCCGGCGTTTCGGCCGAATCGGCGGCGTCGACCTCACCCTGGCTGAAAAGGTGGTGGGCGCTGGCGCCAACGGCCGGACGACGAACGTGGAATGGGACCCCGTCGACTCCCTGACGGCATGGCGTTTCGGACTCGCCACCGGGACCGGCATGATGCCGCCCGATCGGCTGATCAACGCCGCCTCGCCGCAACTCCGCGCATTCCAGGCGCGCGCTCCTCTGCTGACGGCGCAGCAACGGCTTCCATCGGCGATGATCGCTGCCGGGCTCGGCGTCTTCTCATCGCAGACAATGGTCGATCTTTATTCGGCAATTTACGATTCGACCGATCCAGGCGACCTCCCGGACAGCGATGCCTGGCAGCTGCGCCAGGCGTTCGTCGGAAAGGACGCCGACACTCGGCTCGCGGCGATCCGGAAGCTGCTGGCGACCGGCAAGGACGGACTTCAAAAAGAGGCTGCCAGGGCATTGGTCGCGCGCGCGGCGACTTTGGTGACGCCGGACGCAAAGCTTGCCCAGGATGCACCGGAACTGATCTCGGCGATGCTTGCTGGGGGCTACGATGAGGCAGCGGCGCGCTGGATCCCGGTAATTGGCAAGATGGACGACGATGCTGCCGATCGCTGCTGGGCGATGCTGGCGCTCGGCGCGCCGAATGTCGCCGACGTCGGGACCGGCCGGATCAATAGCTTCATCCGGCGCGACAAGAGCCGGGACCATGTCCGAAGCGCGTTGCTTGTTGCTGGTCTTGCCGGTCTCGGCCGCATCAGCACCGACACGGCTAACTCCCTAAACCGCCGCTATGGGCTGGCGCTTGGCCATGTCACCAGCTGGACGAAGATGATCGATGCAGCCGCCGCTCGAGGCCAAGGCGGGACTGTGGTGATTCTTGCCGGCACGGGCTTCCAGACCCAGCGATTTGACCGGGTGCCATCGGCCCATCTTTATCATGCCGTTTCCGCGCTCCAGCACACGGGGCAGGATTTCACCGCGCGGATGATCGCGGCGGAGGCGCTTTCCCGGACGTGACTCCGGATGACCGGGCCCTCGTCGATCGTTTTCTCGAGATGATGGCCGCGGAAGCCGGATCTTCCCAACATACGCTCGCCGCCTATCGGAACGATCTTGAGCGGACGGCGGAGAGCGTTGGCTCGCTTGGGAAAGCATCGTCCGACGATTTATCGCGGCTGGGAGCGCAGTGGCGCGACCTGTCGGCGGCAACCGTCGCAAGGAGGTCTGCGGCTTTGAGGCGGTTCTTCGGGTTCCTCGTCGACGATGGACTTCGCAAGGACGATCCGTCGGCCTCGGTTCCGCGACCGAACCTGGAGCGGCCGCTTCCGCGAATCCTCGAATCGGTCGAGGTCGAGCGAATGTTCGAAGCGGCTGAGGACCGGGCGGCGAGCGGTGAACTGGCGGCTGTCCGAAACCTCGCGCTGCTCGAGCTGCTGTATGGATCGGGTCTCCGGGCGACGGAACTCGTCAGCCTGCCGCGCGGGGCGATGCGGCCTGGACAGCCCTTCCTGATGGTTCGCGGAAAAGGATCGAAGGAGCGGCTGGTGCCGATTTCCTCACGAGCCGAGGCCGCAGTTGCAAAATGGCTGGAGATCGCGCCGGGTGGGACTCAATGGCTGTTTCCCAGCGGAAAGAAGCATTTGAGCCGCGTGCGGCTTTTTCAGATCGTGCGCGCCATGGCCGCCGACGCCGGCATCGCGCCGGACCGCGTGAGCCCGCACGTCCTTCGTCACGCGTTCGCTACTCACCTGCTTTCGGGCGGCGCAGACCTTCGGGTCCTCCAATCGCTGCTGGGCCATGCGGACATTGCGACAACGCAAATCTACACCCACGTCGACAGCGCGAGGCTGGTCGATCTGGTGAATTCGAGGCACCCGCTCGCCACTCGGGATCGTTGACCTTGGCAGCAGCTTCCGCCTACGCCGCGCGACGAATGCAGACCTACCTCGATTTTGAAAAGCCCATCGCCGAGCTGGAAACGCGCGTGGCTGAGCTGCGTGAGACGGCGAGTAGCTCGGACATCGATATCGATGCGGAAGTCTCGCGCCTTGAAACCAAGGCGGGGAAGCTGCTTCGTGACACCTATGCCAAGCTGACGCCCTGGCAGAAGGCACAGGTAGCAAGGCATCCCGACCGCCCTCACTTCAAGGACTTTGTCGCGGGGATTGCGGACGATTTCCTGCCGCTCGCGGGCGACCGTTCCTTCGCCGACGACCCGGCGATCATCGGCGGCCTTGCGCGGATCGGTGGCCGCAGGGTGATGCTGCTGGGCCATGAAAAGGGCGACGACACCGCATCCCGCCTCAAGCACAATTTCGGAATGGCCAAGCCCGAAGGCTATCGAAAGGCGATCAGGCTGATGCGCCTGGCGGACCAGTTCGGGATCCCGGTGGTGACATTGGTGGATACGCCGGGCGCCTTCCCAGGAGTCCAGGCCGAAGAGCGCGGGCAGGCCGAAGCCATTGCCCGCTCGACCCAGGAATGCCTGGCGCTCGGAGTGCCGATGATCGCCGTAATCGTGGGCGAGGGCGGGTCGGGGGGAGCAGTGGCCATCGCGTCGGCAAACCGAGTCCTGATGTTCGAGCATGCGGTCTATTCCGTCATTTCTCCCGAAGGTTGCGCCTCAATCCTGTGGCGTACGGCCGACAAGGCGGCCGAGGCTGCGGAAGCAATGAAGATCACGGCTGCGGATCTCCATGGCCTCGGGGTCGTGGATCGAATCGTGGACGAGCCACTAGGCGGCGCCCAACGGGACCCGGAAGCGGCGGTTGGCGCGCTGAAGGGTGCATTGATCGAGGAGCTAGACGGCTGCACCAAGCTCGGGCCGAGCGAGCTTCGCGCTCAGCGGCGCGCAAAATTCCTGGCGATCGGCTGACTCCCTCGAATCAACAGGAACCCGCCCAGTCATTTTCCGTTCAAATTTGCCGCGCTTAGTTTGCGTGCGAAACAAGGGATGGTGGCTGTTATATGCGTAAACAGATCCTGCTCCTTACGGCGGCCGCGCTGGCAATCGCGCCGGCCGCTGCGCAGCGCCTGCGTTACCTCAATCCGCAAGACATCGCACAAGCACAGCGCGAGCATCCGGAGCTCATTAGAGAGTTCGGTGGCGCGGAGAGCGGCCCGCGAGCCGCCTATGTGGAAAACGTCGGCCGCCGAGTAGGGGCATATTCGGGAGTAGCGAATTCAGGCCAGTCGCTGCACTTCACCACACTGAATTCGGCCGTAGAAAACGCTTTTTCCGTGCCTGGCGGCTATGTCTACATCACGCGCCAGCTGATGGGCCTCATGGACGACGAGTCCCAACTGGCGTTCGCGCTTGGCCATGAGGTCGGCCATATTGCCGCCGATCACGCTCACATCCGCGAGCAATATGCGAGCCGCACCGACGTCTTCGGGGTGCTCGGCCAGATTTTCGGAAGCGTAATCGGCGGGTCGATCGGAAATGCCGCCATTCAAATGGCGCAGCAACGGTCGCAACTTGCGACCCTGAGCTTCTCGCGCGAACAGGAATATGAAGCCGATACGCTCGGCCTTCGGTACATGACGCAGGCCGGTTACGATCCTGCGGGCGCGGCCGGAATTCTCGGCGCCCTCAGCAGGGCAAGTGCGCTCGAATTGCGACTCCAGGGCCGATCCAACCGGCAAGCGCCCGAATGGGCGAGCACCCATCCGCTGAGCGAAAACCGGATGCAACGGGCACTTGCGAATGCGCAGGGGACGGGGCGGCTGGGAACGGGAATCCGGAATCGCGACCAGTTCCTGCGGGAGCTCGAGGGGACCTATGTCGACGATGATCCTGCCCAAGGCGTGATCGAGGGACCGACCTTCACGCACCCCGACCTTCGGGTGCAATTCTCGGTTCCGCAGGGATATCTGATGTCCAACGGAACCGACGCGGTGACGGTCTCGGGCTCCGCCGGCAAGGCCCAGTTCCGCGGCGGCCAATATAGCGGCAGCCTCGACAGCGCGATCCTCCTCGCCTTCAGGCAGCTGACTCGCGGTCAATCCAATTTTCCGGTCCCACCGCCCCAGCATTTGACGATCAATGGAATGCCGGCAGCAGTGACGACTGCGCGCGTCAACACGACATCCGGCACGCTCGACGCAAGCGTCGCTGCCTATCAATGGGATCCGCAGCGCATCTATTATTTCGTGATGTTGACCCCCGGTGGGTATGGCGTCGGCCCATTCACTTCGATGATTAATTCGCTGCGGCGGATCACGCCCGCCGAAGCCGCGGCAATTCGCCCGAAGATCATTCACGTCGAAACGGTAAAGCCCGGCGACAGCTTGCAATCGCTCGCAAGCCGCATGGCCTATCGCGACTTTAAGCTGGAACGTTTCCTGTCTTTGAATGGACTAAGCGCCAATAGCCCCCTGGCGCCGGGCCAGAAGGTCAAGTTGGTCGTTTATGGAATCAGGCGCGGCTAGGCGCCCGTTCCGTCAGGGCATGTAAGTGTTCATCGTCGAAGCGAGGTTGCCCCACGCTCCGCCTACGCCACCGCCCAAGCCCTGCATGCCGCCAATCGCCGCAACGGCGATCAACGCGACAATCAATCCATATTCGATCGCAGTCGCTCCTCGCTGGTTAGCGCTGAGCATGCGCATGATTGTTCGGATAGCGATCACGCCACCCTCCTCTGGTCCACGTCCACACGACCTGTTTACGGCAGCCAGGGTTAACAACTCTTCTTCGTTATAGAGTTAACGCGCGCTCAGCCCTAGTCGCTGTCCAGGCGGCGAAATGGAGCGTCTCGAACGTCTCGACCGTCCGACCGCCGTCGCCAGCGTCGCTGAAGGCCCTCATCGCTGCTTCCCGTGCTGCTCGTCCGACGAATCGCGGCCGCGCGTGAAGGACGTTCGTTGCCGCCATCCCTCGCAAGTCCGCAACAAGCCGGCTTAACGAAGAATAGGAGGCCCCCGCCCGATCCACGTCGACGACTGGATGAGCGAATCCCGCTTCGGACAACAAGGGCGCAAGTGCCGACGCCTCGACCCTCGGATGGACGTGAGGGGCGGCACCCCCGGACATAGAATCCGCCGCCCTCATCGCGTTCCTCAATTGGGGAAGCGTGTCCCCTCCGGAAATTGCGCCGATGAATAGCGCGCCTTCTCCCATGCCATGGCGAATGAGCCGCAAGGCCAACGGCAGGTCGTTGGTGGTGTCGAGCGTGCCGACCGCAAGCACCAGGTCGTAGGCGCCTTGCGCGGGCATCCATGCATCTTCGACGATTGTCTTCGCTTGGGCCTTTGCTGCGAACAGAGGCCCCGGCTCGACCACCTCCACCTTTGCCGCAAGTTCGCCGAGACGGCGAGGCCACTCTGGATCGGGACAACCGAGCAACAGCGCATTCCGAAACTGCCGCTGGACCAGCGCGATCCGTTCCAGGCAGTCGCCGAACGCGCGCTCAAACAAGAACAGCTCGGGTCCAATCCGCGCCGCTCGGTCGCGTCGAAAAGCGCGCAATCTGGTGTCGAACAATTGGGGCACGGTGGCGCTTGTGCGCTGGCATTCGGCGGGCGACAAGCAGCCTGTGATCGTCTCTGCTTTGAAGATTGCCGCAAGTCGGCTGCTCGATTTTGCGCTTCCTCCGCGCTGCTCCGGTTGCGGAACGATCGTCTCAGACGTCCACAGCTTTTGTCCCGACTGCTGGAAGCAGGTGGATTTTCTGGGGCATTCCGGCTGTTCCACCTGCGGCATTCCGCTCGAAGCGACGGAATTGACTATCTGCGGAGCCTGCCTCGCTCGACCGCCGCGAATTGATCGCGCTCGAGCTGCCGTGGCTTACGGCGACCTTTCCAGAAGCCTTGCAATCCACCTCAAATACGGTCGCAAGGTCGCGATCGCACGGACCATGGCGCGCTACATGGCGCCGCTCGTCGGTGAAGGTGAGGATCGCCTGCTGGTGCCGGTGCCACTTCATCGTACCCGGCTCTGGAGGCGCGGTTTCAACCAGTCTTCGCTGGTTGCCAGCGCAATTTCTCGAACGCTCGGGATCGCCAGCAATCCGTTGGCATTGCGCCGGGTCCGGCCCACGCCACCGCTCAAGGGCATGAGCCTGCTTCAGCGGCGGAAGACGGTAGCCGGTGCCTTTCAGGTGCGAAACAAACGGGTGATTGCGGGAAAGACCGTGATCCTGGTCGACGACGTGCTGACGACAGGAAGCACTGCGGAAGCCTGCGCGCGAGCTTTGAAGCGCGCCGGCGCGGCCAGGGTCGAGCTGATCAGCTGGGCGCGAGTGGTGAAACCTTCGCCATTGATGCGTTGAGCACAAAGCCTAAATATTCGGCGTTGAAGGACCGATCGTGACCGTCGAAATCTACACCAAGGCATTTTGTCCCTATTGCTGGCGGGCCAAGCAGCTGCTCGAGGCGAAGGGCGTGAAGTATCAGGAGATTCCCGTCGACTATGGCGGGGAGGCGCGGGAGCTCATGATCCAGCGTGCGAAAGGCCGCACCACTGTCCCGCAGATATTCATCCGCGAACATCATGTCGGCGGATGTGACGATCTCGTTGATCTCGATCGCACCGGGAAGCTCGACGAGCTCTTCGGCAAATGACCCGCATCGCGCTGTTTCAGTCGACCACCGGCATCGATCCGGATGCCAATGGGCGGGCGCTGACCAATGCGATCGAGCAGGCCGCGGCTGGCGGGGCGGAGATGCTGTTCACCCCTGAGATGTCGGGATTGCTGGACCGCGATTCTCAGCGCGCCGCAAAGGTCCTGAAGCCTCAGGATGAGGATGAGGTGCTTGCTGCAGTCCGCGAGGCGGCGGCGCGCCACAAGATCTGGCTGCACATCGGATCACTGGCGTTGCTCGTCGGCGACGGCAAGGTCGCGAACCGTTCCTTCGTCATCGACCGCGAAGGGCAGATCCGCGCCACCTACGACAAGATCCATTTGTTCGACGTCGACCTTCCGACTGGCGAGAGCTGGCGAGAATCCAGCGTCTATTCTGCGGGTACTGGAGCGGTCGTGGTCAGCGGGACTCCCGTCGGCAAGCTTGGCCTCACGATCTGTTACGACCTGCGCTTTCCAGGGCTTTTCGCCCGGCTCGCGGAAACGGATTCCGACGTGATCGCCGTTCCGGCTGCATTCACCGTCCCGACGGGAATGGCACACTGGCACGTGTTGCTCCGCGCCCGGGCGATCGAGGCAGGCCTGTTCATCGTGGCCGCAGCGCAGTTCGGCCACCATGAGGACGGCCGGAATACCTTCGGCCACAGCTTGGTCGTCGATCCCTGGGGAGACGTGCTTCTGGACATGGCTGAAGGAAGTGGGGTCGGATTTGCAGACATCGACCTCAAGCGCATCTCCGAAGTTCGGGCGCGCATACCGGCGCTTAACCACCGACGGCCTATCCCGGATGCGGTGACCATATGATCGTCTTCGATCTCCAGTGCCGCGACGGGGGCGAGACATTCGAAGCCTGGTTTCGGTCGAGCGCCGATTATGAGGAACAGCACGCGGCCGGGCTCGTGCAATGCCCAATCTGCCAGTCCTCCAACGTGGCAAAGGCGCCGATGGCGCCGCGCGTCCCCAAGAAAGTGTCGGACGGCCCAATGGCAAAGATCGCGGCGCTGCAGGCGGAACTGCTGAAGAATTCGCGCTGGGTCGGCGACGAGTTTGTCGACACGGCTCGTGCCATGCACAGCGGGGAAATGGAACGGGAGCAGGTCCACGGAAATGCGACTCTGGAGCAGGCGAAATCGCTCGCCGACGACGGGATTTCCGTCGCGCCACTGCCGCTTCCGGTGACACCGCCCAGCCAGATCAATTGATTGCCGGGGCCGCTGCCCCTATTCAGCCGTCAGTGACCCCGTAGCTCAGCAGGATAGAGCATCAGATTCCTAATCTGAGGGCCACAGGTTCGAATCCTGTCGGGGTCGCCACATCGTCAGGGGCCGAAAAATGGCGACGCAACAAACGGTTAAGAATCATACGGGACTGGCGCATCGGCTGTTCGTCGACCATCCGCGCTCGCTTGGGATGAGTTGGGCCGGGCACGGCGTTGGCGCAGTAGCGATCGGATTCACGCTCGTCGGAGCAGGACTCGCCTGCCTGGTTCACGCGGTCGTTCCGGGATTTTTCACCCAGACCGCGGGGAAGACGATTACCCACATGTACGACCATATGATGCGACGAAAGGCGAGCGCAGCGAACCCGGAGAATTGGCCTGACTACGAAATCTGACCGGCACGTTGCGGTCGCGATAGTCGGAGGCGGTGCGTCGGGCACGATCCTGGCGGCGCAGCTTGCGCGCCGCGGCATCTCCTCCGCGCTGATCGATGGAAGCGGCCGAATGGGGAAGGGGGTCGCTTATTCGACCACCGAAGGCGTCCACCTGCTCAACGTGCCGGCAGAGCGCATGAGCGCCATATCGGGCGAACCAAGCCATTTCGCCGACCGCTATGAAGCGGAGGGCGGAAGCAGGCTCGGCTTTGCGGAGAGACGCTTTTTCGCGAACTACCTCGGCACCGTCCTGGATGAGGCCGTAGCCAGCGGCCGTACCGAGCTGGTCGAAGCGACGGCGGTCAGCAGCAGCCGTAACGGCAGTGGCTGGCATATCCGGTTCGACGACGGCTCTTCGGTCGCTGCGGAAGCGCTGGTGCTTGCGATCGGCAATCAGGAACCGGATTTATTGGCGCCTTTCGCGCATGCCGGTCCTCACTTCATCGACAATCCCTGGGGATTGGACGCCCGTGCCGCCGTGAAGGACCTTGCTTCAAGTGGTGGGGCGGTGCTGATGGTCGGTACCGGCCTGACGATGGTCGACCTCGCGCTCTCCCTGGATGCGGCAGGGCACAAGGGCACGATCGTCGCCTTGTCGCGGCGTGGCCTTGCGCCCCGGGCGCACGCGGATACCACGCCGGCTCCCGTCGAGCGGGATGAGATTCCGATGGGGAGCGTTCTCGGCCTGTTGCGCTGGCTTCGCCGGCGTAGCGCACAAGTCGGCTGGCGCGCGGCCATCGATAGCCTGCGACCGCATAGTCACGCACTTTGGCAAAGCCTCGATCTCGACCAGCAGGTCCGCTTCCTCCGCCACGCGCGACCGTGGTGGGACGTACATCGTCACCGAATCGCTCCCGAGGTGGGCTCCACGATCGCCGGGCTCGTCGCCGACGGCCGCCTTGAGATTGTCGCCGGGAAACTCATTTCCGCTCGACCGACATCGGACGGGCTCGAGGTCCAGTTCCGTCGGCGAAGGTCGCCCAAATCGGAGGCCCGCACGTTCTTTTATGCATTCAACTGCACCGGGCCGCTGCATTCGATCAGCCGGACGAAGAATCCATTGGTTCGCAGTTTGCTCGATGCCGGGGTCGTCAGGCCGGACCGGCTGGGAATCGGCCTTGAGGTAGACGAAGCGAGCCGGGCCGGTGAGCGGACGTGGGCGCTGGGGCCACTTTCGAAGGGGCGCTACTGGGAAATTATCGCGGTCCCGGACATTAGAGAGCAGGCGGCGGCGGTTGCCGAAGACATTGCGAAGGAATTGGCAAGATGAATTCCGCGTTCGACCAAGGCGAGCCCGAGGATGGCGACCTCGTCGAATCCTCGCCGGACTGCGAAATTCCGAATGACGTCAGCGAAGCGATACGAACGCTCATTCGCTGGACCGGCGACGATCCGGATCGGGAAGGATTGCTGGATACGCCGCGCCGCGTCGCAAAAGCCTGGCGCGAATATGCTCGCGGATATGAGGAAGACCCGTGCGCTCATCTTGCCCGTACCTTCGAGGAGGTCGGCGGCTATGATGAGATTGTTCTCTTGAAGGACATTCCGTTCCAGTCGCACTGCGAGCACCATATGGCTCCGATCATCGGCAAGGCCTCGATCGCCTATCTGCCCCGCGACAAGGTCGTGGGAATCAGCAAGCTGGCCCGCGTCCTCCACGGCTTCGCCCGTCGCCTGCAAGTGCAGGAGCGACTGACTGCTCAGGTAGCCGATTGCATCTGGGATCATCTTCAGCCGAAGGGCGTCGCCGTCGTGATCGAGGCGACGCACGCCTGCATGACCGCGCGCGGGGTGAATACTCCGGGCGTAATGATGACGACCAGCCGAATGATGGGGACGTTCCGGGAAGATGAGCGGAGCCGACGCGAAGTGCTGGCCTTGATGGGCTTCTAACCCTGAGACGCATGACGAACGGGGCGATCCCGCTGGCCTAAGGATCGCCCCGTGCCCCACCCCATGGGGTGGTCATTCCCGAATGGAACGAGGAGTGTTAGTTCGTTTCCATTCCGTGCTTGAGCTGGCTCATCTGGTCATGGCCGGCCTTGATCGACTGATAGCAGCGCTGGATCAGGTCATGGCTTTCGCCACGGAGGTCGCCGCTCTCGAGGGCCGCCTGCCATTTCTCCTTCAGGTAATCCTCGCCGCGTTCGACCTCATTGATAATCGACTTTTCGTCGCGGCCGGTGATTGCGGCCTTCAGATCTTCGAAGCGCTGGTGAGTCTTGCCGAGGAATGAGCCGTCGTCCTCAGGATTTCCGCCCAGGCGGCGAACTTCCGATCGGAGTTCCTCCACGATCTCCTGCCGCTCGTTCGCGCGCTGCCGGAAAATCTCCCGGAAGCGTTCATTGTCGACGTCCTTCGCGCTGTTTTCGTAGCCGGTGACGCTGTCGATCGTGGTTGCGATCAACGTATTCAGCGTGCTGATCGTGTCGGAATGTTCAGTCATTGAATTGCTCCGCTTTCGAGGGGTGTCTGCGGTGAACAACGCTCCAGTTCACAAGCCGATGCGAGCAACCGGTCGAAAAAGTCTGGCAGTCGGTCGCGAATTGCTGTCAGCTTGTCTTTCACATTGACCGGGGGGGTCGAAGCCTATGGCACTGACGCGAAGAGCGCTGCTCGAGGATATTGGGCGGATCGGGGGCCTCGGGGCCGCCTACATGGCCATGGAAACGCTCGGCCTCGCGATCCCGACGCCCGCGGGAGCGGAGAACTTCCAGCTTCCCAATTCGGGCAATGGACGGTCGGTCGTGATCCTCGGCGCCGGTATTTCAGGCCTCGTTTCGGCCTATGAGCTGAAGCGGGCGGGTTACCGTGTGACGGTGCTGGAAGCGCGCGACCGGATCGGCGGGCGCGCCTGGTCGATCAGGGGCGGCGATCGCATCGTGCAGATGGGACGCGCCGACCAGCGCGCGACATTCGATCCGGGGCTTTACTTCAACGCCGGCCCAGCGCGCATCCCTTCCACCCATCGCGTGATCCTCGGCTATGCGCGCAAGTTCGGCGTTCAGCTCGAGCCCTTCGTCAACGTCAACCGCAACGCCGGATGGGATTTCGGCGGCAAGGTCTATCCAGAACGCCGAAGAGTCGAGGACATGCGCGGCACCTTGTCCGAACTGCTTGCCAAGGCGATCGACCGCAAGGCACTCGACGGCGTCATTTCGGCGGACGAAATCGCCGCCGTCCGCCAGTTCCTCCAGCCCTATGGTTCGCTGGACGCAAAGGGAAATTATGTCCCCGGAGGGTCGAACGGCTGGTCGGTGGACGGCGGAGGCTATGCGCAGGCGCCTGTTCCGCTGCCCGCTCTGGGGTTCAAGGAACTTGCTCCATCGGGATCGATCATCCTTCCATATTTGTTCGAACATATCTGGGACATGCAATCGACCATGCTGCAGCCGGTCGGCGGCATGGATCGCATCGCGCACGCAATTTACGAGCAGGTTAAACCGGTGGTGCGGATGCGCTCACCCGTCACGGCAATCCGCCGAAGCGGCGGTCGGGTCCGTATCGAACACGGGCCGGGAAATGCCGCCACCGAGGCCGATTTTTGCGTCTGCACCTTGGGAGCCAACCTTCTCGCGAAGATCCCGAATGATTTCTCCCCGGCCAAGCAGGCAGCCTTCAAGAAGGTGCGGTACCTTCCAAGCGTAAAGGTCGCTTTCGAAGCCCCCCGTTTCTGGGAGACTGACGACAATATCTTTGGAGGCCTTGCCTGGACGGACCGGGCGAATGAAAACGTCATCTACCCGTCGAACGGTTTTGGCAGCGCCAAGGGCGTCCTTGTTGGAGCCTATGTCGCCGGATGGACCAACCAGGACAATCCGCAGAAGTTCTCGTCATATCCCGACGCGGAACGGCTGAGGGTCAGCCGGGATTCGGTCGAAGCGCTCCATCCCGGCCGATCGAGACTCTTGACCAAGGGCGTGACGGTGGGATGGGGTCTGATCCCCTATTCAGAAGGCGTGGGCGCGATCTGGCCGGACGGCCCGGGCGGGAATGGAGGACGACCGCCGGAATATGCGGAGCTATTGAAGCCTGAAGGCCCGATCGTCTTCGCTGGCGAGCATCTAAGCTACCAGGGCCTGTGGCAGGAAGGCGCGGCACTTTCGGCGCACGAAGCGATGAAGCTCGTTGCTGCAATGGCGAACGCTAAAAGCGCCTAGCCGCCCACTCCCGGCAGGTGGGCCGCGACCTTCGCCCAGGGCAGGTCGAGCCAGAAGACGGCGAGGGGAAAGGCGACCCAAAGCAAGGCCATTGCGATCCCGAACCTGGTTGCCGGATGGACTTTCCCTAATGTTTTCCGGTCCCACAGCAACAAGGGGACGAACAGTAGGAAGCCCAGCGCGAAGAGGAAGGTCGTTCCTCCCCGGGTCGGAGGAGCGAGCGGCAGGCGCCCGATCGACGGTCCCATGACCACCAGGATCGCTGCACTCAGCATCAGTCTTTTGTGCGACTGGGAGTCACGACGCTTGTTCCAGCCATTCCAGACAAGCAGTGCAAATGGAACGATTACCGCCAGCGGGACGATCGTCCACGTGAGAGCATCGGTGAATGGCGGCTGATTTGCGCGGGCCACTTGCCACACGGCAGTCAGGTACATCACTGGGATCATCAAGATCGCGAAGATCATGCCGGCCTTGCCGAGACGCATGTGCACCTCATGCTTGCGGGCAGCGATCAACTGGGTCTGGGCAACGATCAGCGCCATCCAAAGCGAAAATACGGTTCCATGAAGGATGACGGACGGCGGAAGCGTGGGATTGGGTCGCGGATAGGCGGGGACGATTCCCTTGAAATAAAAGCTCGGCCCAAATCCCAGAAGCACGAGCCCAACGAGGAGCAGCGCCATTCGCGTGTAGAATTTGCGTTCCGATGCCTTTCGATCGGCACCAGATCCAACAATTGTCGCCATCGCCCCCTCCGAGAAATGTCTGCGATTGGACTTTGATCGAAAAATAAGCGCCGATCAACGACCGCGACGTGACGCCGCGCGACGGTTCGTCTCCCACCACAGCGCTCGGCGAAGCCCAAGGGGACTGCAAATGCACTCGACCAAAATTGCCGCTTTATCGCTCCTGCTTTTTGCCGCTCCAGTTAGTGCCGGGCGGGCGGGCCACTCCGTTCCCAGTTTTGCCGCGGCTGTCGCTTCGCCGGGCCGCAGCGCAGACAATGTCAAACTGGATGAATCGCGGAAGCCGGCGGAGCTTCTGCAGTTCCTTGGATTGCGGAAGGGAATGGACGTCCTCGATCTCGCGGGCGGCAATGGATATTGGGCGGAGATCATCGGGCCCGCAGTTGGTCCTAAGGGCCATGTGGCCGTGTGGGCCGGGAGCCAGTTCTACACACCGGAAATCAAGAAATCGTTCGAGGCGTTCATGACGAGGCAACCCAACGTGTCAATCGTCGCCTC
>Ga0070662_100000867_pt1 | contig 18517 bp, 21 predicted proteins | sample KBSC53metaG_FD_65648 | JGI IMG/M metagenome (GOLD analysis project Ga0070662, IMG submission 65648) | Corn rhizosphere microbial communities from Kellogg Biological Station, Michigan, USA - KBS C5-3 metaG | ecosystem: Host-associated > Plants > Roots > Rhizosphere > Soil ...
GCATCAGCGTCGACATCGTGCCGCCGGGGATGCGGTCGTGTCCGTACCACCTGCACCACGCGCAGGAGGAGGCGTTCATCGTCCTCGCGGGCCGCGGCGCGCTGCGCGTCGCCGGCGAGATGCTCGAGCTGAAGGCCGGCGACGTCGCGTTCTTGCCGCCCGGCCCCGACTATCCGCACCAGATCGTCAACACCTCCGATGCGCCGCTCAAGTACCTCTCGATCAGCACCCAGGAGCGTCCCGAGATCGTCGAGTACCCGGATTCGGGGAAGTACCTCGCCATGACCGGCCCGCGCGGCAAGCCCGACTTCGCGCGCATGTCGCGCCGCGACGAGGACCTCGACTACTGGCTCGGCGAGCCGTAAGCGTCGTCGCTACGGCGCCAGCCGCTCGCGCAGCCACGCGGCGCCGTCGCGGCGATAGCGCAGGCGGTCGTGGAGGCGCGACTTGCGCCCTTGCCAGAACTCCCACGTCTCGGGCAGCAACCGGTAGCCGCCCCAATGCGGCGGCCGCGGCGGCTTCAGCATGAACTGGGCGCCGTAGCGCGCCGCGTGGGCGAGCAACGTCGCGCGCGACGCGATGACCTCGCTCTGCGGCGATGCCCACGCTCCGATCCGCGAGTCGAGCGGGCGCGACGCGAAGTACGCGTCGGATTCGGCGTCGGTGACTTTCTCGACTGCGCCCTCGACGCGCACGACGCGCTCGAGCTCGACCCAGTGGAACTGCAGCGCCGCGAACGGATGGACCGCGAGCTCGCGGCCCTTCCGGCTCTGATAGTTCGTATACCAGACGATGCCGCGCGCGTCGACTCCCTTGACGAGCACGATGCGCGTCGACGGTCGGCCGTCGGCGCCGACCGTCGCGAGCGTCATCGCGTTCGGCTCGGGGACCTGGGCGGCGATCGCATCGGCGAGCCAGCGTTCGAACTGCTGCATCGGCTCGGCGGCGGACGCCTCCTCGTCGAGCTCCGCGAGCTCATAGCTCTTGCGCAGCGCGGCAAGGTCGGTCATCGGTCGAGTATAGGAACGCGGCGGGCCGGTGGCGCACGTCTTGCCACGCGAACGTCGTTGGGGGAAGGCCTTACGTAGACCTCCCACTATCTCGATCGATGCCGGTCTTCCATCCTCGCCTCATGGCAGCCCGTCCGACCGTGGTGGTGCTTGCCGCCGGCCGGAGCTCGCGCTTCGGCGTCGGCCACCACAAGCTTGCGCAGCCGCTCGGCGAAACGACCGTGCTCGCGCAGACGCTCGCCAACGCGATCGCGACCCACCTGCGCACGGTCGTCGTCACGATCGCGGCGTTCGTCGATGTCGCGCGCAGCAGCGTCGCGGCGCGCGACGTCGTCGTCCTGCCCGAGGTCGGCTCCGACGGTGGCAGCCAGCTCGGCATGGGCGCATCGATTGCGGCCGGGGTCGGCGCGAGCCCCGATTCGAGCGGCTGGCTCGTGTTGCCCGGCGACATGCCGATGATCCAGCCGGCGACCGTGCTCGCGGTCGCGAACGCGCTCGAGCATCACCCGATCGCGTTCGCGCAGTTTCGCGCTAGGCGCGGCCATCCGGTGGGCTTTGCCGCCGAGCTCTATCCCGAGCTGACCGCGCTGAGCGGCGACGAAGGTGCGCGGCGCATCGTCGCGCGCTATCCGGCGTTCCCGGTCGAGCTCGACGACGCCGGGATCCTCGTCGACATCGACACCGAGGGCGATCTCGAGGCGCTGCGCAGGAGCGTCGCCGCGGCGCGCTTCGGCGGCGGCGACTGGAGCGCCGCCTCGACCTTCTAACGGCGCTTCGAGCGCGGCCGTGTCCGCGCGGCGCTCACGCGGTCAACGCGTGGCGGCGCGCGAGCGCGACGAGCCGCTCGACATCGCGGTCGCGGATTCCGCAGGTGCGCAGCGAATGCGCGGTCTCGATCAGATACGACAGCGTGCTGCCGTAGCGGCCGTTCGCGGTCCGGAAGATCTCGACCAGCTCGCCCTCGCCGAGCCGGCCGGTGTGGCTCGGGCTTTGCCGGCTGAGCGTGAACGCCAGGGCGCGGACGATGCCGTGCGGCGTGCGGCAGGCGAGCCACTTCGGGTCGTAGACGCCCGTAGGCATCTCGCGCGCCCAGAGCCGACGCAGCTCCGGCTCGACCCGTGCCTGCTCGATGCGATAGGCGCGGCCGCGGCACGAGCCGCCGGGAACGAGCGCGAAGACGAGCCCCGGGCACTCGGGCGTGCCGCGGTTGATGCGCGAGCGCATCGCGAGCGCGCGGTGCCAGCCGTGCACCGTGGCCGGCCGTTCCTCGGTCGACTCGAACTCCGGACGCCAGATCAGCGACGCATAGCCGAACACCCAGACGTCGCCGCGGCCACCCCACTCGCCGAGCGTGTGATCGAGTAGCCGCGCCGGGTCGCGCGCGTGGGCATGGGGAACGAATGGAGTTGCCATCGCCGCCTAGAATCGGTCGCCGAGAGCAGCCGCCAGAGCCATGCCCGATCGCAAATCGTCTTCCACGAGCAATTCTTCTCGCACCGCGGCCAAGGTCGCCGTCGCGGTCCTGATCGTGATCGCCATTGCAGGATTCGTGCTCGCCGGCCTGAAGGCGGGGAAATCCGCGCCCGAGCAGGTCGCCGCAGCGGAACCAACGCAGGAGGCCGCCGCTGCGCCGACTGCCGCAGCGCCAGCCACGGCGGCGCCGGACGAGCCCGCGGTCCCCGCCAACATCGTCGCCTTCGCACCTTCGTCGTCGAACCTTGCCGAGAAGGAGCTCGCAAAGGTCCGCACCATCGCCGAGACGGCCAAGAAGAAGAACCGCGAGGTCCACATCGTCTCGACCGCCGAGGTGTCGCAGTTCGGCCTTGCCCAGCAGCGCGCGAATCTCGTCCGCCAGACGCTCGAGCAGGGGGGTGTCCCGCTGGCGCGGATGACGATCAAGATCTCGCAGGTCCCGCAGGGGACCGTCTCGGCGACCGAGGCGAACCGGGTCGCGATGGTCCTGCAGTAGGGGCCCGCACGGCGCAGTCTTCCAGCGACCGCCGTCTGTTGCGATGAAGCAGGCCGTCGTCGACGTCACTGGGCGGATCCGCGAGCGCAGTGCCGCGGCGCGCCGGGCGTACCTGGCGAGGATCGATGCGATGTCGAGCCGGCCGCGCGGCGCCGACCGGCTCGGCTGCGCCAACCTCGCGCACGCGACCGCCGCGCTGCCCGCCGCCGACAAGCTGAGCGTCGTCGCCGCGCGCGCGCCCAACATCGGCATCGTCACGGCCTACAACGACGTCCTTTCGGCGCACCAGCCGTACGAGCGCTTCCCGGCGGTGATCCGCGACGCCGCGCACGCGCTCGGCGCGACCGCGCAGGTGGCCGGCGGCGTCCCCGCGATGTGCGACGGCATCACGCAGGGACGGCCGGGGATGGACCTCAGCCTCTTCTCGCGCGACACGATCGCGATGGCGACTGCGATCGCGCTCTCGCACGACACCTTCGACGCCGCGCTGCTGCTCGGCATCTGCGACAAGATCGTCCCGGGGCTGCTGATCGGGGCGCTCCACTTCGGTCATCTGCCGTGCCTGTTCGTCCCCGGCGGGCCGATGGCGAGCGGCCTTTCGAACGTCGAGAAGACGCGCGTTCGCGAGCAGTACGCGCTGAAGCAGGTCGGCCGCGACGCGCTGATGGCGGCCGAGGCGGCGTCGTACCACGGCCCGGGGACCTGCACGTTCTACGGCACCGCGAACAGCAACCAGATGCTCCTCGAGGCGATGGGCCTGCACGTGCCCGGCGCCGCGTTCGTCCATCCGCACGATGGCCTGCGCGACGCGCTGACAGGCGAAGCAGTCCGGGTCGTCCTTGCAAACGCCGGCTGGCAGCGCGCCGCGCACGATGGCGAAGCGCGCCTGCTGCCGATCGGCAGGCTCGTCGACGAGCGCTCGATCGTCAACGCGATGGTCGCGCTGCTCGCGACCGGCGGCTCGACCAACCACGTCATCCACTGGGTCGCGGTCGCGCGCGCGGCGGCGATCACGATCGACTGGTCCGACTTCGCCGCGCTGTCGCGTGCGACGCCCCTGCTTGCCCGCGTCTATCCGAACGGCAGCGCCGACGTCAACGCGTTCCAGGCTGCCGGCGGCCCGGGCTTCGTGCTGCGCGAGCTGATCGACGCCGGCTGCCTGCACGCCGACGCATCGGCCGTCGCGCGCGGCGGCATGCGCGACTACACGCAAGTGCCCGAGCGCGCCGACCGCGGCGTCGCGTGGCATCAGTTGCCGGCGGCAAGCGGCGACGAGACGGTCGTGCGCACGGCGACGCAGCCGTTCAGCGAGGAGGGCGGCTTGAAGCTCCTTGCCGGCAATCTCGGCCGCGCCGTCATCAAGGTCTCGTCGGTCCCTGCCGATCGCTGGATCGTCGAGGCGCCAGCGCTCGTCTTCGATTCGCAGGAGGCGATGCTCGAGGCATTCGACGCCGGCAGGCTTGCGCGCGACGTCGTCGCGGTGATCCGCTTCCAGGGTCCGCGCGCCAACGGCATGCCCGAGCTGCACAAGCTGACGCCGCCGCTCGGCGCGCTGCAGAAGAAAGGCTTTCGCGTCGCCCTCGTCACCGACGGCCGGATGAGCGGCGCATCGGGCCAGGTGCCGGCGGCGATCCACGTCAGCCCCGAAGTCACGGCCGGCGGTGCGCTCGGCAAGGTGCGCGACGGCGACATCGTTCGCATCGACGCGCACGCGGGTACGCTCGATGCGCTGGTCGATGCCGACGTCTGGCGCGCGCGCGAGGTCGCCGCGCTGCCGCCCGCGCACGCCGACGCCAACGGTCGCGACTACGGCCGCGAGCTCTTCGCCGGGATGCGCAGGAACGTCGTCTCCGCCGAGGAAGGAGCGTGCACATGGCTGTGAGCGACACGCTCGAGCCGCTCGCGCTCGCGGCGCCCGGGCCGGTGATTCCGGTGATCGTCGTCCAGAGCGTCGACGACGCCGTGCCGCTCGCGCGCGCGCTCGTCGCCGGCGGCGTCCGCGTCCTCGAGGTGACGCTGCGGACGCCCGCGGCGCTGGCTGCGATCGCGGTGATCGCGCAGCAGGTTCCCGATGCGATCGTCGGTGCCGGCACGGTGCGGAGCGAAGCCGACGCGCGCGCTGCGCACGCCGCCGGCGCGCGCTTCGCCGTCAGCCCGGGCTGGTCGCCGCGCGTCGCCGCCGCGTGCCGCGCGCTCGGGCTGACGCTGCTGCCCGGCGCGGCGACCGCGAGCGAGGTGATGCAGGCGGCGGACGACGGCTTTCGCTTCCTCAAGTTCTTCCCGGCGGCCGCGGCCGGCGGCACGGCGATGCTGAAGGCGTGGGCGAGCCCGTTCGCCGACGTCGTCTTCTGTCCGACCGGAGGCATCGATGCGAAGACCGCGCCCGAGTACCTCGCGCTCGCCAACGTCGTGGTCGTCGGCGGCTCGTGGCTGACTCCCGCCGACGCGATCGCCGCCGCCGACTGGCCACGCATCGAGCGGCTCGCGCGCGACGCCGCGAGCCTCGCGCGCCGGCGCTGACGCGCCCTTGCACAGCTCAGGCGTCGCGCTCGATCAGCTCGATCTTGTAGCCGTCGGGGTCGGCGACGAACGCGATCATCGTCGTCCCGCCCTTGACCGGACCGGGCTCGCGCGTCACGGTGCCGCCGCCGGCGCGGATCTTCTCGCACGCACCGCGAATGTCGGGCATGCCGAGCGCGATGTGGCCGTACGCGGTGCCAAGCTCGTACGAGCTCACGCCGTGGTTGTAGGTGAGCTCGATCTCGGCCTGCTCCGGATTCGAGCCGTAGCCGACGAAGGCGAGCGAGTAGCCCTGCTCGGGCCGCTCGGTCGTGCGCAGCAGGCGCATTCCCATCACGCGCGTGTAGAAGTCGATCGAGCGTTGCAGGTCGCCGACGCGAAGCATCGTGTGCAGGAGTCTCATGCTCGTCTCAGGTCTGGTCGAAGATGAAGCAGGTCGTCGAGCCGTGAGCGTACAGCTTGCCGTCGCTTCCGGTGAGTTGGGCATCGGCGGTCGCCATCCGGCCGCCGGCGTGGATGATCCGGCTTTCGGCGCGGACGAACGGGACCTTGTCGGTGAGCGGGCGGACGATGTTCACCTTGAGCTCGGCGGTCGTGTAGGCCTTGCCCTCCGGCAGCACCGACTGCACCGCGCAGCCGAGCGCCGAGTCGAGCAGCGTCGCGGTCCAGCCGCCGTGCACGGTGCCCATCGGGTTGTAGTGCGCGAAGGAAGGGCGGCCCTGGAAGACGACCCGGCCATGCTCGGCCTCGACGAGCATGAAGTCGAGCGTCTCGGTGATCGGCGGCGCCGGGATGTCGCCGGCGATCATCGCCTGGAAGATTGCAAGGCCCGATTTGCCCGCGATCTGCTCGCGCGTCGCGACGCCGTAGCGGACGCCGCGCTTGCGCCAGTCGTCGTCGGCGGCTTGCCAACGCGCGAGGAGGTCGGCGGGCGAGAGGGCGGCGGCGTCTGTCATGGCGGCTCCGGTCGGCAACGTCAAACGATTGTAGCTACAATCATCCGATGCCGACCACCGAGGACCGCCGCACGCCGCGCGGCTGCACCAGCTTCAAGCTTCGCCAGCTGACGCGCCGCGTCAGCCAGCACTACGACCGCGTCGTCGCCGGCTGCGGGCTGAAGACGACGCAGTACTCGCTGCTGTCGCACATCGAGCGGCTCGGCCCGGTTCGGCCGAGCGATCTCGCCGCGGCGATGGCGATGGACGCCTCGACGCTGACGCGCAACGTCCAGCCGCTGCTCGAGCACGGCTGGGCCGCGGTCGGCCCCGGCGCCGACGGCCGCTCGCGCCTCGTCACGCTCACCGCGAAGGGGCGCGCGAAGCGCGTCGAAGCGCAACGCGCGTGGAAGCGCGCGCAGCTCGCATTGAACGCGCAGCTCGGCAGCGACCGCGTCGCCGAGCTGCATGCGCTGATCGACGACTGCATGGCGGCGCTCGCCGCCGCACCCGAGGAGACCACCGATGCCTGATGCCGCCCCTGCCGAAGCTTCGCCGCGCGCCTCGCGCTGGGCGGTGCCGCTCTGGCTCGTCCTGCTCGCGGCCGGCGGCGTCTTCGCGGTCACGATGGGAGCGCGCCAGTCGATGGGTCTCTTCCTCGGCGTCCTCAACTCGACGACCGGGCTCGGGCTCGCGAGCATCAGCCTGGCGTTCGGCGTCGGCCAGCTCTGGTGGGGCCTGACGCAGCCGGCCGCCGGCATCGTCGCGGATCGCTACGGCGCCGGCCGTGTCCTCCTCGTCGGGCTCGTCCTCGTCTGCATCGGCACCGCGCTCGTGCCGTTGATGACGACGACGCTCGGCCTCGTCCTCGCGATCGGCGTTCTCGCTGCGGGCGGCGCGGGGCTGGCCGGACCATCGGTGCTGCTCGCGGCGACGGCGCGCCTGGCCCCGCCGGCACGGCGCGGCATCGCGACCGGCATCGTCAACGCCGGCGGTTCGTTCGGTCAGTTCATCTTCGTTCCGATCGCTCAGGGCATCACCGCGCTCGCCGGCTGGGCGGTCGCGATCCAGAGCATGGCGGCGATCGTGCTGCTCGCGCTGCCGGCGGCGTGGGTCCTGCGCGGCAGCGCGCGCCAGGCGACGACCGGTGCAGCGAGCGCGACCGGCGCCGCCGCGCTGCCGGCGCGCGCCGAGACGACGCGCGAGGCGATCGCGCGCGCGATGCGCACGCCCGGCTACCTGCTGCTCGCCGCGGGCTTCTTCGTGTGCGGCTTTCACGTCGCCTTCATTGCGACGCACCTGCCCGGCGTCGTCGCCGCATGCCAGCTGCCGCCCGCGGTCGGCGCGTGGGCGCTCGCCGTCGTCGGCCTCTTCAACATCGTCGGCAGCTTCGCGATCGGCTGGGCGGTCGGCCGCTGGCGGATGAAGTCGCTGCTGTCGCTGATCTACGCGGCGCGCGGCGTCGCGGTGCTGCTCTTCCTGCTCGCGCCGAAGACCGAGGCGGTCGTCCTCGTCTTCGCCGCCGTCATCGGCCTCACGTATCTCTCGACCGTGCCGCCGACCGCCGGGCTCGTCGCCAAGTTCTTCGGCACCGCGCACATGGCGACGCTGTTCGGCTTCGTCATGCTCTCGCACCAGATCGGCGGCTTCCTCGGCGCCTGGCTCGGCGGCAAGGCGTTCGAGTGGACCGGGAGCTACGACTGGATGTGGTACGCCGACATCGTGCTGGCCGCCGGCGCGGCGCTGATCCACCTGCCGATTCGCGAAGCCGTCGTTCCGCCGCGCGTCGCCGCCGCGGCGGCGTGACGGCTCACGGGGTCGCCGTCGACGGCATCGTGTAATTGAGCGCGAGCCGGCCGCCGTCGACGTAGACGACCTCGCCGGTCATGTAGCTCGCGGCGTCGCTGGCGAGAAACGCGCACACCGCGGCGACCTCGGCGGGGTCGCCGAGGCGGCGCAGCGGCGTGCGGCTCATGATCCGCGCCTTCGCCTCCTCGCTGCCGAGCACTGCCTTCTGCGCGAGCTCGGTCGCGATCGTTCCCGGCGCGACGGCGTTGACGCGCACGCCCCGGTCGGCGAGCGCGAGCGCCATCGCGCGCGTCAGCTGATCGACGCCGCCCTTGCTCGCGTTGTAGCTCGCGATCGTCGGGATCGCGGTGACGCCGTTCACGGAGCTCATGTTGACGATCGCGCCGCGACCGGCCTTCGCCATCTCGCGCGCGACCGCCTGCGCGACGAGGAACGCACCCTTCAGGTTGACGCCGATCACCGCGTCCCAGTCGGCCTCTTCGACCTCGAGGAACTCGGCGGCGCGAAAGATGCCGGCGTTGTTGACGAGGACGTCGACGCGGCCGAAGGCGGCGAGCGTCGCCTGCAGCGCGGAGTCGACGTCGGCGCGGCGGGCGACGTCGCACGCGAACGCCGCGGTGCGGCCGCCGGCAGCGGCGAGCTCGCGCGCGAGCGCTTCGGCGCCGTTGGTGTCGACGTCCCAGAGGGCGACCGCGGCGCCGCTCGCTGCAAAGAGGCGCGCACACGCGGCGCCGATGCCTTGGGCAGCACCGGTGACGACGACGGCGCGGCCGGCGAAGTCGAAGCGGACGTCGTTCAATGCGTTCTCCTGTCGAGCCAGATCGCGAGGCCCTGTGCGTTCAGCTCGAGGTCGAGCGCGAGCAGCTCGCGGATGCGCTCGTCTGCGAGCGTCACGCCGTGGGCGCGCAGGCTCGCGAGGTGGATCGCCTCGAGTCCGCTGACGAGCACGTCGTGGCGATCCGGCCCGGGCATCGTCGTGCGCGCGAACGCGACGACCGCGTCGAGCTGCCCGAGCAGCAGCGCGCCGAGTCGGGCGACGTCGCCGACGCGGCCGTAGTGCGTCAGGTGCATGTGCTCGGGAGCGAACGCGAGCATGCGCTCGATGGAACGGCGCAGCGCCGCGGGCTGGAACTGCACCGGCGTCGTCGTCGGCATCACCCAGGCCCCGAGCGCGGTGTCGAAGTCGCGGTACGAAAGCCCGAACGTGTCGCCGGTGAAGAACGCCCGGCTCGCCTCGTCCCAGATGCAGTGGTGATGCATCGCGTGGCCGGGCGTGTCGAGGAAGCGGAGCGCCCGGCCGGCGAGCTCGATCGTCGTGTTGTCGCCGGTCGTGACGACGCGCTCGGCGGGCACCGGGACGAGCGATCCGTACGAGCGCGCGATCTCCTCTTCGCCGTAGACGCCGGTCGCGCTGCGGATCAGGTGGCGCGGATCGACGAGGTGGCGCGCACCGCGGCGATGGACGACGAGGCGGGCATTCGGCAAGTGCCGCATCAAGAGACCCGCGCCGCCGGCGTGATCGAGGTGGACGTGCGTCGCGATGACGTAGTCGACCGCATCGACGCCGACGCCCGCGCCGGCGAGCGCGGCGAGCAGGCGCGGCACGGCGTCGTTGGTTCCGGTGTCGACGAACGCGGCGCGGCCGCGCTCGACGATCAGGTACGCGGCGTCGAAAAGCGGGCGGTGAAAGCCGGTGTCGACGACGCGGATGCCGTTGCCGATCGCCTCGACGAACGCCGACTCGGGATCGGCGGTGGCGGCGTTGGATCGGTTCACGCGGGCCTCGTTAGGTCAATCCATTCTAGGGAGCGCAGAGGGCGCGCCCGATGCGAGGTGAACGATCGGAGAGCAGAATGGCATTCACGGCGGCGGCGCACGCGCCGAGCGAGGTGGTGCCATGAATTCGTTCGATCGACCTCTCAGCCGCGGCCTCGCCGTGCTCGCGCTCGCGGTGCTCGCCTCGTGCTCCACCGCCCCGGGCGCGTTGCCGCCGGGAACGCCGATCGAACAGGCACGCGGCACCTTCGGCGGCGTCTCCGGCGAGTACCGGCTTCCCGATGGCGGCACGCGGCTCGAGTTCCGCCAGGGCACCTACGGCAAGCAGACCTACATGCTCGACTTCGACGCCCGCGGGCTGCTCGTGTCGTCGAAGCAGGTGCTGACGCCGGAGACGTTCGCGACGATCACCCCCGGGCTGACACCCGAGCAAGTGCTGATGCGGATAGGCCATCCGGCATACGTGTTCCCGGTCGGCTATCAGAAGCTGCAGGTCTGGAACTATCGCTTCGGCGGCATGGAGGGCGACTGCGTCGTCTTCCAGGTATCGATCAGCAACGTCACGGGCATCGTCAGCGACGCCGGGCCGAACACCGACCCGGCGTGCAGCCGCGGCGGCGGCGACAAGAGCAGCTAGCGCCTCAGGCAGGCAGCAGCTGCCTGAGCACGAACGGCAGGATGCCGCCGTGGCGGTAGTAGTCGACTTCGATCGGCGTGTCGATCCGCAGCACCAGCGGGATGCGTCGTGCCTCGCCGCCCTTGGCGTGAACGACGAGGGTCGCGTCCTGCTGGGGCTTGAGCGTTCCGCCGAGCTCGATGTCGAACGTTTCGTCGCCGCGGATGCCGAGCGACTCCCACGAATCGCCTGACTTGAACTGCAACGGCAGCACGCCCATGCCGACGAGGTTCGAGCGGTGGATGCGCTCGAAGCTGCGCGCGACGACCGCCTGGATCCCGAGCAGCTGCGTGCCCTTGGCGGCCCAGTCGCGGCTCGAGCCGGTGCCGTACTCCTCGCCGCCGAAGACGATCGTCGGCGTCTTCTCGGCGATGTACTTCATCGCGGCGTCGTAGATGAACATCTTCTCGCCCGAGGGCTGGAAGAGCGTGACGCCGCCTTCCTCGCGCGAGCCGTCGGGGCCGGGCGGGATCATCAGGTTCTTGATCCGCACGTTGGCGAACGTGCCGCGCATCATCACCTCGTGGTGGCCGCGGCGCGAGCCGTACGAGTTGAAGTCGGCCTTGGCGACGCCGTGCTCCTTCAGCCAGCTGCCGGCCGGCGACGCTTCCTTGATCGATCCCGCCGGGGAGATGTGGTCGGTCGTGATCGAGTCGCCGAAGAGCGCCATCGCGCGCGCGCCCTGGATCGCCGCAGGCGGCGGCGGCGGCGTCATCTCGAACTGCTCGAAGAACGGCGGCTCGGCGATGTAGGTCGACCTCGGCCAGTTGTAGACCTGGCCGCTGACGCCGCGGATCTGCTCCCAGAGCGGGCCGGCGTCGGTCGAGATCTTCTCGTAGTTGCCGCGATACGCGGCGCCGTTCATCGCGAACTTCATCAGCGCGCCGACCTCTTCGCTCGTCGGCCAGATGTCGCCGAGCCAGACGTCCTTGCCCTTCTTGCCCTTGCCGACCGGCTCGGTCATGAGGTCCTTGAGCACCGTCCCGACGATCGCGTAGGCGACGACGAGCGGCGGGCTGGCGAGAAAGTTCGCCTTCAGGTTCGGGTGGATGCGCGCCTCGAAGTTGCGGTTGCCCGAGAGCACGGCCGCGCAGACGAGGTCGTTCTTCGTGATCGCGTCGTTGATCTCGGGAGTCAGGTCGCCGGCGTTGCCGATGCACGTCGTGCAGCCGTACGCAGCGAGGTTGAAGCCGAGCTTCTCGAGGTAGGGCAGGAGCCCGGCGCGGGTCAGGTACTCGGTGACGATCCGCGATCCGGGCGCGAGCGACGTCTTGATGTGCGGCTCGACCGTGAGGCCGGCCTCGACCGCCTTCTTGGCGAGCAGGCCGGCGGCGATCATGACGCTCGGGTTCGAGGTGTTCGTGCACGACGTGATCGCCGCGATGAGGACGTCGCCGTTGCCGATCGTGCGGTCGCCGAGATCGGGCTGCTTCGGCGGCGCTTCATGGACCGCCGACGCGAGCGTCGGCTTGTTGGCATTCATCTCGTCGACGAAGCGCGGCGCGCCCGGCTGCACCGAAGGCGTTCGCGGGATGCCCTTGCCGCTCGGGTCGCTGGCGCGCTCGTCGACGCGGGCGTCGTCCGAGCGCACGTGGTGGCGCGTCAGCAGATGGCCGGCCGGCTGGTTGAAGCCGTTCTCCGCCGGCGGCTTGCTGAAGAGCGACGTGAAGGTGTTCTTGACGTGGCCGATCTCGATCCGGTCCTGCGGCCGACGCGGGCCCGACAGGCTCGGCGCGACGGTGCCGAGATCGAGCCGGACGACCTTGCTGTAGTCGATCTGGCCGGCGCGCGGCATGCCGTACATGCCCTGCGCCTTGAAGTACGACTGGAAGAGCTCGATCTCGTCCTTGGTCCGGCCGGTGCCGTGGAAATAGTCGATCGTCTTGTCGTCGACCGGAAAGAAGCCCATCGTCGCGCCGTACTCGGGCGCCATGTTGGCCATCGTCGCGCGGTCGGGAACCGAGAGGCTCTCGACGCCTTCGCCGAAGAACTCGACGAACTTGCCGACGACCTTCTCGCGCCGCAGGATCTCGGTGACCGTCAGCACGAGGTCGGTCGCGGTGACGCCTTCGCGCAGCCTCCCGTTGAACTCGAAGCCGACGACGTCGGGCGTCAGGAAGTAGACCGGCTGGCCGAGCATCGCCGCCTCGCCCTCGATGCCGCCGACGCCCCAGCCGACGACGCCGATGCCGTTGATCATCGTCGTGTGGCTGTCGGTGCCGACGAGCGAGTCGGGGTAGTAGACCGGCGCCGCGCCCTCGGCCGGCGCCGCGCCTTTGTGGACGCCGCGCGCGAGGTACTCGAGGTTGACCTGGTGGACGATGCCGAACCCGGGCGGAACGACGCCGAAGGTGTCGAACGCCTGCATCCCCCACTTCATGAACTGGTAGCGCTCGAGGTTGCGCTTGAACTCGAGCTTCATGTTGAGGTCGAGCGCGTTCTTGGTGCCGAAGTAGTCGATCATCACCGAGTGGTCGACGACGAGGTCGACCGGCACCAGCGGCTCGATCGCCTTCGGATCCTTGCCGAGCCGCGCCGCGACGCTGCGCATCGCGGCGAGGTCGGCGAGCAGCGGCACGCCGGTGAAGTCCTGCAGGACGACGCGGGCGACGACGAACGGGATCTCGTCGAGGCGCGGCGCGCCCGGCTTCCAGCCGGCGACCTCGACGACGTGCTCCGGCGTCACTTTCTTGCCGTCGCAGTTGCGCAGCACCGACTCGAGGACGATGCGCATCGACACCGGCAGCCGCGCGACGTTGGGATACGTCTTCTGCAGCTCGGGAAGCGAATAGAAGCTGCCGGTCTTGCCGGAAGCGGTCTTGAACGTGCGGAGCGTGTTGGCGAATGCGTGCGGCATGGTGTTCTCGTTTGGCAGATGCGGGGGCTTCAGCGGCGTCGCGGCTCGATCACCTTCAGCCCCTTGAAATAGTCGCGAAAGAAGCTCGCGTCGCGGGTGACGAGGGCGTCGCACTGGAGGAGAGCATGCGCCCCGATCAGGAAATCGGCAACGACGCGGTCGCGGCGGCCGCCGCGGTCGAGAAAGCGTCGCTGCATGTGGCCGGCGCGAACGGCGGCCTGCTCGCTCGTCGGCAGATAGCGGATGCCGAGCGACGACAGGCCCTCCATGGTCGACTCGGAGCCGGCGAGCAGGGTGTGGATCTCGGCGACGACGGCGTCGCAGACGACGACATCGCCGGCGCCGAGGGCCTCGCTCAGGCACGTTTCCGACGCCTCGCCGTAGTGAGGATCGGCGGCGAGGACGTCGACCAGCACGGACGAGTCGACGGCGATCATTTCGCTCGCTTCGGCCGTGCGCTGCCGGTCGGCGCGACGTAGGGATCGCCGGGGGCGCGACCGCGCAGCGCGCGCATCGCCTCGTCGGTCGTCGCGTGGCCGTCGGCGAGCTTGAAGCGGCCGCGGAGCCGCGAGATCGCCTCGTCGACGTTCTTGCGCAGGATGATGCGGCCGCCGTCGAGCTCGACCTTCAGCTGCGTTCCCTTGACGAGGCCGAGCGCGTCGCGCACGGCCTTGGGCAGCGTGATCTGCCCGCGTTCGGCGACCGTCGCTTCCATGGCCGACTCCTCTGATCGAATCCGTATGCCTGGATTGTGCATACTTTTGGGAGCATATTCAAGGCCGGCAACCGGTCCCGGCAGCGTCAGCTGCGGCGAGTCTCGAAGTCGCGCAGGTAGGCCGCGAGCGCGCGTACGCCCTCGACCGGCATCGCGTTGTAGATCGAGGCGCGCATGCCGCCGACGATGCGATGGCCCTTCAGCGCGAGCAGCCCCGCCTCGCGCGCGCCGGCGAGGAAGTCGGCGTCGAGCGCCGGGTCGGGCAGATGGAAGCACACGTTCATCAGCGAACGGTCGGCGGCGACGACGCGGGTCCGGTAGAAGCCGCTCGCGTCAAGGCAGCCGTACAGCAGCTCGGCCTTGGCCCGATTGCGCTCGGCCATCGCGGCCAATCCGCCCTGCGCTGCGATCCAGTCGAAGACGAGGCCGGCGACGTAGATCGCGTACGTCGGCGGCGTGTTGATCATCGAGTCGTTCGCTGCCTGCACCGTGTAGTCGAACGCGGTCGGCGTCGTCGGCAGCGCGCCGCCGAGCAGGTCGTCGCGGACGATCACGATCGTCAGCCCCGCCGGACCGATGTTCTTCTGCGCGCCGGCGTAGATCAGCCCGTAGCGCGAGACGTCGAGCGGGCGCGAGAGGATGTCCGACGACATGTCGGCGACGAGCGGGACGTCGCCGGTGTCGGGAGTCCAGTGGTACTCGAGGCCGATGATCGTCTCGTTCGAGCAGATGTGGACGTAGGCGGCGCTCGCGTCGAGCTGCCACTCGCGCTGCGGCGGGATCGCGGTGAAGCCGTTGGCCTCGGCGCTCGCCGCGACGTTGACGGTGCAGTAGCGCGCGGCTTCCGCGATCGAGCGCCTCGACCAGTCGCCGGTGTTGACGTAGTCGGCGCGCGTCCTGCCGCGCAGCAGGTTCATTGGCACGATCGCGTTCTCGCCAATCGCGCCGCCTTGCAGGAACACGATCTTGTAGTTGTCGGGAACCGCGAGCAGCGCACGCAGCGAGGCGAGCGTCGCCGCGTAGATCGACATGAACTCCTTGCCGCGATGGCTCATCTCCATCACCGACACGCCGCTGCCGTGCCAGTCGAGCATCTCTTCGGCGGCGCGGCGCAGGACGGGCTCGGGAAGGGCGGCGGGACCGGGGCTGAAGTTGTAGGGGCGCGTCATGCGGTCGATTATCGAGCGCAGGGTGGCGCCGGAAATGACAACGCGCCCCGGAGGGCGCGCTGCAATGCGGGCACGAACGTGCTAGCGCGTCACTTCGTGCTCGATGTCGTTCCGGTGCCGGCGGCGGTGCCGGCCTCGACGACCGCCTTCAGCGGCGCAGCTTCGGCGGCTGCCTTGCCGGACTTGGCTTCGGCGACCAGCTCGCGCTGCTTCGGGCAGATGCAGTCGTCGACGAGCCGCTTGCCCGCCTTGACGTCGAGCAACATCGACTTGGCGGCGATCTGCACCATCAGCGTCTGGCCGCGCACGTCTTCGAGGCGGATCGCACCGGTCGACGACAGCACCGGCTTCATCAGCCACGTGCCGTTGCCGAACTTCACGTCGGCGTACGCGGGGTACTTCGTGCTCTGCACGACGCTGACGTTCTGATTGAACTCGCAGTCGTACGAGCCGTAGAAGACGAGCTCGGCGGCCTTGACCTGGTCCGGCGATGCGTCGGCGACGGTGAACGCCGGCTTGGCCGGAGCCGTCTTGGCGGCGGGCTTCGCGGGCTGCTTGATGCGGTCGGCCGCGAGCGCGGGAGCGGCGGCGAGGGTGGAGGCGAACAGCGCGGCGACGATCGGCGCGCAGCGAAACGGCTTGGGCATGGCATCGGCCTTTCAGCGGGAACTTGTGCGCGGCGATTGTCGTCCAGCGACGCGTGCGCGGCGCCCGCTTTACCGGCCGTTACCGCGTGCGCGGGAACTCCGTCACGAGTGCGCTGCGCGCCGGCTCAAACCAGATGCTTGACGCCGTCCTGCTCCTCCTGCAATTCCTTCAGCGTCGCGTCGATGCGCTGCTGGCTGAAGGCGTCGATCGGCAGGCCGTCGATAACCTCGTAGTCACCGCCCGAAGTCGTGACCGGGTAGCCGAACATCGTGTCCTTCGGAATTCCGTATTGGCCGTCGGACGGAATTCCCATCGTCACCCAGCGGCCGTTCGAGCCGAGCACCCAGTCGCGCACGTGGTCGATCGCCGCGTTCGCCGCCGACGCCGCCGACGACAGCCCGCGCGCCTCGATGATCGCGGCGCCGCGCTTGCCGACGGTCGGCAGGAAGACGTCGCGGTTCCACGCGTCGTCGCCGATCATGTCCTTCACCGACTTGCCGTCGACCGTCGCGAAGCGGTAGTCGGCATACATCGTTGGCGAATGGTTGCCCCAGACCGCGACCTTCTCGATCGTCGCGACGGGCTTGCCGGATTTCGCGGCGAGCTGGCTCGCGGCGCGGTTGTGGTCGAGCCTCAGCATCGCGGTGAAGTTGCGCCGCGGCAGATCGGGAGCGCTCTTCATCGCGATCCACGCGTTGGTGTTGGCCGGGTTGCCGACGACGAGCACCTTGACGTTGCGCGACGCCGCCGCGTTCAGCGCCTTGCCCTGCGCGGTGAAGATCTGCGCGTTCGCCGACAGCAGGTCCTTGCGCTCCATTCCCGGCCCGCGCGGCCGCGCGCCGACGAGGAGGGCGTAGTCGGCGTCCTTGAACGCGGTGTTCGGGTCGCCGTGCGCGCTCATGCCCGCGAGCAGCGGGAACGCGCAGTCGTCGAGCTCCATCATCACGCCCTTCAACGCCTTCTGCGCCTTCTCGTCGGGGATCTCGAGCAGCTGGAGGACGACAGGCTGGTCCTTGCCGAGCATCTCGCCCGAAGCGATGCGAAAGAGCAGGGCGTAGCCGATCTGGCCGGCGGCGCCAGTGACCGCGACGCGGACGGGGGACTTCATGGTGCGTTCTCCGAGCGAATGGGCGATGGAATTTCGGCGCGCGGCCGAGCGCGCGCGAGGAACCTCACAGTGTAGGCCAGCCGGCCGCAGAGTCCGATCTGCACGGGCGTTCGCGAGCAGCGTGCGAGCGGCGAAGCGGTCGCGCGGTAAAGTCTGCTGCGAAAGCAATAAAATCGATCGGCTGTCTGCCGCGCTCTCACTCCAGGACCGACATGGCCACCTCGCTCAAAGAACAACCACTCAAGCGGCTGCCGGTCTATCGCAACATCCACGTCTCGGACCTCACGTCGTATCGCCTGCCGGCCGCCGGTTGGGTGTCGATCCTGCACCGGATCAGCGGCGCGACGATGTTCCTGCTGCTGCCGTTCGCGATCTGGCTGTTCGACACGAGCGTGACGTCCGAGGTCTCGTACGAACGGTTCACCGCCGCGTTCGCGATCGGTGCCTGGATCTTCCCGGGCTGGTTCCTGAAGCTGGTGGCGTTCGCGCTGCTGTGGGCGTACCTGATCCACTTCTGCGCGGGGCTCCGCCACCTCTGGATGGACGCCACGCACGATGTCGGTCTCGAGTTCGGCCGCATCTCCGCGCTGACCGCGCTCGTGCTCGGCACCATCGTCGCGTTCGCGCTCGGCGCGAAGCTCTTCCTCTGAGGCGGTCGGACATGAGCACGTCGTTTGGTTCCCGGCGTCTCGTCGTCGGCGCGCATTACGGGCTGCGCGACTGGCTCGCGCAGCGCGTCACCTCGCTGCTGATGGCGCTGTTCACGCTCGCGGTCGTCGTCCAGATCCTCATGCCCGGGCCGCTCGACTACGTTCGCTGGTCGGCGATCTTCGCCAGCCAGTGGATGAAGGTCCTCACCTTCGTCACCGTCGTCGCGCTGCTCTATCACGTCTGGGTCGGCATGCGCGACATCTGGATGGACTACATCAAGCCGGTCGGCGTCCGACTCGCGCTCGACATCTTCACCATCGCCTGGCTGGTCGGCTGCGCCGGCTGGGCGATCCAGGTCCTCTGGAGGCTCTGAGATGGACGCCCCTGCCGTCCACACCTCGAGCGTCGCGACGCGCCGCTTCGACGTCGTCATCGTCGGCGCCGGCGGCTCGGGGATGCAGGCGTCGCTGCGGCTGGCGCGCGCCGGCCTCAACGTCGCCGTCTTGACAAAGGTCTTCCCGACCCGCTCGCACACCGTCGCCGCGCAGGGCGGCATCGGCGCTTCGCTCGGCAACATGAGCGAGGACAACTGGCACTACCACTTCTACGACACCGTCAAGGGCTCCGACTGGCTCGGCGACCAGGACGCGATCGAGTTCATGTGCCGCGAGGCG
>Ga0070662_100000880_pt1 | contig 18352 bp, 17 predicted proteins | sample KBSC53metaG_FD_65648 | JGI IMG/M metagenome (GOLD analysis project Ga0070662, IMG submission 65648) | Corn rhizosphere microbial communities from Kellogg Biological Station, Michigan, USA - KBS C5-3 metaG | ecosystem: Host-associated > Plants > Roots > Rhizosphere > Soil ...
GTGCTCGTGTCAGCCACCAGTGCGGGGCTCCCTTGATGGTGTGCATGCGCGACGGCCAGCGCAATGTTCACAAGCGTTCCGCAGGCCCCCGCCGCCCCGAAGAAGGTACCGGCATTGAACGACTGCTTCACGAAGTTGAACTCGGCCAACTCCGTGGTCAGTCCTTCGGCGAGGTGGCCCAAAGTCTCCGACTCGGTACCGGTGTTGTGGATGATGAAGCGAGCGTCGAACTCAGGGCGCGCTGCCTGCGAGGCGGCTTGCCTGAATGCCTTCACCATGGCTTGCACAGCCCTCGGGAGGGCGTCCTTCTTTGCCTCGAAGTCGTTCGAGCTACTTTCAGCCGGATAGCCAAGAGAAGCCAGGGGCTCGCGGTCCGTGATCAGCTCAGGGCCGCCAAGAACGAGCAGCACAATGTTTTCGTTGATCTGCGGCTCGCCACCAGCATCAGGGGCATCCCAGCCGAGAACCCATGCGGTACCGTCCGGGTAGTTGCGCAGGTAATCGAGAGCCGACGCGAGTGCCGTCAGACCTGCAGCGGCGCCGCCTTGCACCACTCGCACGCTTGGGCCGGCAGCCGCTCCAAGGCCGAAAGCCGCGGCGATCCGCGCCCGTACAACATCGCCGGCCTCTTCAGCGTCGAACGATTCGGGTAAGGCGCACACCACGTGAACCCCGGAAAGCTCACGGCGCTGCTGCCTGTCCTCTGCACACACGTTGTAGAACGCCCGAGCGTCGCCAACGTAGGCACCCTTGAGCTGATCCAGCAGCTTATCAAAGTAGCGCGTGAAGAGGTCGAGCGGCTCTGCGCCTTTGCCATCGATGACGGCATCCAAGACCTGCGGCTGTCCATAGCGTTCCGGGTCATGCGCCAGGAGGTCGTCCCCGGCATTGGGGCCGGAAACGCCGAGAGTCCACAGCAATTGCCATTGCGTCGGATAGTCGCTGCGCTGCAGAGGGTTCAGCCATTGCAGCCCCATCACGCCAGCCGTGAAAGGCTTGGGCTGCAAGGCTGGTGCGAACGGTGCAGGCGCTGAAACAGTGGGGGAAGAGCGCGGGCGTGCAAGCGCTGTGAAGACCAGCAGGGAAGTGATTGCGAGCAAAGCAGGCAGTACCACCAATCTGAGCATGATGTGCTCAGTGCCCGGCTCTGCGGTACCGACGGAACTCGCGCTCCAGAGACGAAGGAGTCCCACCACTGAAGCTAGCAACAGCACCGCGAACGCCAGACTGACGCGACGCGGCCAAGTAGCGACCAGAGCACGCATTGATGTCAAGCCGGAATGGGATCGCCCACACCGACACCCGGTGCCTTCTGGGTTTCGTCCATCGCAATCTTCGCCTTCACATTGCCGCCGACGTAGACCACACGAGGGTCTGATGGCAGCGTGAAGTCGGTATCGAAGCCCGCAAGCGAATCGTGCACGTACTTGTCGAAGAACTCGATGACCCTTGCGTCCTTCAGTCCGTTGCCGGCACGCTCGTTTTCATAGGCCTCCAGCAGATTGCGATAGTGGGGGCGCAGGCGAGAACGAAGCGAAGGATCCTTCTTGACCGATAGGTGAATGGACTCGGCATCCGCGAGCAACTCCTTGTCGTATTGCCCCACCGTGTCCATGAAACCGCTGCGGCTTGGCAGGGTGTTGATGCGCTGGTCGATCTCGACGATCTGCCAATCAACGTCGCTAATTTGCTTGTCGAGTGCGGCCAGTTCTTCGCGGTCTCGTTTCGGATCGGGGCTATACAGCCTTCCCGACATGACCTGTTCCTTTGACCATCGCTCGGTGGCGAGTCTGCTTTTCCTCGCGACAAGCTCATTCTTCTGCGCTTGCAACGCTTGCTCGTCAGCGCTCCAGACCTTCTCACCCTTGCTCACCTGCTCGGCGTCGGCTTTGCGGCCTTGCGCATAGACGTGTTGGAGCCGCCACTCGAAGAACAGCCGCATGTGTCGGAGCATCGCGTCGCCCAGCGGCATGCCGTCTGTCTTGGCGTGAGCCATGTAGTGCTGATAGCAGGCGTACATGTCTGGATCGACCAAGAAATCTCTCTTCTGATCGGTAAGCCAGTCACCGGCACCTATGCGGCGTAGAGGTACGCCGGTCGCCAGCGCCTCGTGATACATGATGTTTAGAGTGATCTGGCTCAGCTTGAGCGAATCCTGAATCGCATTCGCCTGTCCTGCTCTTGCAGGCCCACCCTTACCCTGCTCCCCTGGTCGATACCCCCCTCCTACATCAGAGTGCATGCCAGGGGCCACAATTTCCGTGGTGTTCGGAGGCATCTTCTGCCCTCGCCACACGCTGTCCACCGGAAAGGAGTTTCGCTGCTCATGCCCGGCGATGATGTGGAAGCCGCGTTTGATTGGCACATGGTCGATTGCCATGCGGGCGCCCCAAGCGAAATGACCATCGAACGGCCCGGGAGACGGGTCAGCTCCTGGCGGCCCGAAGGCCAGCCCCAATGCGGTGAGGTCGTCCGCGGTAGCGCTCAGGAGTCTTCCGGCGAGCGTAGCAATACGAGCACTCTCGCGAGCTGCGTTCGTTGTCCCACGCAACTCCGATCGCTTGTAGAGCACGTTGTTGGCGCCTATTGGTACCCCCACCGCAGCGACGGTGTCCCAGATACCTACGAAGCTGATCTGGAGGGGGTGTTTGCCGTCGATCCAAGTCAGCTTGTCGCCCGTGCGCGAGCAATGTCCCTCGCCTGGATCGACGAGTAGGTTCAGGAATGCACGAGCGAGTGCGGCTCCCCGGGAGAAGCCGAACACCGACAGCGAAATCAGCTTGATCTCGCTGTAGTGCCTCCGAGCCTCTTTGACGATGTCCTCCACCTGCTTGAACGCCCAATCGAGTCGCTGTTGTCCCTTCAGCGCTACAGCCGCTTCCGACTTGCCGCCTCTATCGCCAATCTTCCGGAAGGGGGTGCCGATGCCGGGCAAATAGACCCGGAAGACACCCTTGTCCATGTCATCAGGCCGGAAGGCGCGAAACATCCTCACCACATTGCTGTGCTCTAACGTGGGTACGTCGGAGTCCATGTTGTTGCCAGTGCCGTCGAAGAACATCCCGATATGCAGTTCGTTGCGGCAGCGTAGGCAGTCGTCTACGGTTTTGTTCTCCAACCTTGCGAGACCGGCCATCACCTCGTCCAGGTCGGTGGGCTTAAACCCGGGCGGGAGCGGCGGCGTGGACGCAGTGTTTGGGCCACCACCTAGCGCCCCGATCGACTGTTTTAACGCGACGCTCTCTTGCTTCAGCGGCCAGACGCCGGCTTGCTTGTCGTTGCTCATTGCTCCAGTTCCTCCGGCTTGCACTGGCGCATTTGCTTCGCGCGTCTTTCGTCCAGTTTGAGGCGCGGGGGACTGGGGAGTTCGGAAACGGCCACTTCAATGTGGCCATCGGGGTAGAAGTGAACCTCCAAGTAGCCGGGGTTCTTCGGCACAGGACCACGCAGTTCGACGTCGGATTCTTTGAAGAAGTGCTGTACGTCTTCGAACCTGTTGCCGTTTATGTTCGGTTTGCTCATGAACGAGCAAGCATCGGCTACCCATCGGACATGTACCTTTGTAGGCAGCGGCGTGTCGTCGCTCCACATGACGCAGCAGGTGCGTCCGCCTCCCCCGCCGCCCGGCGTACTCACGTCGAGATTGCCACCGCCTGCGCCGTCGACGGAGAACTGATCGATGTAGTGGTCGGTGTAGTTGTAGCCGTAGATGGTCAGCGCGTGTGGCTCGGTAGAGCCGGAGCCCGATGCCTGCTGACAGGCGCCGAGCAGTGCCAGAGGCAGCATCAGCAGCGCAATGCGGAGCCGGTGCCTTGTCTCGCTGAGCTTCCTAGCAATCCGTTGGACGAACGCGATCGGGAAACTCCATTCGCGTGCGATTTCGCTTCTCTTCATCTCAACTCCAAATCTCTTTGCTCGTCAACGCTTCCGTCCACGTGAGACGCTCGCTTCGTACCTGTTGAACAAGGGCATGCCATTGCATGCGCTCCAGCGTCGCATCGCCCCGTTTCAGTATCAGCGCACAGAACACAGCAAGATCGCGCACAGCGTCTATGCCGAGCTGTCTGGCTTGATCGACATACCTACGCACAGTGCCATGGCGTGCCGGCCGCTCAATACCTTCCAATGCATCGGGTACCAGCTCGCGCAACTGCTGCATCACCACGTCCGGCTCCGCAGCGTCGAGCAAGCTATTCAACTGCGCTTGCAGCAGCACAAAGGGCAGCCGCTCTTCGGCTTCTGCTACGCGCTGCAATGGCAGTTCCTGCAGTTGCTCTTGCCGGTCAAGGTACCACCATCGCTCCACGGGCGCGAAGAGGGTGGCCCGTTGGGCATCGGTGAGGACAGACCACAGTGGCCCCAGGATCCGGGCATCAGCAAAGCGAAGCAGCACTTCGGTGCCGTCGTCGAGTTGTGCATCCATGCGGCGCGCGAGCGCTGCTGCGAGTTCCTTCAGCCCGAGGTGGCTGCGCAGCCACGTGACGGCATGGTGCTCCTGCGCCCATTGGATGGAGCGCGGCAGCAACCATTGCCGCCCCTCGTCGTCTTCAGGCCAAGCCATCAGCAGCGGCAGCACCGCCTGCGCCTCGGCCTCATCGGCGCCACTGACTTCCAGCGTGGCGCACTCGATGCCCAGCGGATGCCGGCGCTGCGGCTCCCCATACAGCGCGCTGTCGACGAGCACATAGGCTCGAGTCGCATCCTTGACGTTGAGCGCTTCTTCAAGCGCGGGCAGGCGGGTCCAGGTCATCGGTCTACTTCTTCATCGAGACCGGCAGGCCCGCCGCCGCGGCGTTGCGGGAACAGGTGGCACAGAACTTCACCGGCGCAGGGTCGGAGAACTTCGGCAGGTTCGCCGCCTGCGTCGCCGGTCCGCTCCAGTTGTGGCCGCCGGTCTTCACGTTCATCGGGCCGCTGGCACCAATGGTCGCAATCGCGTCTTCCAGGCTGATGAACGTGCCGGCCGCGTTGCGGATGAAGATGTTTTGCGCCTCCAGCAGCAGCTTGCCCGCCGCGCGGAGCGACATATCCCCTTCGGACTCGATGCGCGTGGCCCCGTGCTGGCTCTGCAGGAGCAGGTCACCTTGATGTGCGATGACGCGGATGCCGTTTTCATGCGCGAAGATCGACGTGCCTTTCTTCGAGTTGAGCACCGTGGCTTCGCCGCTGGAGAGCTGCAGGTTCTTGCCGGCCACCGTGTCGACGTTGCCCTGCGCGCTCTGCACGAGGGTGGCCTCGGTCGACATCGCCATGCCGGCGGGTGCCGTGATGTTGAGCGTCGGCTTGCCGCCTTGGCCGTTGGGATCGGTGTTGCTGCCGCCCTGGATTTCCTTGATGTCGTCCAGCAGCTTCGCTTGCGGCTTGTCGTCGGTGGCGAGGCCTTGGTGTTGGCCGGCGTACTCGCCGAGGCGCTGCTGCAGCTCCTGCCCACGCTTCAGCTGATCCTGATGCTCCGAACAGTCCAGGGCCGGGCCGTCGTCCTGCTTGCGGCCGTAGGCCGAGAGCAGCATGCCGCCGCCGGTACGGAACGTCCCGCTCCCCAGCGTGTGCAGATAGGCGCCTTCGCCCATCGGCTGGCCTTGCCCGTCGGTGCGCCGGCCGTAGATGTTGCCCAGCCAGAGCCGGGTGTCCTTGTAGTAGCTCCCAAGCTGCACGCTACTCTGTCCAGGGGTCAAGTCCCACACCAGCTCCCCGAAGTTGCGGGTGCCGTGCTCGTGCAGATGAATCCCCGAGAGGTATCGATTGCCTGGGAGGGGGCCGCCATCATTGAAGCGCGGCGGCCGGTGCCGGCCACTGAACGCTACGTCGGCGATGAAGGGCCGTGTTTCGTCGCCGTTCTCGAACTCCACCCGCACCACGGTGCCGGCCGGGTAGGGAAACAGCGCGCCAGCCTCGTCGTGCGCATAGAAGGTCGACACGCGAAGCCAGGCCGTCCAGCGCTGGTTGCGCTCGCCATAGATGATCACCTTGAGCCGGCCGTACTCATCGATGTTGACGAGTTCGCCCTCGGCACCCGCCACTTCGGCGGTGATCGAGCGCAGGCGCGGCAGGTGCTCATCCGGGTTCCACAGTGGCACCATCGGCGTGCCGTGCAGCACCCCGGCGAACGAGGCCAGATACATGCAGCTCTGTTCCTCGTCGCCGCTGTTCTCCAGGCGCGGCGCGGGCACCCACCCGTCGATGCGCTCGCTGCTGCGCATCAGCTTCTCCACGCGCTCGCCGATCTCCCTGACGTTCGATTCAGCTTGATGGCGCAGGAAGGTGAAGTCGTAGCGCCTGGATTCTTCGGACTCGTTCTCGCGGCCCGGCGGGTTCGCCACCGGGGTATAGGCACCGATCATCAGCTCAGGTGCCGACGACACGCCGAATACATAGGCCGCGTCCATGTCGTGCCTCTGCATGCGGGTTTGCGTCAGGCGCTCATATTCCTGCACGTCGTCGCCGGCATGTGGCGGATCGATGGCCCGCACCCGCAGGACATTGCTGATGCGGTTGCTCAGCTCGCTGCGCTGTATCTTGCTCGACGCCTCCGCTTCAAGCATTGCCGTGGGCTTGTAGTCGAAGCTGCCAGCCTTGACGCTGCGCGCGGTGACGCGGCGGGCCTCGCTGAACATCAGGATGGAATCGCGGTTCTCGGAGGCGTTGTTGCGATGGTGGACGCGGATCTCGCCAGCGGGGTTCGCTTTGAAGGCCGTGGCCGGATCATCAAACAGCACCAGCTCGATGCGGTCGTCGCCTTCATGCGCGCGGAAGAACCACGACACGCCATGCCGACGCCACAGCCGGAACAGGCAGGTGGTGATGCACTCGTCGAGCTGAATCCAGAACTCCCGCACGGGGTACCGGTCCTGCTGTACCAGCCATGTCCACGTGAAGGTGGCGCCGAAAGGGGCGCAGTCCTGCTGCAACTGGTTCAGCAACTGGTCGCAGAAGGTGGTCAGCGTCGCGGGCCGGTCCCCGACCACGGTGTCGCGCTGCCGGCCCAGCAGGAAGTTCAGCGGATCGACGAGGTGGAACTGGTACACGGTCAGGCCACCGTCGGACGCGCCGCGGATGACCTTTTCCACCATGGCGCGGATGAGGCGCAGCTCGCCGCGGTCGGTGACGAACTGCAGCTCGACGGGTAGGGACTCGAAGTCCTCCAGCGGCAGGTCGTCCACCAGACACAGGCAGTTGACGGTGCCACGTGTGCCGTCGTTCAGCCGCTCGATGACATCGCAGCTCTGCACGAGGAACAGGTCGTCGATGTCGTCGACCTCGCCATTGCGATCGACGAGGATGCGCAGGCGCACCGATCGATAGCGCTGGGTCAGCGCCTTGATGCGCTGGAACAGCGCGCGCAGAGCGTCGAAGCTCAGCTCCATGCAGAAGCCTCCGCGTTCGCGCATCGCACACCGCCTGTTATTTGCGCTTCACGCGCCACGGCCGGTTCGGGTAGTCTCATTTTTCAGTTTCCCCCTGAATCTCCGCCGGGTGCGCAATGCCCGAGAGCAGGCAAAGCGCGGCCCGTCGCATGCCCTTGAAGGCCTGCGCATCCCATGCGTTGAAGCGTGAAGCGGAATCCCTGTTGTGTGTTGAAAGTCAGTTCAAAACGAGTCAATCAATCAGCTCGCACTGCCCGGCCTTCTCTCTGTAGCGGACCCGTGGTCATGGCCTCGGGTCTCGTTGTCGCCGGGGAGTGTAGACACTGACGAGCGGGCATCAACCCCCCAACGGTGGGTTTTCGGGGGGTGTCCTACGGAGTAGGGATCTGTTTCTGTTTGTTGGAGTACGTCCTGCAAATGCAGGTTTCCCGTTGTAGCCGTATGTATCTCAGCGGGTTTCTCTCCCCAAGGTGAGCCCTCTAAATCCGGCCGATACCCCCTGAGGGGTGGTTTTACGGAGTAGGGGTTACGGTGACGCCCGATCCTTCCAGATAGTCGCGCCCTTTCGCAACAGCGAGGGAGTCGCGATTTTGAAAGTGCTGGTGATTACGGACGCGCAACTGGTGGCCGAGGCCCTGCGGATGATGCTGCTTGCGGAGCGTCCGGACATCGAGGTGGTGTGGAAGTTCTCGACACCTTTGGGGCTGGCCGAGTGCGTCAACGGCGGCCCGTTGGACTTGGTCATCGTGGACATCGACATGATGGGCGCTCGGCGCTTGCAGCTGGCGAAGAAGGTGCTGCATCTGCAGAGGCGCGCCGAGGTGGTGACCCTGACCGGGCGGCCGACACCAGACGAGGAGGACGATGCCGAGAAGCTGGGCGTTGCCGCCTATCTGAGCAAGGCCATGCCCAACGCCGACTTGCTGGCGGCACTGCGCGCGCACATCAAGCCATGAGGCCCATGCGCATCCGCGACCGCCCCCAAAAAGAGGGAAAAGGCCACGGATTCCTTCCCTCTGATGGGGGAACACCCCCTGCTAGGGATGTCGATTCGCCCGCGGTCTGGGCAGCATCCGCCCCCATTCAAGAACATCCGAGAGAGGGAAGGCATGGAGGCCTTGATCATCACTGACCAACCGCTCGTGGCCATCGGACTGCGCACGGCGCTGACGTCGTCGCTGCCAGTGCGGCGCGTCGTGATCGACCGCTCACACGTGGTCAGCGAGGCGCCGCCAGCCCAAGGCTACAGCCTCGTGTTGCTGGACTTGGACGTGCGACGCACCGAGCGCATCGCAACACTCGAGCAGCTGCGACGTCGTCATCCAAGAGCGACGATCGCGGCCCTGACCGCCTCGCCGGACAGCGATGAAGCGGAGGCGGCAAGCCGCGCTGGCGCAGCGGCCTATCTGTCGAAGACGGCCGCACTCGACGAGTTGAGAGCGAACCTCACACGAGCCATCACGCCCCAGGAATAGCGCCCTCTCCGCGCAAAGCCAACCGATCTCGACCGCCACGCCAGTCCCACCTGGGCGGTTGATCGAGCCACTGCGTCGTGTGCAATGCACGACCGTTACTGCGACTTGCTCGCAGTGCTACCTCCTCCCCCTGAACGACCTTGAAACACGCGGAGCCGTCGACTTCCGCCTGCAGGGCCGCATTCCTCGTTCGGCGAATCCCGACCCGCGCACCTAGCCTTCTTCCTTTGCATCCGCAATGTGAATCTGCACTCCCCCAAAAGGGGGGAGTCGTAGGAGTAGGGATATCGAGTGCAATGAGCCGCTTCAAGAATCAGCGCCGATTGAAGAAGCACGGGCCCAACGCTCTACGAGAGCGCAAAGCCATCGATCCGTCACCTGTCACAAGGCGGCACGCCGCAGGGATGAACAAAGGACATTCGTTCCCATGGACTCGACTCCGTTTCTTTCAGCGCAGTACCTGACCTTTTCCTATGGTGCTCGCGACGTCATCGTCGGTCTGAGCTTTGAGCTTCGCCCCGGCGAGATCGTCACGGTCACCGGTCCCAACGGCGCGGGCAAGAGCACCCTGCTCGACCTGGTGGCCGGTGATATCTCCCCCCGCCGCGGCAGGCTCGAGTACCGCCGGCCCTTCGGCCTGCAGTACCTCCCCCAGTCGCCGCAGTCTTTCGGACGCCTCACGTGCAAGGAAGCCGCCACGTTCGTCCTTGGCCTGCAAGAGCTGCGCCGCGACAACTATGAGCGTTTTCGAAGCGGCATTCCCAGCCCGGTGCTTCTCGACCGCATCGACCGCGTCGCCGACACCTACATCTGGCAAGTCAGCGGCGGAGAGCGCCAGGCGCTGTTTCTCAGCCTGACGCTGTCGCGGCCGGCCGACCTCTACCTGCTGGATGAACCGTTCAACTCGATGGATTCGGATGCGCGCGAGTCGAGCATCGATTGGATCCGGCGGAAGAAGGAGGCGGGCGCATCGATCCTTCTGGTCACGCACAACAACGAGGACGTGGGCAAGTTGTCGGACCGCAGCATTTACCTCGCTCAATAAGGACAACGGCCATGCAACCTTCCCGCCTGCTTCCGCAGACCACCCCCGTTCGCTCGCTGGCCTGGCCTTCGGTGCTCCGGCATGGCGTCGCCGTCTCCATCATCGAGGGCGACGGGCGGGCCATTGGGTCCGGGGTCGGATCACCCTTCGCCGCAGCGATGACGGGTGCCGGCGAATACATCGAGCGGCACGTCCTGTTCTCGAAGATCCATCCGACCCATCGCGGACGACTGGAGGAGGCTGGCGGTCGGGAGTTGTCGACGGCGCTGATGCTGGCGCTGTCTCAACTCTCCGACGCCCCCTGCGATCTGGCTTCACACGAGTTCCGGTTCACCGCCTGCCACAACCTGCTGACGGGAGTGGAGGAGCCCTACCCCACGGCGCTGCTGACATTGGCTCAAGCCGGCATCGAGGAGGACCGCCGGTACGTTCCGTACATCGACAGCTCGGGAAGTTGTCTCCACTCGACCGGCGATGCTGCGCTGGCTGGGGCCATTGCGGAGTTCCTCGAGCGCCAGATGCTCCTCGCGACGTGGTTCGGCCTGCCATGCACCGAGATCGTGCTCGACGTCCAGCGTCTACCGCACCGGATCGCGGACTTCGTGGAGCTGCTCACCCATCGCGGCAGCCTGTCGTGTTTCACAGCCGAATCGCCTCTGGGCGGCTACTTCGTCATCGCTGTCTATTCCAGCTCCCATGGTGACGTGAGGTACTCGGTCGGCAGTTCGTTCGCCCTCTCCCCTCGGGCCGCGCTCGAAAAGGCGCTTCACGAGCTATGGCACGGCGCGATCTACCAATGGAATCAGGCAGGCAACGAGATCACGCCAGACATGGACGTGCTATCGCAAGCGTTCTTGAAGGGGAACCGCAGCGAAACAGCCGAGCGCTTCCCCTTCGTCCAGCAGCCCTGTCGGGCCATGGAGCTCGATCAGTTCGTGCGCCTTGAGCCGGCCACGATGACATCGGTCCTCGCTCACTGGACCGACATCTCCCTGACCCTGCTCGCCTACCGCACCACCAGCGGTCCGTATCACTTCTGTCGCGTCGTCGACCCCAACTTCTGGGTCCACATCAACCCGGGGGTACCGCTGAATTTCGACAACGAGGTGGCGCGCGGTCTGGGCCTGTCGGCGCCCGCCCCTTCTCAACGCTCACAGATTCCCTTCCCCTGATCATGACCACACACACCTATCACGTCGCTAACTTCACCTACGTTCCCGGCGACAGGGGCGTGCTCTGCCTCGGACCGAAGGGCGCGTTCGTGCTCGAGCGCGATGACCGGCCGGTCGTCGAGCGCCTCTTCCGCCTACGCGGCAATGCCGTAGAGGCAAGCCGCCTTCCAGAGCTGCTGGACATCACGGGAGCGAGCAGCGGGCTGCTGCTGGATTCGCTCACCGCGCGCGGGCTGCTGCACGCGCACAACTCGCTGCCCCGAGGGTTCTCGCACCTGGTCATTCAGACGGACGACGAGCGCATGCTCGCCAGGCTGACCCAGGCGCTGCAGTGGCCCGACGTAGAGGTGAGCGGCTACCGGCTCGGCGCCCCGCTGCCCCGGCCGAACGCGCCGACGCTGCTGCTCACGCATCAGTCTTTGTACAGGCCGGGCCTTCTCGATGAGCGACGCCAGCTCGACCCGGGGTACTTCCAGCTCAACAGCTACAGCCTCGGGCAGTTTTGCTATGTCGAGCCGCTCTACACGGCCGCGCTGGGCACCCCGTGCCATCGGTGCTTCGTTGGTCATCTCGTCCACTCCCATGCGGCCGTGCGCTCGCCTGATGGCGGGAACTGGCTCTTGTTCGAGGCCACGTTGCGGGAGTTCGCAGGCCACCTGCCTTCGGCGCCACCACAGGACGAAATCGAGGTGGGCCTGATCGCATTCCATCTTCACAAGCTCGCCAAGGCGCTGCTTGACGGCCATGGCCCTCGCCTTCGCCCCGAGGACCACCAATCCATTCTTGAGATCAATCTCGCATCGGGAGAGTCGTCATGGCGTGCGCATACGCATTGGGAACTGTGCGATTGCATTCAACTGGACCAGGAGGACGCCATGCGCTAGCAAAAGAGACAACCCGTACTGTTCACAACAAACCATTTTGAGGAACACATGCATCAACTTTCGCGTTCTGAACAAGCCGGCCGTGCCGGACGCCTGGCCGGCCTTCTCGGCGTGATGGGACTGGGCGCCGGTGCCGCTGCGCCGGTGTACGCCGTCAACTCGCCCGTCAGCGGTGGTGGTGGTGGCGGCTCCTCGTCGTCGTCTTGCTGCAGCACGACGTGCACGACGTGCTCGTGCGGCGGCGGGCCGTCGCCGCAGCCGCCGAAGCAGACCAAGTAACAGCTCCCCTCCAGGAGTACCGGCCGTCCCGGGCGGCCGGTCATCTCTTCAGCACCGAAGTGACGGAGCTTCTGTCCATGAACCGACTCGACCCACTCGCCGCATTTGCCGGTCTCGTGAAGATCGCGCTCGCCGAGCCCCTGCGCGACAAGATCGCGTATTTCTGGAGCCTGGCACAGCCGCTGTTCGCCATCGCGTTCATCGCCGCCTCTTCGGGCGGACTGGCGCTTGACGCCGCTGCGGTCGCCCGGTACGGCCTGTACATCTGCTTCGTCAACAGCATCTACACGACGGGCGCCACCTTGCTGTGGAAGCGCGAAAGCGGCGTGCTGCGCGCCTTCGCCCGCACCGAGGCCTCTCGACGACGTCTGATCATGGCGCAGATCGCCGCATCGACGATCTACGCCTCCATCTTCTGCTGCTTCCTGCTGTCCTTGCTGGCGCTCATCAACTCCGTGCCAATCGGCCTGCCTACCTGCCTGTCCATCGTTTGCGCTGGCCTGGTGGCCAGCCTGCTCGGCAGCCTCGCCTCGCTTCTCATCCTGCGGACCAACCTGTCCTTCGCGAATGCTTCCGCGGCGATGAACATCTATGCGTTCGCACTGGCGGTGATGACGTTCTTCATTGGGCCGCAGGTGTCGTACTTCGTCGTGATCCAGTCATTCAACCCGGTGTCGCTGTTCTCGGCTGTGCTGTTCTCGCCGCTGACCCACGACCAGCGCGTCGGGGTCACGCTGCTCAGTGCAGTGTGGGCGCTGCTCTGTATCGGCGCTGGCTATCTCGGGGTCTCGCATTTTCGGATCCGCCCGTCGACGCTCCGCTGAGGCTTCACGCCCCACTCTTCTGGACCAACCATGCCAAAGATTGACGAACTGAGGGTGTCCGTCGACACCACTCTCCTGGACGAGGTCGTGCGTTTTCATGCCCGAGGGCGTGTTCCGTCCCATGAGCGGATCTTCGGCACAACGATGTATCCCGGCTATGACCCGGCGACTGTCAGCCGGTATGAGTTCGGCGAGTACGAGTTCTCGCCGGTGGCGCCGGAAAACATCCCCCTCGCTCCTTCGACCGAGGTGCCGGCCGCGCTGCGGCGCTCCGGCTCGGTGCGCAGCTTCTCGAACCGGCCGGTGCCTTTCGGCGTGCTGTCCAGCCTGATCGACGCCGCTCTTTGTGCCAGAGACGAGACCGGTCGACGCCACTACCCTTCGGGTGGAGGGCTGTATCCGATCGAAGCGTTCATCGTGCCGCTCCATGCGGAATCAGTCGAAGGCTTGGCCTTGTGCAACTACCGTGTTCTGGCAAAGACCCGTGCACTCGAGGTGGTGGCTCCGGTACCGCGCCACCTGAGCGATGTGCTGTTCCGCGCTCCGATGAACCAGCCAACCCGGCCGAGCTTCGCCATCGTCTATGCCGCACACCTCGAGCGCTGCGTCGTGAAGTACCGCTACCGCGGCTATCGCAACGCGCTGATCGAGGCCGGTGCCATCGTGCAGCAAGTGGGCCTGTGCGCGGAGGCCCTTGGCTTGGGCTCAGTGCCGTGGGCATGGTTCGACGACTACGAGATCAGCAAGCTGCTGGGCCTGAGCCCGACGCGGCTCCCTCTGGTGACGATGCAGCTGATCGGCTATCCGGCCTGAGGCAAGTGCGGGCGATCGCCGATGCAGCAGGCACTCGATGGCCAGGGTCGAGCGCCGCAGGAGTCGACCGCCGCGCCGATGGCGTCCTCCGAGCGTCGCCCCCATCCGCGCAAAACACAAAGGGTCGGTCTTCTGTTGATCGTGACTACGCTCACTGCCTGCACCGTGGGGCTCTGGCATGCGGATGATGAGAAGCCAATGCCGCTCAGCAGTTGCAGGCTGCTCCGGTAGCACCCTGGTGGACACAAGCAACTGCACATGTGGGAGGAGGAAGCCTGGAATGGCGGCGTTGTGCCGCGGCCAGGGACGCGCTTCGTGAGCTGGGCCGGCCAGCGCTCACGACAAAGAAGAAAAGCCCCCCGTGCGAGGCGGCACGGGGGGCTCAGAAGGCGGTCGCTCTGATTCAGGGAGAAATGAAGGGAGGTGGGAGCGACCGCGGCGCGAAGTCTACAGCGATGATGGAAACGCCCCCGCTTGGGAGCTGGCTTCGCATCAGTCCTCGCTGAGTTCGTCTTCGGTCCATTCTTCGGGGTAGTCGATCTCGGGATCGCGCTCGGGTTCGAAGACGACCCCCAGCACAAACAAGATAGGCGCTGCGATCCTTGGTTTCGGCGCCGACCTTCCACGTGCGCCCGTCGTCGCACAGCACCTGCACCCACAGCTTGTATTCCTGACGCAGGCCCGCCGCCTCTTCGAAGTCGGTGCTCTTGAACCGAGCCTTGTGCAGGCCCTTGCGGCAGGCTCGCTCTGCAGCCTGGGCCGCCACCTTGATCAACACTTCTTTGTCGGCGCCCAAGTTGCATTGCCCGAGCACGTAGTTCGGGCCAGGTCCGATCTCCCAGTCATAGCGCTTCATCGTTCGATCCTTTCGTGTTGCGTTGTGCGATGACGCTATGAACGCTCTCTTTAGCGAACGCATCAACCATCAACGATGGGGGTAGTGACCGGGGTGCCACGAAAGAGAAAAAGCCCCCCGCGCACGAGGCACGGGGGGCTTGAATACGGTCACTACCGGTTGGGCCGGATTTAAAGAGGCGGGAGGAAGAGAAAGTGACCGCGGCGCGAAGTCTATTCGCAAAGGCGCACGGTCGTTCAGGGTGCGCTCACCAATCGCACTTCCGCCTCGCGCCGAGCTACAAGCCCCGGCAGCACGCGCCCGCCACCATGGACCCAGCGGCGCAGTTCACGCACGACCTCGGTCCACTGCCGCAGGTTGACGCGACGCCGCAGCGTCGAGGCCTGCAGCCGCCCCGAGCCCAGGTTGAAGACGAAGTCGGCGACCGCGGCAAGGCGACCGACCGGCTCGGCCGCCAGCACTGGACACAGCCGTAACGCGGCCTCCACCGCGCGACCCATGTCTTCGAGCAGGAACGCCTCGCCTTCGGCGCGGGTGATCGGCGGGTGGTCCGGCTTGCACAGCCGGCCGTAGCCAATGGTCCAGTACCCCGCCGGGCAGATGTACGGATAGGCGCGGTCGGGGTCGTGCTTCGGCACGTGGCAGAAGCCCTCGAAGTGCTTCGCCAGGTCGAGGGCCTGGCTGGGCACGTCGATCACGGGCGGGCGCGCTCGAAGACCCGGCCGATGAACCAGAAGTTCAGCACGCCGGCCCACAGCGCCTGGTCCGCCTCGGTCCACGCGGCCTGTACCGCAACTGTCCATTGGCTACCGCCTTGCAGCGCAGCTGTGAAAGCCGCCGTCTTTGCAGCGCAGTACAGCGCCATGAACCAGTAGGTGATCACCGGCCGCACGCTGGTCGATAGCGCATCGACCCAGGGCACACCGCTCGGCCGCCCCTGGCCTGCAAGCGCTTCGCGCAACGCCGTGAACGCACCGGCGTTCCACGTGCCCTGGTTCTGCGCCGCGATTTCCTCCATGCGTTGGGCACCGCGCAGCTTCTCGAACTCCAGCGCCTTGTCCTGCATCGCCAGTTCGTGAGTTCTCTCCCCCACGCGATCGAGCCACTTCAGCAGTTCGGGCATCAGCCGGAACAGCCCGCCGAGCCCGCCGCCCAGCAGCGTCTCGATCATCGGCCGCTCCAGAAGTGGGCGAGCTTCACGGTGCTGTCGAGCAGCAGCAAGGCCAGCAGCACCCAGCTCGCGCCACGGGCGATGCCCAGCCAGCTCGCCCGGCGCAGGCTGCGCCACTGGTCGAGCAGGCTGCGCAGGTCTTGGGCGTCCTGGCCGGTACTCTCGTTCAACCCCAGTTGGCAGATCGCGCGCCGCGCGCCTTCCTCGGCCGCGTGCGACACGAGCGCTTGGAGTTGGGCGCGCTCGACAAGGGTGAGCACGATGTCGTCGGGCTTGGCGGCCTGCGGCTTGTTGTCGTTGGTGTCCATCGCTTCTCCAATGAAAAAGCCCGCCGGGCGCGAGCCGGGCGGGCAGTTGATGAATGAGGTCGTCAGATTTCGATGTCGATCGACGGCAGGTCGGGCGCTGCCCCGGTGATGACGCCACCGCGCACGAAGACGCGCGTGCCGACATCGCCATTGCCGGTGGCGCGCAGTTGGCCGCCGTCGAGCGTGGTGATGACGGCCGAGCCGTCGCCGTTGCGTGCGGTGACGGTGCCGATCAGCAATGGAGCATCGGGCAGCAGTTCCTTGAACTGACGCCAGAGGTTGGGCATTGGGATTCCTACAGGTAGTGCCGCTCGAGTTCGACGGTCTGTCGAACGACGAGGGATTCGTTCCAGTCCGCGGTGACGCGGGTGGCGCGCACCAGGCCGCGCCAGCCCGCGCCGCCCTCGCCAACCGCGAGCAGCAGCCCAGGGTCGAGCAGGCCGAGTCCGTCGACCATCGGCAGCTCCAGTGTCACGGTGGCCTGCTTGCCGGTGTCGGCCAGGATGGCGCGCCCGCGCTCGCGGCACGCATCGGCATGCGTGAGCAGCGCGTCGACGACCATCGGTGCCTGTTGGTCGCCTGCGGTGCCGCCGCGGTAGACACGAGCCGACAGGCCGTGCCGTTCGCCGGAGACGATGACCGCGTTGAGGTCGGGCTTCTGCTGCCAGCGCAGGTCCAGCGTCTTGACCACGTCGATCGGCAACGAGACGTCGGGCGTTTGCGTCGCCCACTCCCAGGGCATCGACGGATACCGTGGCTTGACGGCGAGCGACTTCAGGCGCGGGTGCGCGTTGACGTAGCCGCCCACCGATTCAGCGATGCGCGTGATGACGCTCATCGGACTCAACTGCTCGTAGCTCCAGGCGCCGGCCGGCACCAGCCAGTCCGGGATGCGCCAGTCGAGCGCGAAGCCGGTGTCCAAGCCCACGCGCGCCAGCTCCTGTCCGGCCAGCTGCTGCGCGGCGAACGGCGCGCTGGGCACGAACGAGCGCTTCGGTGCGTAGGGCTCAGCCAAGTAGGCCGCCAGCGAGCGCCCGCGGATCGACACGCTGGATGCACCGAACTCGCGGCGGACGTCGTAGGCCTCGACCAGCATGGTCCAGCGGATGCTGTTGACAGAGATGTCCAGTTCGACCGGCCCATCGGCGGTGGGCTCGACCAGTTCCAGCGCGGCATAGGGCAGCGACGCAGTCAGGCCCCAGGCCCACGATTCGGTATCGAGGCTGATCTGCAGGCTGCGCACGGGGATCGGTTCGCGGCCGGGCAGCCGCGCGACCTCGATGTGGTTCGACACGAAATAGACCTTGAGGATCGGGACCGTGTAGTTGCCGGGAGCATCGGCACCGGCACACGGATGGGCGCTGAAGTTCAGCAGCAGCGACGGGCGCCAGGCGAGACCCTGCTGATTGGCCTTGCAGCGGAAGTCGAGCGTCGGGTGCTGGGTAGTGGGCGGCGGCTGCACGGGCGGCACCACCGGCAGACGCGATTCGCCGAAGTCGGGTTGCCGGCCGCGCTGCCACGGCAGGTGCCAGCCGTGGGCCTGCCAGGCACCAGGGGCGAAGCCCAGGCCCCACCGCAGCCCTACGCGGGCCGCTGTGCCCCATTCCGCCTGGCGCTGGTGGTGTTGGGGCACCAGCCAGACGAAGCCGCTGCACAGGCCTTCGTGCAGCGGCTGCGCCCCTTGCCAAGCCGCGGCCAGGTCGCGAGGGGATGGCACCAGCACGTCGAAGCCCTCACGTGCAGCACCGGATACGCCAGCAGCATCCGACCATGCAAGGCCAGTGCGCGAGCGGCTGCGCTCGTTCTCGCCGCTGGCCACCGTGCACTCCGCCGGCTGCGACAGGCTGGGCGCCCAGCCACTGTCGGTGCTGCCACGCGCCCGATGCGCGTCAGCCCAGGCGTCGCCCGTCGATGCGCTCGACGCCTGCGCACGCTCCCACGGCAGGCGTCCGCCGCCTTCGAGCTTGCGGCTCAACTGGTTGTCGTAGACGGCGCGCAGGCGCACCGTGGGCCGCCCGAGCTGCACGCGCAGCATGCCGGTGACGACATCGGCCGGCGGCGGGCCTTCACGGTGGCCGAAATCGAGGTCGACGGCACCGCCGGGAGGCGGCGGACCGGCATGCTGGAAGTCGAGGTCGTGGCTCACTCGGCCAACTCGGCG
>Ga0070662_100000893_pt1 | contig 18257 bp, 16 predicted proteins | sample KBSC53metaG_FD_65648 | JGI IMG/M metagenome (GOLD analysis project Ga0070662, IMG submission 65648) | Corn rhizosphere microbial communities from Kellogg Biological Station, Michigan, USA - KBS C5-3 metaG | ecosystem: Host-associated > Plants > Roots > Rhizosphere > Soil ...
ATCCGGGAAGTAGCGATCGAGGAACGCGAGCAGCGCACGCTCCTCTGGCGTGTGATTCGCGGTCACTCGACGGCGGCCTCGCGGCCGTTCGAAGTTGGCGCCGATCGTGACGCCGGCGTCCACGTAGCGCGCGATCACGAGCGGATGAACGTAGGAGGACCGGCAGATAGCGGGAGTGTTTCCGAGCTCCGCAGCAACGAGGCGCGCCGCGAGCGCCACGTTGCGTGTCGCCTCGCGCGAGTTTGCTCCCGGCCCGAGATCATGGAGCACCGTGGCCATTCGCAACGTACCACCCCAGGTGCGGAAATCCTTCGCCGTGTAGCGTGCGCTCCCGAGTCGCTTCAGGTATTCGTTCACGTCTTGCGATGTGAGATCCGTCCATCGACCGCGGTCGAGGTAGCGGAACAGCCGCTTGCCGGGCGTCTTCATCAGTCGTGCAATGACGGTTGCGAGCTTGCGGTCGAACACGACCTGCCGCTGGCGAATCGAGCCCTTGCCTCGATAGTCGAACTGCACGCGCTCGCCGTGCAGCGTCACGTGCGATTTGCGGAGTGTGGTGAGCCCGAAGGTTCCGTTGTCGCGCGCGTAGCGCTCGCTGCCCACGCGAAAGAACGCCTCGCCGATAAGTCGAACTGCTGCCGCCGTCACCGCCTCGCGCGACAACTCCGGCGCCCCAACGTCTCGCGCGATTCGGCGACGCATGGCGGGCAAGTCGTGGCCCATCCGACGCACTCGGTGGTATTTGCGAAGCTGACCACGCTCGACCGCGCGCTCGTGATACCGATATTGACGCCGGCCCCGCGCATCGAAGCCCCACGCCTGGACCGAGGCGTTCGCGCCGCGCGCGATGTGCACGTCACGCCACGCTGGCGGTATGCGAAGGCGCGTTATCCGCTCGATCGTCGCCCGATCGCGAATGACTCGTCCAGCGTGATCGACGTATGTGAATCCCTTCTTCGGCGTCCCTCGCCGAACGATCCACCGATCACTCATACGAGCAGCGCCAAGGCAAGTTCAGGTCCACCTCCTTACATTTGAAAATCTCGCCTCGACCGCCACGGCGCTCGAGCCTACCCTCCGACGCCCAATTCCTCGAATGCCATACGCTTCGATCGAGCTGTCCGTCGCCGACCGTGTCGCCACGATTACGGTCAATCGTCCGGACAAGCTGAACGCGCTGAACGCGGCAACCATCGGCGAGCTCGGTGACGCGATCGACGAGGTTCGCCATCGCGACGACGTCGGTGGAGTCATTCTCACCGGAGCCGGACGGGCGTTCGTCGCGGGAGCCGACATCAGCGAGCTGGCTTCGCAAACGCCGATGCAGGCCAGGCAGCGTGCGCTCCGCGGCCAGCAGATCTTCAGGCGCTTCGAGACGTCACCCAAGCCGGTGATCGCGGCCGTGAACGGCTTCGCGCTTGGCGGTGGGTGCGAGCTCGCCATGGCCTGCCACGTCCGCATCGCCAGTGATGCGGCGAAGTTCGGTCAGCCCGAGGTCAAACTCGGGATTTGTCCAGGCTACGGCGGGACGCAACGGCTCCCTCGCCTCGTGGGAATGGGTCGGGCTTTGCAGCTGCTCATGACCGGCGAGATGGTCGACGCCGCCGAGGCGCATCGGATCGGTCTGGTCAATCGCGTCGTTCCGGGCGGCGAGCTGTTAGGCGCTGCCGACGCGATGCTTCGTCAGATGCTCGCGAACGGTCCGCTTGCGCTCTCGTCATGCATCGAGGCGGTCGTTCGCGGGACCGAGACATCCCTCGACGATGGACTCAATCTCGAAGCGAACCACTTCGCGTTGCTGGCGGGATCGCAGGACATGGCGGAGGGCACGCGGGCGTTCCTCGAGAAGCGGCCACCGGTTTTCGCAGGCCGATGAAGTCACCGCTGGTTCTTGTGCTGGCCAATTTGCCGTGACCGTGACCGCGCCGTTGCCGAGCGCCTTTGCTGACGAGACCTCGGGGTCCGTCACTCTCGAAACGATTTCGCTGCGGGAGTTCCGAAATCTCGCGCGCGTCACGCTCGACGTGCCGCGTGAAGGAATGGCGATCGTTGGCGACAACGGCCACGGCAAGACGAACCTGCTCGAAGCAATCTACTATCTGCAGCTGCTCCGTTCGGTGCGGGGCGCACGGGACCAGGACGTCGTCAGGTTCGGCGCGCCGGGTTTTCACATCGCGGCCGATGCAGTCGTGGGCCGGCCTCGCGTGCTCACGGCGGCCTTTCAGCGCGCGGGCAAACGTAAGCGAGTCACGGTCGATGGAGCGGAGCCGACCCGGCTCAGTGACGCGTTAGGCTCGCTGCCCTCCGTGATGTTCTCGCCGCGCGACGTCGAGCTCGTTGCCGGTGCGCCCAGTGAGCGGCGACGTTTTCTCGACGTCGCGCTTGCACTGACCTCCCGCCGATATCTCGCTGCGCTTCAGCAGTACCGGGCAGCGCTGGTGCGGCGCAACGCCGCGTTGCGCGACGCGGCGCGGAAGGGAGAAGCGGGTGGCATTCCCAGGGCTGCGGTGTGGGAGCCTGCGCTCGCCGAGCATGGGGCGCTCCTGTGGGCGGCGCGAGTCGCCTGGGTGGAGCGGGTGGCCGACGATTTCACGCGACTTTGCGCAAGCATCGGCGAGCGCGGCACGGCCCGGATGCGTTATGCGACGACGTCCTCGACGGCAGCTGCCGCACGCAGCGGCGTATCGACAGTCGATCTCGCGGGGCTTCTCGCGGATTCGCTCGAGGCGCACAGGGCCGTGGACTTGCGGCGCGGCCTCACGCACGTGGGCCCACATCGCGATGACCTCGATCTCACGCTCGACGGCCATCAGCTGCGCGCGTTCGGTTCCGCGGGCCAGCAGCGTACCGCATCGATCGCGCTTCGACTGCTCGAGGCCGCTACACTTCGTGGCGCCGGCAGTGCTCCGCTCGTCCTGCTCGATGATCCGTTCGCCGAGCTGGATGCGACGAGAGCGGCGCGCATCCTGGAGCTGCTCGGAACGAGCGGAGTCGCGCATCAAACGATTCTTGCCGTGCCCCGATCGATGGACATTCCGAGCGAGATGACATCGCTGCCACGATATCGGATCGTGGATGGCCAGATTGGTGAGTTGAGATGAGCGGCGAGCGCGGTAAGCGACCTCAGCAGATCTCTGCAGCGATCTCACAGTTTCTCGAGCAGTCGGGGTTGCGAGAACGGGTCGAGCAGGCGTCGGTCGTTCCGGAGTGGCCCACGGTCGTCGGCGCGCAGATCAGCGCGGTCACGGAACCGTTGACGGTGACGGCGGATGGAGTCCTGTTCGTGGCAGTCCGGACGCATGCTTGGATGTCCGAGTTGTCTCTGCTCGAGCCGGAATTGCTTGCGTCGCTGAACCGGCGGAAAGACCGGGCACCAGTCAAGAAGATTCGATGGCAGCTGATGCGATGAGCCGGCCCGGAGAGCGGGCTCGGTGTCGCTTGCTAATTTGTTGGAACATTGGCACTTAGGCGAAGGCAAGAATCTTGCTTTCGGGTCGCCTCTTCGTTATTTTTTGTGGTTCGCGCGCCGCGCGTTTTCGGCGTGTGTTCGGGTGATGTTGTACGACCGCTTTCAGGGTGAACATGGCGAAGAATGCTGAAAAGCCGGAATACGGCGCTAGCAACATTCAGGTACTCAAGGGGCTCGAGGCCGTTCGTAAGCGCCCCGGCATGTACATCGGATCGACGTCCGCGCGCGGGTTACACCATCTCGTGTACGAGGTCGTCGACAACTCCATCGACGAGGCGCTGGCCGGATTCGCCGACAGGGTCGACGTCACCATTCACGCCGATGACTCGGTGACGGTCGACGACAATGGACGCGGCATCCCCGTCGACGTTCACCCAACGGAGAAGATGCCTGGGGTGGAGCTCGCGATGACCGTGCTGCACGCCGGCGGAAAGTTCGACAAGGACAGCTACAAGGTCTCCGGCGGTCTGCACGGCGTCGGCGTGTCCGTCGTGAACGCGCTCTCCGAGAAGCTCAAGGTGTGGGTGAAGCGCGACGGGAAAGAGCACTACATGGACTTCGCGCGCGGCACCACTACCACCAAGCTCAAGGTGCTGGGCAAGGCCGGCGCCCGCGAGCGCGGCACCAAGGTGTGGTTCAAGCCCGACGACAAGATCTTTACCGAGCTGCGCTACGACTATGCAACGCTCGCCGCCCGCCTGCGCGAGCTCTCGTTCCTTAACAAGGGCGTGACGATCACGCTCACCGATGAGCGCGAGGGACAACAGAAGCAGGAGACCTTCCACGCCAAGGGCGGGCTCCAGGAGATGGTGAAGTTCCTCAACACCAGCCGGAAGCCGCTGCACTCGGAGGTCATGTACTGTGAGACGGAGCGAGACGGCATTGGCATCGAGGTCGCGCTGCAGTACAACGACGGGTACAACGAGAACGTCTTCTCGTTCGTGAACAACATCAACACGCACGAGGGCGGCACGCATCTCACGGGCTTCAAGTCGGCACTGACGCGGACGATCAACAACTACGCGTCCAAGGGGAATTTCCTGAAGAAGGCCGACTTCACGTTGTCCGGCGATGACGTGCGTGAAGGCCTCACGGCTGTGCTCTCGGTGAAGGTTCGCGAGCCGCAGTTCGAGGGACAGACCAAGACCAAGCTCGGAAACTCCGAGGCCGAAGGCGCGGTCAAGACCGTCGTGAACGAGTGGCTCGCGTCGTACCTCGACGAGCACCCGCGGACGGCGAACATCGTCGTCGAGAAAGCGGTGTCAGCTGCGCGCGCGCGCGAGGCTGCCCGCAAGGCGCGTGACCTAACGCGAAAGAAATCCGCGCTCGACGTCGGCAACTTGCCCGGCAAGCTCGCGGACTGCTCGCTGAGCGACCCGGCGCTGTGTGAGCTCTACCTCGTCGAAGGCGACTCGGCCGGTGGATCCGCCAAGCAGGGGCGCGACCGGAACTTCCAGGCGATCCTCCCACTGCGCGGCAAGATCATCAACGTCGAGAAGGCCCGCATCGACAAGGTCCTCTCGAACGAAGAGATCCGCACGATCATCACGGCGATCGGCACCGGGATCAAGGAAGACTTCACGATCGACAACGCGCGCTACCACAAGGTCATTCTCATGACCGACGCGGACGTCGATGGCGCGCACATCCGCACGTTGCTGCTCACGTTCTTCTTCCGGCAGATGCCGGAGCTCATCGAGGCGGGTTACATCTACATCGCGCAGCCGCCGCTCTTCCGCGTGGCCAAGGGCAAGGAGGAGTATTACGCCTACGACACCGGTGAGCGGGACGACATCGCCGCGCGACTCGGCAACGGCGACGGGCGTGGCTCGGTGAACGTGCAGCGGTACAAGGGTCTCGGTGAAATGAATCCCGACCAGCTCTGGAAGACCACGATGGATCCGGAGACGCGCACGATCCTCCGCGTGAACATGGAAGACGCGGTCTTGGCCGATCAGATCTTCCAGACGCTCATGGGCGATGAGGTCGAGCCGCGGCGCGTGTTCATCGAGCAGAACGCAAAGTTCGTCAGCAACCTCGACATCTAACCGTTGGCCGAGCGAAGAACGACGACCAGACGCGAGCCTGGTTGACGCCTAACGGGAAGTGTGTAGCTTAGCCCCCTCACGTATTGGACAACCATCCAACGCGAGGGGGCTCGTTATGAGGAATGCACACGTCGTCGTGGTAGTGCTCGTGGGACTCGGAGCCTGCTCGGACAGCCCGGTTTCACCACGAGGGCCCGCACTCGATGCGGTCAGCGATCCCAATCTTGCGGCAGTCGCGTCGACGACCAGCGAGGTCGTGCCGATCGATATCACCGCATTCGTCCCATGCGCAAACGGCGGAGCCGGAGAACTCGTTCAAGCGGTGGGTCGGCTTCACCAGGTGTTCACCTTGGTCATCAACGCGAACGGCAGTTTGACCGTGAAGGGCCACTTCCAACCCCAGGGCCTAACGGGCGTTGGTCTCACGACGGGAGACAAGTACCAGGCAACCGGCGTGACGCAAGAAATCGATCACTTCGGTGCGGGGTTCCCGATCATCTCGACGTTCATCAACAACTTCCGCTTCATCGGTGCGGGCCCGGGCAACAATCTTCTTTTCCACGAGGAAAGCCACGTGACGATCAACGCCAACGGGGTTATCACCGCGTTGGTGGATCACATCAGCCTGGAGTGTCGCTGACGTCCGAGATGGCGTCGTACGCCGGGGCGGGTGTCTATTTCGTCACCCGCCTCCTCACGGAGCTCATCGCCCGGCCGTACTCGTATTCCCCCTGAATGGTGTCGGCCGCTTTCTCGAACGCCGGCCGCAGGTCGTCGTCGATCGTGATCGTGTTCGCGATCGCGACCAGCAGCTCCGAGCACTCGTAATCCGAGTCGATCTTCGCCGCCGACGCGAGCACCGATTTCGCGAGGTCCTTCGTCAGCAGCTCGCGAGTCACCAGCGGCATCAGCGCGCGACGGTGCTCGTAATCCGACCCGATCTTGTCCGTGGCAGCGAAGTACGCGTCTCGCGTGGATGCGTCGAGTCCTCCGTTCTTACCCATGAGAATGAGGAACTCCGCGAGCTCGTAGTCGGACTGGATCCGCGCGGCATCCTGCAGGAGCGTACGATTCACGGCGGGCGTTAGGCCGCCGCCGGCGACGATCGCCGACAACACTCGGCGATGCTCGTAATCGGACTTGATCGCGCCAAGGGCCTTCACATAGGTCGGCCGCGTCTGATCGTTGATGGCATACCGCTTCGAGACATCGATCAGCAGCTCGGCCAACTCGTAGTCCGAGTTGATCGTGCTGGCGGCATCGAGCAGCGCTTGCACGGTTGTCGGTGCGAGTCGATCACGCTGCAGCAGGGCGTTGAGAGCGCGGCGGCGCTCGTAGTCCGAATCGATCTTCTTCGCGGCAGCGACGAATGCCGGGTGCGAGTCATCGCTGAACGCGTCGAGCTTGGACACCGCCACGAGCAGCTCGGCGAGCTCGTAGTCCGATGACATGTCGGCGCCCGCTTGTTCGACCACACGCTTGATCTGCGCGCGATCGAGCTGGCGCATGGAGAGCAGCTTCGTATAGTAGCGACGGCGCGCGTAATCAGTCGAGACGAGCTTTACCTCCTGAAGTACCGCGTCGACGCCTCCGCGCTCGAGCAGTGCGGGAACACGCTGATCGACCGCGAACCCGGTCTGACGATCGAGCGCAACGAGCGCGGCGGCGAGCCACGCCCGCGCGCCAGCGTCGAACTCATGGCGAGCACCGTTTTCCGAGTACGTGCGCTCGAGCGTACCGCCACTGCCCGGCCGCACGACCAGCCGCTTCGTGTCGTCACCGATGTGTTGCTCGAGCGTGAATGACCCGCCGCTCGAGATCGACTCGATGTCGGTGACATCGCGGTTGAACTTCACCTCACCGCGCGCTTCCATCTCGTACGAGCAATCGCCATCCGACCATTGCACGACCCAACGTTTCGACCCGTTGTCGCTGTTGATCCAGTTCGTGTGTGAGCCGTTGTCGTGACCGGCGTTGGGATCGCATGGCGCGCGAGAAGCCGGCGGCGCGAATTCGCCAGCCGGTACGTCGCGTGCAACGGGACCCACCGCGCCGGCTGTTGTCGCGGGGGTCAAGGCCGCCCGAGCGGCGAGCGTGCGCGCCGGCTCGTCCAGCTGGACCGGGCCGACACTGATTCCGTTGTCAATCGTCGTTGCCCGGTTGCCCTGCACTGCTGCCAGCGCCGGCGCCGGCTCGGCTGCGAGACTGTAGACAGGCGACGCGGCAGCGACACCCGTCACGAGCGCGCCAGCAGCGAGCCCCGCCTGCACCCCTGCCCACAGCGAGACGCGTCCGCGTCGGCGACGGTCGTCGAGCACAGCGAGCAGGCGGCCCGCCATCTGCGACGGCCGGGCCATCGCGAGACCGCCAAGCGCGGCTGCACCGACGATTCTCGTCGACCGAGCGACGCGCAGCAGGTAGTCCGCGTAATCCGACGCTTTGGCGCCGGCGCCAAGCACTTCATCGTCACACGCCCGTTCTCGCTCGACACGCAGCTCCCGTGCGGCGAGCCACGCGAACGGATTGAACCAGTGCAACGCGCAAGCGAGCTGGCCGACGAGCTGCGTTAGGCAGTCGTAGCGTCGCACGTGCGCGAGCTCGTGTCGGAGCACGTCGAGTCGCTGTTCGATGGTCGAATCGAAATCATCGGCTGGCAGGAGCACGACGGGACGGAAGACACCCCAGGTCATCGGCATGACAGGCCCATCGAGCTCCAGGAATCGAACGCGTCTTCGCACGTCGAGCTCGCGCAATGCCGATGGGATGAGGAGCGCCCAGCGACCACCGTGCAGCGGCCGTGCGCGACGCGAGACGGTCGCGAGTCGGGCAAACGCCATCACGGTCGGAATCAGTGCGATCACGACGCCAAGCGCCCAGACGGCCGCGAGCCACGGGATTAATGGCGCCGCGCCCGGGCGAGGCGCGTCCGCTGACACGTGAGCCGCCGCGCCCGAGGCCTCGGGCCCTATGGCAACATGCCGGACCTCGAGCATCGTGGTAGCTCGTTCGGCCGTCGCGACGCTCGGTGGCGCCAGCTCGTCTGGGGAGGGCGAGGCATCGGTTCGCCGGGGCGTGTCGGCACGCGGTGCCAACGCCAGCACCGCATTGGTCGACGCACTCGTCAACGCGGCGGGAACGGTCAGCTCAGTGATCACGGCGGGCACTTCGCGCGCCGTGAACGGCCAGAAGCCGACATGCAGGGTCCATCGCGGGACGATTGCACTGATGACGGGCACGGCGAGGGCGCCTCCGAGCGTCAGCGTCCAGATCATATGTCGCGACGCCGCTGTGGCCCCGCGGGCCAGCATGGAGCAGACCGTGCCGAGAACGAGGATCACCGCGCCCTTGAGCAGTGCAGCAGCCACCACCGGCGCGAACGCGACCAGGTATTCGGCCCGCGCGAAGTCGTTGAGGTTCATCGTCACTTTCCCTCTCGTTTGGCCCGATCTATCAACGTCGCGAGCTGATCGGCCTCAGCCGGCGTGAGGCGTGACTCGGACATGTCGAGCAGGGCTGCCACCGCCTGCGTTGCCGAACCATCGAAAAACGTTTTTACCAGCTGCTTGAGCGCCGACTGGCGGGCGGCGGTTCGTGGGACGACCGGTGAGTAGACATAACGCGGCCCGTCATGTCGATGTGTCAGATGCCCCTTCTCCTCGAGAATGCGCATCATCGCGCGGACCGCCGAATAGCTCGGGGGATCGGACATCCCGTCGAGCACCTCGGCGGCGGTGGCTGACCCGCGGGCATAGACGATCTCCATGATCTGGCGCTCGCGGCGGCTGAGTGGGGGCGGCTTCTTTTCGGACATTGGTGAACGGGGCGGCACGGTGCGATGCTAACAATTTAGCACTGTGCGAAATCTTTAGCATCACGCGCTCCGCCTGTCAAGAGCCCGCACTCCGGCGTGCTCGGGATCCGATCGGTCAGCCCGGTTTCTTCGACTCGGCGAGGAGGACTTTCACGTAAGCGAGGTGTGCGGCAATGATGGCCGCACACGGTACCGCGGCGCTGATCCAGGTAACCGCCGCCTCGGTTGGATCGATCCCGCCGCTCGCCGTGTGGCGGGAGCCGACCGCGATGAGCGCGTACAGCGCGAAGACACCTAACGAGACACCGACGGCCCCGAGGGCCGCGAGCTTTGCGTACTTGCGGACGGACATCGGCGAGTCGGATGCGGTCATGGTCGGATTGGTCCTCAGGCGTGCTCGAATGGGGTCACGCCGGCCGACGTGACGCGATGGGAAATGAGCGGCAGCGGGGGCTCCGCCTCGTCGGCAATGGCGATCGCCCGGCGAAGCGTGGTCAGCCCGGCATCAATGCCAGCACGGTCTCGGGCGAACACCGTTGCAAGCGGCTCGCCGTTCTGCACGACGTCTCCCGGCTTCGCGGTGATCACGAATCCGACGGACGGGTCGACACTGTCCTCGATGCGTGTCCGGCCACCGCCGAGGGCGGTCACGCCGCGGCCGACGGCGCGGGGCTCGACGCGGGCGACGACCCCGGCGCGCGGGGCGAGAAACAACTCGCACGCACCCGCCTGCGGCAGCACGGATGGATCATCCACGACGGCTGCGTTGCCGCCCTGGGCGTCGATGATCTCCTCGAACTTGCGCGCGGCCTTGCCGCTCGACACAGCGACCTCCATGGCGCGCCGCGCCGCGTCGAGCGAGGGCGCCGCGCCGCCGAGCACGAGCATCTCCGCGCCTAACGCGTACACGACGCCGAGGACGTCCGGCGGGCCTTCGCCGCGCAGGGTGTGGATGGCTTCCTCCACTTCGAGCGCGTTGCCGCACGCGCGGCCGAGGGGGCGATCCATCGCGGTGATGAGGGCAACCACAGCGCAGCCACGATCGACGCCAAGGTCGATCATCGTCCGAGCCAGCTCGAGCCCGCGATCGAGCTCGGGAAGAAACGCACCGGATCCACGCTTCACATCGAGCACCAGCCCGCTCAGTCCTTCCGCGAGCTTCTTGCTCATGATGCTGGCCGCAATGAGCGGAATACTCTCGACGGTCGATGTGGCATCGCGCAGCGCGTACATCTTGCGGTCGGCCGGGGCGATCTCGGCGCTCTGACCGAGCATGGCGCATCCGATGCGCTCGATCTGCCGCGTGGCGTCGGCCAGCGACAACGTCGTACGAAAGCCGGGAATCGATTCGAGCTTGTCGAGCGTTCCACCGGTGTGTCCCAGCCCGCGACCGCTCATCATCGGGACGGCAACGCCGAGCGACGCGACGAGCGGTGCGAGCACGAGGGAGACCTTGTCCCCGACCCCACCGGTCGAATGTTTGTCGACGCGGCCGATGCCGAGGTGCTCGAGGCTCAGGTGTGCGCCGGTGCCGAGCATGGCATCGGTGAGCGAGCTCGTTTCGGCGCGATCGAGACCCCGGATGTAGGCGGCCATGAGGAACGCCGCGATCTGATAGTCGGGCACATGGCCAGCGGCGTAGGCGTTCATGAGCGCGCGCCACTCGCCCGGCTCGATCCGTCCGCCGTCGCGCTTTCGCTCGATGAGCCGCTGTGCCAGGGCAGTCACGAAATGGCCTTGCAGCGGCCTGACTGACGTTCAGAAGACAACCAAGAGCATTGACCCGATTGTGGGGTATTTCTAGGTTGCCGCCCGCGGAGCGTTGCGACGCACCGCGCCGATCGAAGCGATCGCGACGCACCGGATGGTGGCGGAACCATGTCTTTCAGCGTGGAGCACGCATGTCGTTTCGCAGTTTGCTGGTTGCATGCCTCGTCGTCGCCGGCGCGGCTCGGGCGCAGTCGCCCGCAGAACATATCGCGCTCGGGGACAGCGCGTACGCCCACTTCAAACCGGACGAGGCGCTGACCCACTACATCGAGGCCATTGGTCCGGACTCGTCCAGCTACGAGGCACTCTGGAAGGCCGCCCGCTCCGAGATCGACCTGGCCGAAGCGGAGAAGGACGAGAGTCGTCGCAATCAGTTTTCCATCGCCGGAGAGGCGCTTGCGCGTCGCGCGATCAAGGTGAACGCGCGCGACCCCGAGGCACACTTTCACCTCGCGCGCGCGCTGGGCCGGCGCGCCCTGAGCGTGGGTGTGCGAGATCGCGTCAAGTTCGGCACCGAGGTCCGCAACGAAGCGATGGAGGCGCTGCAACTCGATCCGAACCATCCGGGCGCGCTCCATGTGATGGGCGTCTGGAACGCAGAGGTCATGCGACTGAACGGAATCCAACGGTTCTTCGCGAAGAACGTTCTCGGCGGACGCGTGTTTGGCGAAGCGAGCTGGGACAAGGCGGTGTCGTACATGGAGCGGTCGGTTGCAGCGGACCCGGACCGCATCGTACACCATCTCGATCTCGGCAAGATTTACGCGGACGTTGGCGACAAGGCAAAGGCCCGCACGCAGCTCGAGCTCGTCGTGCGAGGTCGCCGGACCGATTTCAACGACCCGGCCTATCAGCGAGAGGCGCAGGCGGCGCTGGCGAAATTGGGGAGTTAGGCAATCACGTCACTGGCGCGCCAGCGCGCGCGGCGCATTGCACGGCGGGCGCGCCTCCGGCCGCGCCGCGCGACGGCCGCCAGCTCGTCGGCCAACTGCGTCCACGCGTCGCTCGCGCGGTGGCGCGCGAACCGTGCGCGACGGCGAATGGCCGTTCGCGTTTCGCGGCCGCTTTGCGGTGCCAGCAACAATGCGGCGCTGGCGCCCACGAGGGCGCCAACCAGCAACCCGGCGCCAAGCAGGCCGACGTGCTCCCAGTCCACGGAACGGCGGTACGACGAGCCGCGTGGCCGCTGCACGGGTGGGTCGTCGTCATCATCAGTGGGTGCACGGCGGCCGGCGTCGGCATTTGGTGCCGGGCGTGTGCGCGATTCGGTACGCGTTGCGTTTGGGCGAGGTAAGCTCGGATCGGCGAAAGACATGGGACAAGCTCTCGTTTGGGGCTGGTAAGAATCTTGCTATGTTCGGGCCGCATCGCGAGCACTGTCCATGCAGGTCGGCTCAGCGGGGACAACATTGGTGTTGCATAACCGTTTGGGCCATTCGCCACGGACGTTCTCGCGCGGTCGGGTACGATTCATTTGCCTGACGCGCCAATGATCTAGGCGCACTCTTGAGTGCCGAATCGCCACCATGTTCACCAACACACAGAAAGGATCATCCGCGTCAGCCGTGAGGACTCGCATGAACGGGAAGGGGAAGACGGTCTTGCTCGTGGAGGATAACGAGGATAACCGCATCGTTTATTCCACGATCCTACGGCACTTCGGCTACACCGTCACGGAAGCCCTCAATGGTGAGGAAGGGATCAGCAAGGCGCGGGCAGAGAAGCCCGATCTGATCCTGATGGACATCTCGATTCCCATCATCGACGGGTGGGAAGCGACGCAGGTGCTCAAGCACGATCCTGCGACCAACGACATCCCCATCATCGCGTTGACCGCGCACGCGCTCGCATCGGATCGCGAGAAGGCGATGGAAGTCGGCTGCGATGGGTATCTCGCGAAGCCGTGCGAGCCACGAGCGGTAGTCGCCGAGGTACAGCGGTTCCTCGGGCGCGACAATGGGTCGTGACTCGGTCGCGCGAATCCTGATCGTCGACGATCACGAAGACAACATTGAGTTGTTACGGGCGCGCCTCGAGGCGCGCGGCTACGTCATCGAGAGCGCGATGGATGGCGAGCAGGCGCTTCGGTGTGTGGATCAATCGCCGCCCGACCTGATCCTGCTCGACGTGATGATGCCGCGCATCGACGGCTTCGAAGTCGTGCGCCGGTTGAAGGCCAACAGAAGCCTGCCCTTCATCCCGATCATCCTGCAGACCGCCCTCGATTCCACAGAGCACAAGGTCGAGGGGCTGGACGCCGGCGCCGACGATTACATCACGAAGCCGATCAACTTCGCCGAGCTCGAAGCGCGCGTGAAGTCCATGCTGCGCATCAAGCGGCTGCAGGACGCGCTCGAGGAGCGCGAGCGAGAGCTCTCGGAGGTGAATGCGCGGCTCCTCAAGATAGCGCAAACCGATTCGCTGACGGGGCTCGACAACCGGCGCTATCTGGAGGAGCGCCTCGAAGAAGCATTTGGTCATTCGCGACGGCTCAAGGAGCCGCTTGCGGTGGTGCTGTGTGATCTGGATCGCTTCAAGAGTGTGAACGACACCCACGGCCATCAGGCGGGCGATGCGGTTTTGAAACAGCTCGCGCGCATCCTGAAACAGGAGGCGCGGGAGATCGACCGCGTCGGTCGCTATGGGGGAGAAGAGTTTATGCTCTTGCTGCCGGGAACAGTGCTCGACGCGGCCGTTACCTTCGCCGAGCGCGCGCGTAAAGCAGTAGAGGCTCACACGTTCAGTTTCGACGGCGGCACCCTGCAGCGCACGATGAGCTGCGGCGTGGCGGCCTGGCCGCATCCGCGGATCGAAGACTGTGATGCCCTCGTGAAAGCTGCTGACGATGCGCTGTACGTAGCGAAGGAGACGGGAAGGAACCGCGTCATTCGCTTCGATAGTCAAGCGTTCAACGAGCACACCCATTCCACCACCGATGATCAACACGCCGAGGTTGATGTCAGCGATCGAGCGCTATTCCCCGCCGGACCCGGAGATCGCCCGGCTGGAGGAGAGGATCGCGGAGCTGCAACGCGAGCGTGACCAGCTCGTCGCGGTCGTCGATATTCTGCAGGACATCTCGTCCTCACTGCATTTCGTAGACATTCTGCAAGCGATCGCCCGCAAGCTGGGCGAAACGTTCGGGCTCGACCGCTGCTCGATCTATCTCGCGGGCGGCAACGCCGATGTGCGCCTCGTCGCCAGCTACGAGGACCCATCGATCCGGAATCTCGTCGTCGACCTGGATCGCTATCCGGAGCTCAAGCGGGCGTTCGAGTCGGGCGACACCGTGTTCATTCCCGACGCGCCTAACGACCCGATGCTGCAGAACGCGCGCGCGGCGCTCGACCTGCGCAACGTGCGATCGATCGTCGTCGTACCGGTGCGTTCGCGGTCGTCGGTCATTGGCGCCATCTTCCTGCGCACCGAGCGGGAGTCGGAGCCGTTCACCGAGAGCGACGTCCGCTTCTGTCAGGTGATCGCCTCGCTCACGGCGAAGGCGCTTCGCAATGCCCATCGCTTCGAGTCGCTGCTGCGGTCGAGCGATGATCGCGAGGACACGCGTCGGCGCTCGGAGCTCGAGCGCATCGCACTGGTGGCATTCCTGCGCCGCCTGCTCGACCGCTATACGGCCCGCGAAGATCACCTCTGGGCCGAGACGCTCCTCCCACGCGCATCCGACGACGAGCTGGATAGGCTCGTCTCCGTTGCCATGCAAGTCTTGGAGGAGGAAGCGAAGGGGTAAAGCGCGAACAAGACTGGTAATTGGTTACTGGTACGGGTTATTGGTTATTGAACCCTCGGGATGCACATCTCGCTGAGACGCGCATCTCGAGGGTTCTGATTACCTGTAACCAGTTCCAGTAACCAATTACCTGTGGCGTTTCTGTCCTTAAGTTTCCCGCGTGTCTCAGACCAAACCCTCCGAGACCTCGGCCCCAGACGCGCTGAGTGAGCTGGCCGCTCGCGCCGCCGCCCTGCGTCAACGTATCGAGCAGGCGTCCTACGATTACTACGTGCTCGACCGGCCGGTCATCTCCGACAAGGAATACGACCAGCTGTTCCGCGAGCTCCAGGACCTCGAGCGAGAGAATCCGGAGCTGCGCACCGCGGACTCGCCGACTCTGCGGGTCGGCGCTCCGCCGCAGTCGTCGCTGCCCAAGCATACCCACCTGGTCTCCATGCTGTCGCTCGGCAACGCGTTCAACGACGACGAGCTGGGACAGTGGGCCGAACGGCTGACGCGACTGGTTGGTGAGGACGCGGCGAAGAGTGGCTACTCCGCCGAGCTCAAGATCGATGGCGCGGCGGTGAGCCTAACGTATCGCGGCGGCGTTCTCGTCACTGGCGCAACACGCGGCAACGGCATCATCGGTGAGGATATCACTGCCAACATTCGAACTCTGCGCGACGTGCCACTGCGGCTGCGAACCGCCGCGCCACCGGCGATGATCGAGATTCGGGGCGAGGTCTACTACCCGTTCGACCGGTTCGAGCAGATGAACGAAGCGCGAGTCCAGGCAGGCGAGCCGGTGTTCGCGAATCCGCGAAATGCTGCAGCCGGCGCGCTGCGGCAGCTTGACCCCGCAGTGACGGCAACGCGGCCGCTACGGTTCTACGGATACTCGGTCGCGCTTCCCCCTGGTGTGTCCCTTCCCTTCAAGACGCAGACGGAAGTGCTCACCACGCTCGCGGAGTGGGGGATCCCTGTCGCGCCCCATCACGTCCGGTGCACATCGCTCGACGACGTCGCCCAGTGGGCCCACGAGGTCGAGACAAAGATCCGCGCCCAGCTCAACTTCGCCATCGACGGCGGCGTGGTGAAGGTCGACTCCCTCGCGCTCCAGGAAGAGCTGGGCGTCGTGGGCGGGCGGGAGCCCCGCTGGGCCATCGCGCGAAAATTCGCGCCCGACATTGCCGAGACGCGGCTCAACGACATCCAGGTGAACGTCGGCCGAACCGGGATGTTGAATCCATTTGCGGTGCTCGAGCCGGTCGAAATCGGCGGAACGACCGTCAAGCTCGCGACGTTGCATAACGAGGGACTCATCCAGAAGAAGGACCTGCGCATCGGCGACATCGTGCAGGTGAAGCGCGCGGGCGAGGTGATTCCGCAGGTGATCGGGCCGGTACCGGAAAAGCGGAGCGGCGAGCTGCAGCGGTGGGAGATGCCCAAGGCCTGCCCCGTGTGTCACACGCCGGTCGAGAAGGATGAAGAGGAAGCCGCTACCTACTGCCCTAACGTGGCGTGCCCTGGCCGCCAGCTCGAAGGTCTCGTCCATTTCGCGTCGCGTGGCGCGATGGACATCCGCGGGCTTTCCTACGCGCGCATCGAACAGATGATCGCGGCGGGATTCATCCACGACGTCGCGGACATCTACGACCTGACCGCCGAGAAGGTCGAATCGCTCGAGCGGTTCGCCGAAAAAAGTGCCGCGCAGTTGGTGGATGCGATTGCTGCATCGAAACAGCAACCGTTGTCACGTTTGCTGTTCGCGCTTGGCGTTCGACACGTCGGCCAGACGGTCGCCGAGGTGTTAGCCCGTCATTTCGGGTCCATGGACGCTATCCTGACGGCATCAACGGAGGAGATCGCGGATGTCCGCGGGGTGGGCGATATCATCGCCCAGGCGGTTCGGCATTACCTGGATGACCCGTCCGCGCGCGAGCTGGTGAAGAAGCTCGCGGACCGGGGTTTGACGCTCACCGAGCCACGCAGGGCCGCTGCGGACGGTGCCCTGCGAGGGATGACGGTCGTCATCACGGGGACACTGCCGACGCTCAGCCGGACTCAGGCGACCTCTCTTGTGGAGGAAGCGGGGGGCCGCGTCACCAGCGGCGTCAGCAAGGCAACGAGCTTTGTCGTTGCGGGCGCAGACCCGGGCAGCAAACTGGAAAAGGCACGTACGCTCGGGGTGGAGACAATCGACGAGGCGGAGCTGCTGGCCCGAATCGGGCGGTAGCCAATCTCTCGGATCGTTCAGCTCAAGCATCGACGGAACGGAAGACATGCCACAATCGCTCGACCTCGCGAATCATCAAATGCTCGCGCTCTCGCGCTCCTCGCTTGCCGCGCTTCGCGCGGCCCTGATTCGCGACGCGGGGCCCGCGGCCGCCTCCTACCTTCAGGAAGCGGGATACGCCGGCGGCGAGACACTGTTCGATTCGTTCCGCAGCTGGCTCGCGATGCGGTGTGAGGTGCCGGCCGAGGAGCTCGCAGTCGAGGAGTTCGAGCGGTTCGCGACCGACTATTTCCGTGATGCCGGTTGGGGATCGCTGAAAGTCGGAACGCTCAACGACGCTGTCGCGACGCTCGATTCAACGGACTGGGGCGAGTCGGACCCGGCGGGTGGCATGGACCATCCCGCCTGTCACTTCACGACTGGCATGTTCGCCGACTTCTTCGGCAGAATCGCGGACACTCCGCTCGCGGTGCTCGAGGTCGAGTGCCGCTCAATGGGTGCCCCACGCTGTCGCTTCCTCGTTGGCAACGCGGCGGTGATGGAGCACGTGTACGACGAGATGGGCCGCGGCGTGGATTACGAAGAGGCCGTGGGGTCCGTCCTCTAGCCGCTCTTTCCGAGTACGCCCGCGTACATCGGGTTCGGCATCAGCTCGCCGTTCACGAGCACTTCGCGGTCCCACGGCAGAATGATGGTACTGTCCGTGGCGAGCGCGTAAAAGTCGGGCTCGTAGGCGCCCGTACGGAACGACACCGCCGTTTTCACTTCGGCAGCCCCTGCGTTGACGATCGCGGAGACCGCGAGGCGCATAGTGGCGCCTGAGTCACAGGTCTCATCGACAATCAGGACCCGCTGGCCGCGGGCCTCGACGGGCGCGGCGCCCATCACCGCCGGAGTTTCGCGGACTGTTTCACCCCGATAACGCCGGCTCACCATGATCGAGTGGAACTCGCGATCGAGGATCGCGGCGACGACAGCGCCGGGTACCACACCGGCGGTTGCTACTCCTACGACAATCTCCGGGTCATACTCGCGCGCGACCTTCAGGGCGAGCGCGCGTGAGAGCTCGCCGAAGAGCGGCCACTCGATCTCGAGCACTCCCTTCGTCGGGTCGACTTCGTAGCGGCGTGGCATTGTGCGATCCGGAGGCGGGGAGCGGAAAGTTACGCGGGAACGGCCAATCGGGAATCGCCAGT
>Ga0070662_100000896_pt1 | contig 18226 bp, 20 predicted proteins | sample KBSC53metaG_FD_65648 | JGI IMG/M metagenome (GOLD analysis project Ga0070662, IMG submission 65648) | Corn rhizosphere microbial communities from Kellogg Biological Station, Michigan, USA - KBS C5-3 metaG | ecosystem: Host-associated > Plants > Roots > Rhizosphere > Soil ...
AGGTCTACCCGGGTGCGCCGCACGGCCTGGCCGTCACGCACCAGGACCAGCTCAACAGCGACCTGCTGGCTTTCATCAAGAGCTGACGCGGCGTGCCCGGCGGAAGGCTTGCCGCGCGGCATTCGAATTTATCGATGCTAGGACGGCAAGCTTTCCGCTTTTTGCGCCGAAAGAGAGCGCAGATACTGTCGATGAACGACATAAATCGCTGATCGACGATCATCGATTTATTCGCATCTGGCACGACATTTTCATTTCGCCGCAAGGAATCCTTCGATGTCCATCACCGCCAAGCCCACCCCCGGCCAGCTGCTGCTGACGCCCGCGGATCACACCTTGATCATGATCGACTTCCAGTCGCAGATGTCCTTCGCCACCCACTCCATCGATGCGGTGAACCTGCGCAACAACGCAGGCCTGGTGGCCCAGGCGGCGGCCAGCTTCAAGGTGCCGACCATCCTCACCACGGTGGCGGAGAAGAGTTTTTCCGGTCCGATGTTCAGCGAGGTCACCGAGCCGTTCCCTGGCCAGGCCCTGCTCGACCGCACCTCGATGAATACCTGGGAAGACGCCGCCGTGATCGCCCGGGTCAACGAGATCGGCAAGAGCCGCATCGTGCTGGCCGGGCTGTGGACGTCCGTGTGCATCGTCGGCCCCGCGCTGTCGGCGCTCGACCAGGGCTTCGAGGTGTACGTGATCGCCGACGCCTGCGGCGACGTGTCCGCCGAGGCGCACAACCGCGCGATGGACCGCATGGTGCAGGCCGGCGCGCAGCCCATGACCTCGCTGCAATACCTGCTCGAGCTGCAACGCGACTGGGCTCGCACCGACACCTACGAGCTGACCACCGGCATCGCCAAGAAGTTCGGCGGCGCCTACGGCCTGGGCGTGACCTACGCCAAGACCATGTTCGGCGCGCACGAAGGCTGAATCCCGCGGTGAGCACGAAGATGAAGCCCTATGTCCTGTCGCTTGCGCTCGGCCTGCTGGTCGGCGTGATCTACGCACTGTTCCAGGTGCGCTCGCCGGCCCCGCCGGTCATCGCCCTGGTGGGGCTTCTCGGGATCCTGCTCGGCGAGCAGATCCCGCCGCTCATCAAGAGCGTGATCAAGCCCGATACCGTGGCCACCTCGTGGCTGCAGCACCAGGTCGCGCCGCATGTGTTCGGCGAGTTGCCGCAGCGCGCGAAGGCCGAGCCCGCTGCCGCAGCCGCCGCCGTATCGACCACACACAAAGAGTCATGAGCGATCTGTTCGACGAACAACGCCGCCGCCTGTGCCTGGGCACACTCGGTGCCGCCATTGCCGGCTCGGCAATGACCCCCTCTCATGCCCAAAGGAAGTCTGACATGGCCAGTTCCTCCGCCCCCGATCTGATCCTGCATAACGGCCGCTTCACCACGCTGGACCGCGCCAACCCCGAGGCCAGCGCCGTGGCCATCAAGGACGGCCGCTTCCTGCGGGTCGGTCGCAGCGAAGACGTGCTGCCGCTGGCCGGCACCGGCACCCGCGTGGTCGACCTGCAGGGCAAGCGCGTGCTGCCGGGGTTGATCGACAACCACCTGCACATCATTCGTGGCGGGCTCAACTACAACCTCGAACTGCGCTGGGACGGCGTGCGCAGCCTGGCCGATGCCATGGGCATGCTCAAGCGCCAGGTCGCCATCACGCCGGCGCCCCAGTGGGTGCGCGTGGTGGGCGGCTTCACCGAGCACCAGTTCGCCGAGAAGCGCCTGCCGACCATCGAGGAACTGAACGCCGTGGCGCCCGACACGCCGGTGTTCATCCTGCACCTGTACGACCGCGCGCTGCTCAACGGCGCCGCCATGCGCGCCGTGGGCTACACCAAGGACACACCCGCACCGCCCGGCGGCGAGATCGTGCGCGACAGCGCCGGCAACCCGACCGGCCTGCTGCTGGCCAAGCCCAACGCGTCCATCCTGTATGCCACGCTGGCCAAGGGCCCGAAGCTGCCGTTCGACTACCAGGTGAACTCCACGCGCCACTTCATGCGCGAGCTCAACCGCCTGGGCGTGACCGGCGCCATCGACGCGGGCGGCGGCTTCCAGAACTACCCCGAGGACTACCAGGTGATCCAGCAGCTGGCCGATGCCGGCCAGCTCACCATCCGCCTGGCCTACAACCTGTTCACGCAGAAGCCCAAGCAGGAGAAGCAGGACTTCCTGAACTGGACCGCCACCTCCAAATACAAGCAGGGCGACGACTACTTCCGCCACAACGGCGCGGGCGAAATGCTGGTGTTCTCGGCCGCCGACTTCGAGGACTTCCGCCAGCCGCGCCCCGACATGGCGCCTGAGATGGAAGGCGAGCTGGAAGAAGTGGTGCGCGTGCTCGCGCAGAACCGCTGGCCCTGGCGCCTGCACGCCACCTACGACGAAACCATCGACCGCGCGCTCGACGTGTTCGAGAAGGTCAACCGCGACACGCCGCTGGCCGGCCTGAACTGGTTCTTCGATCACTGCGAGACCATCTCCGAGAAGTCGATCGACCGCATCGCGGCGCTCGGCGGCGGCATTGCCGTGCAGCACCGCATGGCCTACCAGGGCGAGTACTTCGTCGAGCGCTACGGTGCCGGCGCGGCCGAGGCCACGCCGCCCGTGAAGCGCATGCTCGAGAAGGGCGTGAACGTGTCCGCCGGCACCGACGCCACGCGCGTCGCGTCGTACAACCCGTGGGTGTCGCTGTCGTGGCTCGTCACCGGCAAGACCGTGGGCGGCATGCAGCTCACGCCGCAGCGCAACTGCATCGACCGCGAGACGGCGCTGCGCATGTGGACCGAGAAGGTCACCTGGTTCTCCAACGAGGTCGGCAAGAAGGGCCGCATCGAGGCCGGCCAGCTGGCCGACCTGATGGTGCCCGACCGCGACTTCTTCGCCTGCGCCGAATCGGACATCGCCGGCACCACCGCGCTGCTCACCATGGTGGGCGGCAAGGTGGTCTACGGCGCCGGGCCGTTCGCACCGCTGGACGAAGGCACGCCGCCGCCGGCCATGCCCGACTGGTCGCCCGCGCGCACCTTCGGCGGCTACGCGGGCTGGGGCGACAAGGAAGGGCGCCCCTTGCAGCAGACGATCCGTCGCATGGCGGCGGATTGCGCCTGCGCCAACGACTGCAACGTGCACGGCCACCAGCACGCCACGGCCTGGAGCAGCAAGCTGCCCATTGCCGATCTGAAGAGTTTCTGGGGCGCGCTGGGCTGCGCCTGCTGGGCGGTGTGATGAAGACGATGCACTGGCAACCTTCACCCGTGCTGCGCTGGATCGCGCTGCTGCTGCTGTGCGCGGCCTACCTGCAGGGTGGTTTCAACAAGGCGATGGACTTCGGCTCGGCCATCGCCGAGATGAACCACTTCGGCGTGTCACCCGCGGCACCGATGGCGGCCGCCGTCATCGTGCTGGAGCTGGGCGCCTCGGTGCTCATCCTCACGGGCTTCTATCGTTGGCTGGGTGCCGTGGCGCTGGCTGCGTTCACACTGTTCGCCACCTTCGTGGCGCTGCGCTTCTGGCAGATGCCGGTGGGCCAGGAACGCTTCATGGCCGCCAACTCGTTCTTCGAACACCTTGGACTGGTTGGCGGCTTCCTGCTGGTGGCCTGGCACGACTTGCAGGGACGCAAGAATGACTGAGGCCGTCAAAGCCGCGCAGCCAGCCGGTGGCGGCGGTGGCAGCTTCGCGCCGCTGCGCCAGCCCGTCTTCGCCGTGCTGTGGACCGCCACCGTGCTCGGCAACATCGGCAGCTTCATGCGCGACGTGGCGAGTTCATGGCTGGTGACCGACCTGTCGGCCAGCCCGACGGCCGTGGCGCTGATCCAGACCGCGGCCACGCTGCCGATCTTCCTGCTGGCCATTCCGGCGGGCGTGCTGTCGGACATCCTCGATCGCCGGCGCTTCCTGATTTTCGTGCAGCTGGTGCTGGCCAGCGTGAGCAGTACGTTGCTGGTGCTGTCGCACACAGGCGCGCTCACCGTCGAGTACCTGATTGCGCTGACCTTCGTCGGCGGCGTCGGCGCGGCGCTGATGGGGCCGACCTGGCAGTCGATCGTGCCGGAGCTGGTGCCCAGATCCGACCTGAAGGGCGCGGTTGCGCTGAACTCGCTGGGCATCAACATCGCGCGTTCCATCGGCCCTGCGGCGGGCGGCCTGATCCTCGCGAGCTTCGGTGCGGCCCTGACCTACGGCGCCGACGTGCTGAGCTACGTGTTCGTCATTGCCGCGCTGATCTGGTGGAAGCGCCCGGCCGCGGTCGACAGCGGCCTGTCGGAGAACTTCCTCGGCGCCTTCCGTGCCGGCCTGCGCTACACGCGCGCCAGCAAGGAACTGCACCGCGTGCTGTTGCGCGCGGCCGTGTTCTTCCTGTTCGCAAGTTCGGTGTGGGCATTGCTGCCGCTGGTGGCACGCCAGATGCTGGGCGGCACCGCCGGCTTCTACGGCGTGCTGCTGGGCGCCGTTGGCGCGGGCGCCATTGCCGGTGCGCTGGTCATGCCGCGGCTGCGCCAGCGGCTCGATGCCGATGGCCTCGTGCTGCTGGCCTCGGTGATTACCGCCGCCGTGATGGGCGCGCTCGTGTTCGCACCGCCGAAGTGGCTGGCCATCGTGCTGCTGTTGCTGCTGGGCCTGGGCTGGATCATTGCGCTGACCACGCTCAACGGCGTGGCGCAGGCCATCCTGCCGAACTGGGTGCGCGGCCGCGGGCTGGCGGTGTACCTCACCGTGTTCAACGGCGCCATGGCGGCCGGCAGCCTCGGCTGGGGCCTGGTTGCGCAGGAAATTGGCGTGCCCTACACGCTGGTGGCCGGCGCCATCGGCCTGGTGATCGTGGCCGTGCTGTTCCACCGTGCGCGGCTGCCCACGGGCGAGTCGGACCTGCAGGCTTCCAACCATTGGCCCGAACCGCTGGTGGCCGAGCCCATTGCGCACGACCGTGGCCCGGTGATGATCCAGGTCGAGTACCGCATCCGCAAGGAAGACCGCCCGGCCTTCCTCGACGCGATGAAGCGCCTCTCGCTGGAGCGCCGCCGCGATGGGGCGTACGCATGGGGCATCACCGAGCACACCGGTGACACCGAGCGCGTGATGGAGTGGTTCCTCGTCGAATCGTGGGCCGAGCACCTGCGCCAGCACCACCGCGTTTCGCACGCCGACGCCGACTTGCAGAGCGAGGCCGTGCGCTTTCACATCGGGCCGGACAAGCCCGCGGTGCATCACTTTCTTTCTCTCTGACGACAGATGAATTTCGCCGACAACCCGGGCGTACCAAGGAAAAACATGGCTACTTCAAAATCCACCAAGGCCGCCAAGGCCCTGGCCAGCAGCACCAAGGCGCGCCGCGTCGCGTCGCTGCACACCCCGAGCGACCTGGGCGCCGACGCCACGCGCGACATTTCCGCGGCGCTCAATGTGCTGCTGGCCGACGTGTTCGCGCTGTACTTCAAGACGAAGAACTTCCACTGGCACATGTCGGGCCCCTCGTTCCGCGACTACCACCTGCTGCTGGACGAGCAGGCCGACCAGATCTTCGCCACGGTCGACCCCATTGCCGAGCGCGTGCGCAAGGTGGGCGGCACCACGCTGCGCTCCACCGGCCACGCCGCGCGGCTGCAGCGCCTGTCGGACAACGACGCCGACTTCGTGACCCCCATCGGCATGCTGGCCGAGCTGCGCGAGGACAACCAGCGCCTGGCCGGCTTCATGCGCGGCACGCACGCAGTGTGCGACGAGTACGGCGACGTGGCCACGGCCAGCGTGCTGGAGAACTGGATCGACGAGGCCGAGCAGCGCACGTGGTTCCTGTTCGAGTCCGTACGCCAAGGCTGAGCGCACCCGCCTTCCTGCATCTTTTTTTCCCCTTCACACCATTCCGAAAAGGAAGACCATGACCACACTCACCCTGCGCGACGGCACCGAGCTCTACTACAAGGACTGGGGCTCGGGCCAGCCCATCCTGTTCAGCCACGGCTGGCCGCTGAGCGCCGACATGTGGGACGCGCAGATGCTGTTCTTCGCGGAGCGCGGCTACCGCACGATCGCGTTCGACCGCCGCGGCTTCGGCCGTTCGAGCCAGCCCTGGACCGGCTACGACTACGACACCTTCGCCGACGACATCGCCGAGCTGATCGAGAAACTCGACCTGAAGGACGTGATCCTCGCGGGCTTTTCCATGGGCGGCGGCGACGTCACGCGCTACATCGCACGCAAGGGCAGCTCACGCGTCGCCAAGCTCGCGCTCATCAGCGCCGTGACGCCGCTGTTCATGAAGACGGCCGACCATCCCGGGGGCCCCGATGCGTCGCTGTTCGCCAGCATCCGCGCCGGCCTGGCTGCCGATCGGCCGCAGTTCCTGGACGACTTCAGCACGCTGTTCTACGGCACCAACCGCCCGGGCGCCAAGGTGTCCCAGGGCGTGTTCAAGCAGACGCTGCAGATCGCGCTGCAGGCCTCCATCAAGGCCACCATCGACTGCGTGACGGCCTTCTCCGAAACCGATTTCCGCCCCGACATGGCGAAGATCGACGTGCCCACGCTCGTGATCCACGGCGACGACGACCAGGTCGTGCCCATCGAGGCCACGGGCAAGCTGGCGGCCGAGATGATCAAGGGCAGCCAGTTCAAGGCGTACGCCGGCGCGCCGCATGCCACCTGCAACACGCACGCCGACCAGGTGAATGCCGACCTGCTGGCTTTCATCAAGGGCTGATGCTGCCGCCGCCCCGGCAGGGCGCCTGTAGCGACCTGCCGGGACGGTGCTTCATGCGCGCCCGGCACATCAAGAATTTCTCATGACCACTTCTCCTTCTTCCATCCAGGTCCGCGACAACCCCGCAAAGCACCGCTTCGAATACGCGGCTCAGGGTGAGCGTGCCGTCGCAATCTATTCGCTCGAAGGCAACGTCATCACCTTCATCCACACGCTGGTGCCCGAAGCCCTGCAAGGCCAGGGCATCGCGAAGCAGCTGGTGCTGGCCGGCCTCGCTTCGGCGCGTGAGCGCGGGCTGCGCGTGGTGCCGCAGTGCCCCGTGTTCAACGCCTACATGCGGTCTCACCCCGAGACGCACGACCTGCTGGCCGACGAAGGCCGCAAGCTGCTCGGCCTCTGAGAAAGGCACCGCGCATGACCGCCGACGACCGCCAACCCGGGTTGCGCACCGCCACGCTGGACGAGATTGCCGGGCGCGTGCTGCCGGGTGCCGAAACCGTCACCGCCGTCATCCAGCAGACGGTGAAGCGCGAGTCCGTGGCCGCCTACGAGCAATGGCTGAAGAAGGTGGTGCCCATCGCCTCGCGCTTTCCCGGGCACCGCGGCGTCAACATCATCCACCCGGCCGGCGGCGGCCTGCAGTACACCATCGCCATCCGCTTCGATTCGCTCGCGCATGCGCAGGACTGGTTTGCCTCCGTCGCGCGCCGCCAGCTGGTGGAAGAGGTGGCGCCGTTCCTCGACGCCGACGAGAAGGTGGAAACGCGCAGCGGGCTCGAGTTCTGGTTCCATCCGCCCGCAGGGCAGCCGCCGGCCAAGCGCTACAAGCAGTTCCTGTTGACGCTGTCGGTGATCTATCCGCTGACCATGCTGGTGCCGGCGGTGCTGCACCGTCTGCTGGCCTCGGTGCCCGTGCTGTCCGACTACTGGCTGGTGCACTTGTTGGCCGCGGCGACCATCGTCGGGCTGATGGTGTACCTCGTCATGCCGAGGTACACGCGCCTGATGGCGCGCTGGCTCTACAGGTGAGGCGCAGCTGACGCCGGCGCAGGATCGCCTTCGTGCGTACTGCGCTGGAGCATCACGGCGCAGGCTGCCAGCACCGGCGGCACGGCAAAGCACCATACGTTCCACTGCAGGTAGATGAGCGCCGCCGCCGCGCAGCCGGCGGCGAACCAGACCACCGCGGCCGACATGCGCCGCATGCGCGCGCGGGCGGCGGCCGCTTCTTCGGGCGCCTGCTTGCCGCGCATCAGGTCGGCGAGATCGACCATGACCTGCGTCGTCGTGCCGGTCATCAGCGTGGTCGGCGGTGCGCTGCCCAGGTGGATGCGGTGCACCGCGTTCTGGATCGCCATGGCCGACACCAGCACCAGGCCCGTGAGCATCGCGCTTGCGCTGTCGCCATCGGCGAAGGGGCCGAAGCGGATGGCCAGGATGGCGCCCGCCAGCAGCAGCGCGGCCTTGAGCACCAGCATCGTGCGCAGCACCGGCAGGCCGAAGCCGGGAAGGCCATAGCTCAACAACCGTGCGAGCACGACCACGATGCAGAACACCGGCAGCGCAAGCAGCTTGGTGATCGTGCCCGAGGTGCCATGCACCAGCGCCGCGCCGATGGTGACGAAGTTGCCGGTGACGTGCGCGGTGAACAGGCCATGCAGCGCCAGGAAGCCGGCGGTGTCGACGAAGCCGCCGTTGAGGCTCATGAGCTGCGGCAGGGAGGGTTTCATGGTGGTTCCTTGGATGGGGATCCCATGGTGCGCGCGGCGGCGCGCGCCGTCTTGCAGGGTTGGACGCGGCTTTGCATATTCGGACGCATTCCGTATCGGCGTCCGCATTCGGATCCTTTCACATGCCGATTCGGATCTCTCTGCGCCAGGCGCCTGGCGGCTTGCCGGTGTACTGGGAAAAGACGCGTGTGAAGTGGCTCTGGTCCGCAAAGCCGCAGGCCGTCGCAATCTCCACCAGCGGTCGTTCGAAGTCCATCAGCAGCGCTTGCGCACGTTCGATCCGCTGCGCGATCAGCCATTGGTGCGGCGTCTGTCCGGTGGTCTCGCGGAAGGCGTGGATGAAATAGCTGCGCGACAGGTTGCAGGCGTCGGCGATCTCGGCAATCGAGATGCCGCCATTCATCTTGCTGCGCAGCATCTCCTTGACCCGCGCCTCGTGCGAACGCGAAAGCAGCCGGTTCGTCCGGGGCCCGGTTGCCGTGGCTCCGCGGCCGTAGTTGTCGACCAGGTAGCTCGTCATCGCGACGCCGATCTGGTCGATGAACAGCTGGCTGACCTCGGCAGGGCGTTCCAGCGCAGGGGTCAGCGCGCTCGCGAGGTGGGCGAGCACGTCGTCCCTGGCGCCCGCAACATCGACGAGGCCGCCGACGCGAGGCCCCTGCTTTTCGTCGATGGCGCGTTCCAGGGCCGGATGCGAGATCTCGAGCAGCACGAAGTCGAAGCCGCTTTGCATGTCCGCGCGGTAGCGGTCGCAAAAATCACGGACATAGATCGAGCCCTTGCCGAAGTCATGGCACGACGCATGGTGCTCATGGAGGATTCGCCTGCGGTGGCCGTCGCGCAACGAGATGCCGAGCAGCACCCCGCGCGCGCTTGCAGCTGTTTCCACGTAGTGGAGTTCATTGGCGTTCACGGTCTTGCGGTAGATCCGCAAGCCGTTGGCCGACAGTGCCTGGTCTTTCTGGAGATGACCGACCGTGCATCCCAGCATGTCTTTTGGCGTGGGCCCTGCCGCCGGCTGGGGGAGGCCACTTCGTGCCTCGAGGAGACCGCTTTCAGCGCGCATGGATGGAAGAGAGCGGAGATTGAATTAGCCGAGTATCCGATCGGCGACGCTGCGGCCGATCACAGATGGGAATTTTGCACACTTTCCTGGTGAAGTTTCGTTCGGAATCGAGCGAGAACGCGAATTTTCAGGTAATGCACCGGCGGCGCCCGTTTTTGGACAATGACCGTACGATGAAAAAAGCGGCCTTGTCAGGCCGCCCGGAAGAGGTGCAGGAGCAGATCGCCTTGTCGCTCACGAGCCGGCCAATTGCTTGCCGTCGTTCCCCGGCTCGGTTCGCGGCCGGCCGGCATCGACCATCTGCGCAGACGCAGACCGGCCGTGATTGATCAGAAGAACCGCAACCATGCCGATCACGGCCGGAATCGCGATCGCCATGAAGTTCTGCCGCAGCGGCAGGTTCATGCCCACGAGCACGCCGATCAGGATGGGAGCCAGGATCGCGCCGCTGCGCCCGATTCCCAGTGCCCACCCGAGACCCGTGGCGCGCACTGCCATCGGATAGAACTGGCCGGTGTATGCGTTGGCCACGATCTGCGTGCCGATGGTCGACGCACCGGCCAGGCCGATGAGGACGAACAGCACCGGCGTCGGCATCTTGTAGCCAAGCAGCGTGAGCGAAATCGCGGCCAGCGCATACATGCCTGCCAGCACGTACTTGATGTGGAAGCGGTCCGCGAGCCAGCCGCCGCCGATTGCACCGACCATCGCGCCCGCGTTGAGCACCAGCACGAACGTCAATGCCGAACCGAGGCTGTAGCCCGCACCGGCCATGAGTTTCGTCAGCCATGAACTCAGCGCGAACACCATGAAAAGGCACATGAAGAATGCGAGCCAGAACATGACGGTGCTGAAGCCGCGGCCCTCCTGGAAGAGATGCCTGATCGGTGCGCCGGCAGCCCGGTCGGCGGGCGGCACGACGAAGCGGTCGGTTGCCAGCGGCTTGTAGCCCGGGTCGAGCCTGGAGGCGATCTTCTTCAGCTCTTCGGTTCGTCCCCGGGCCAGCAGGAACGGCATCGATTCCGGCATGTACTTCAGGATGAAGGGGATCAGAACCAGCGGCATGCCCGCCGCGAAGAACACCGACTGCCAGCCGTAGGTTTCGATCAGGCCCTTGCCGAGCAGCGCGGCGATGATCCCGCCGACCGCATAGCCGCTGAACATCAGCGTGACGAGGGTCGCGCGCATCTTCTTCGGCGAGTATTCGGTCATCTGCGCAACGACGTTCGGCATGACCCCGCCGATGCCCAGCCCCGCGAGGAAGCGGACCACGCCGAAGGTGACGGGGTCCCTGGCGAACCCGGCTGCCGCGGTGAACACGCTGAACAGGCCCACGCAGATGACGATGGCCCATCGACGGCCGATCCTGTCGGCGATGGTGCCGAGAAAGATGGCGCCGAACATCATGCCGAAGAGTGCCGAACTGACCATGAAGCCGGCGTTGGTGGGCTGGACGCCCATGTTCGCCATGATCGAAGGCAGCGCGATGCCGACCACGGAGAGGTCGTAGCCATCGAACACGATGATCAGGGCGCACCAGAACAGCACGAGCCCGTGGAAGCGGTTGAAGCGGGTTTCGTCGGCCAGCTTGTGAAGGTCGATCTGACGCATGACTCGTGTCTCCGAGTTGATGGAAAAAGGGGTGCGTCAGCGCCTTGTCGGCGGGCGAACGTTGACGGCGTTCGCATGGTGGATTGCGGGTGCGCGAAGGTCCAACGCATTTTCAGGATGTTCTCTATGAAGCCGGGAAATGTTGGGGCGGGTCTACCCACAAGCTGCCCTTCATGCGAAATCCAGATGTGCGCCATCACCGAATTTCGTTCGACGCTGCAGCGAGGCTTTCGTAAATTGACCTGCAAGGCAAGCGCCGCTGTTGGCGCTGCCGCGAATCAACAGCTGCGGACCGTGCCCCGCAAAAAAGGAAACAGCCATGCAAGGAAAGATCGGCCTCGAGGAACACTTTGCGCTTCCCGAGACGCTGCAGGACTCGGCCGGCTTCGTGCCTGGGGATTACTGGAAGGAACTCAGCAGCCGTCTCATCGACATCCATGAAGGGCGCTTGCGCCAGATGGACGAAAACGGCATGGAGATGATGATTCTTTCGCTCAACGCGCCCGCCGTGCAGGCGGTTCCCGATCCGGTCAAGGCCTATGAACTCTCTGTCCGCGCCAACGATTTCCTGGCGGAGCAGGTCGCGAAGCGGCCCGACCGCTTCCAGGCATTCGCCGCCTTGCCGATGCAGGACCCCGACAAGGCGACCGAGGAGCTCGAGCGCTGCATGACCGTGCTTGGTTTCCGTGGCGCGCTGGTCAACGGGTTCTCGCAGGTCGGCACGGCCGACAACGCCGTCTACTACGACGCGCCGCAGTACGCGTCCTTCTGGGCCGCGGCGGAGCGGCTCGATGCGCCGTTCTATCTGCATCCGCGCAACCCGCTCGCGAGCTGGGCCCAGATCTACGAAGGCCACCCGTGGCTGCTCGGGCCCACGTGGGCCTTTGCACAGGAAACCGCCGTCCATGCCCTGCGCCTCATGGCCAGCGGCCTCTTCGACCGGCATCCCGGCCTGAAGATCATCCTTGGCCATCTCGGCGAAGGCCTCCCATACAACATGTGGCGGGTCGACCACCGCAATGCCTGGGTCAAGGCGCCCAAAGGCTATCCCGCCAAGCGCAAGCTTTGCGAGTACTTCCACGAGAACTTCTATCTCACGACGTCCGGCAACTTCCGCACCCAGACGCTGATCGACGCGATGCTGGAAGTCGGTTCGGACCGGATCCTGTTCTCGACCGACTGGCCCTTCGAGAACGTGGACCACGCATCGAACTGGTTCGACGGTACGAGCATCAGCGAAGCCGACCGGCTGAAGATCGGCCGCACGAACGCACTGTCGCTGTTCAAGCTGAAGCAATCCTGAGGTGCCGGCGCGGCGAGAAGACCAGATGATCGACATCGACGAATGGACCATCACCGGCGCAACGCTGAAGGCGCAGGGCGGAACAGCCAGCGCGCGCCTGAAGACGGTGATGGACAGCCTTGTGCGCCATCTGCACGATTTCGCGCGAGAGGTGCAGCTCACCGAAGCCGAATGGTCCCGCGGCATCGACTTCCTCACGCGCGTCGGCAGGATCACCGATGACAAGCGCCAGGAGTTCATCCTGCTGTCGGATGTGCTCGGGCTTTCGACGCTCGTTACCGCGCAGTGCAACCGGCGTCCGACGGGCTGCACGGAGGCGACCGTCTTCGGTCCCTTCTATGTCCCCGACGCACCGAAGTACCAGAACGGCGACGACATCTCCAACGGCGCGCACGGCATGCCCTGCTTCGTCCGGGGCAGCGTGCGGGGCATCCAGGGCGAGCGCATCGCCGATGCGCGGATCGACGTCTGGCAGTCCGACGACGAAGGCTTCTACGACGTCCAGCGCCCCGAACTGAGCAGTGCCCAGGGCCGTGGCCAGCTGAGCACGCGCGAGGACGGCCGCTTCGATTTCAGGTCCATCCTGGCCGTGCCGTATCCCATCCCCCACGACGGCCCCGTGGGGCAGCTGCTGGAGCAACTCGGCCGCCATCCCTGGCGTCCTGCCCACCTGCACTTCATGATCCAGGCGCCGGGGTACGAGACGCTCATCACCCACGTGTTCCGCTCGGGCGGCACGTACCTGGATTCCGATGCCGTGTTCGGCGTGCGCTCCTCGCTCATCGCCGACTGGAAGCGCCATGAGCCCGGCGTCGCGCCGGACGGAACGCGCATGGACGAACCCTTCTACACGCTCGACCACGACTTCGTGCTGAACAAGGCGCCACGGGATTGAAGGCATGGAAATCAAGCACATCGTCATGTGGCGCGTCGCCGGAGCCTCGGCCGCGGAACGAAGCGCGAACTGCATCGCGGTGCGCGATGCATTCGAAGGGCTGCGCGACCGCATCCCGGGGCTCTTGGAGCTGGAAGTCGGAATCGATGTGAGCCGCATCGACTACGCCTGCGACGTGGTGCTCTGCACGCGCTTTCGCGATGCGCGCAGCCTCGAAGACTATGCGACCCATCCCGAGCACCTTCGCGTGAAGCGCGAACTCGGCAGCATCCGCACCGAGCGCCATCAGGTCGACTACGCCTGCTTGCCGGCGCCCTGATGCCGCTGCGAGCGCTCATGGAACAGGCCGAATATCAGCTCGCGCAGCCAGCGGTTGCCGCTGTCCTGGTGAAATCGCTCGTGCCACTGCTGCCGGATCTCGAAGGGCACGACCTCGAACGGCGCATTGACGATGTGCAGGTCAGTGCGCGACGCCACCATCGCCTGGGCGAGGCGCGCCGGTGCCGTCAGCAGCAGTCCCGACGAGGCGACGATCGAAGACAGGCCCAGTGAATGGGCGGCCGTCAGCACCACGCGCCGCCGATCGAGCGCGCCGGCTCGTTCCAGTGTCTGCTGCAATTGAAAGTCGGTCGTTCCATGGGGGCGGTACGCGATGTGTTCGGCCGCAAGATACTCGTCGAGACCAATGCTGTCGCGCCCGCCCAGGGGCGAGGCCCTGGACGTGAGCACGACGAATGTCTCGTCGAACAGCCGCTGCTGGTAGAACGACGGCCCTATAGGCTCCCAGCTGCCCAGGGCGATGTCGATCTGCCCGTGGAGCATGCGCTGGCGCGCCTCGGCAATGGGCACATCGACGGTCTCGAATCGCACCCCTGGCGCTATGCCGCGCGCGACCAGGAGCAGCTCCGGCATCATGACCAGCTGCCCGATGTCGTTGACGGCAATTCGAAACGTGCGCCCGGATGTCTGCGCCTCGAAGGTCCTGCCCTGGTCGACCGCCTGCATCAGGCAGGCGAGGCCTTCCTCGATCGGGGTGATGAGCCGCTCGGCGACCGGCGTCGGGACCATGCCGTCGGTCGAGCGCACGAACAGCGCGTCGTTGAAGCGCTCGCGCAGGCGCTTCAGGGCATTGCTCATCGCCGACTGGGTCATGCCGAGGCGCTCGCCCGCCAGCGTGACGCTGCGCGTGGCGTAGATCGCCTGGAACGCCAGGAAGAGGTTCAGGTCGATGGTGTTGATGTTCACCGCGGCATCACTCGTTGTCGAGCACTTCCAGGTTGTCGTAGACCATGCGAAGCATGTCCCTCAGCGACTCGGCCTGCGCGAAGCTCAGCCCTGACAACGACACCCGCTCGTAGAGCTGCGCCAGCGGAATGATCCGCAGCGCGAGGTCGCGCCCCGCGTCGGTCAGGCTCAGGGCAAGCGCGCGGGCGTCTTCGTCCGACCGGTCGCGCACCAGGATGCCGCGCTGCAGCAGCCCGTCGACCACCCGCGAAAGCGTGGAGGGCTCCGTCGAGGTGTGCAGCGCCAGGTCGGACAGCCGCTGATGCGCCGCGTGGTGCAGTGCGACGCACACCCGCCACTCGGTCAGCGAGAGGTTGAACTGCTTGAGCTCCCTGCTGAACGATTGCCCCATCCTTGTTCCTGCGCGCGCAAGCAGGTAGGGGATTGCGCGCTCCAGGTCGTGCTGGGGCAATTTATCTGTAGATGCATTCAATTCACGCGCCAATTCCGCCGACGGACCGGGCCGCTCGGAGGAAGGAAGCGAGGAGGGTTTTCTCTTTGCCATGGCCGATCTTACAAACAATCATCGGTGCCTTCATAGCGTTAACACCTAGGCTTATTTGATTGCATTTGCAAATGTTTTCTTCTCCAATCAAGGCTCCAACCCGAGATTCATCCGACCCTTCCTGGAGACCCCCATGACAGATGCCGCGAACCCGTTTGCCCAACTCAATCACGTCGACCTCCCGGCCCCCGGCAGAAAATCGCCCGTGAAAGACGCGCCTCCGATCGAATCGATAGTTGCATCCGCAAGCGAATTGGTGCCGCTGCTTCGTTCCCGAGCGCAGCGCACCGAGCAGGATCGACGCGTTTCCGACGAAACCACGCGTGCCTTCCACGATGCGGGCTTCTTCAAGCTGATGCAGCCGGCGCGCTATGGCGGCTTCGAGTACGGATTCACCGCCTTCATCGATGTGGTGAGCGAACTGGCGCGGGGCTGCACCTCGTCGGCGTGGGGCTGCTCGCTGGGAGCCATCCACCAGTGGCTCGTCGCGACCTTTCCCGAGGAGGCACAGGACGACGTGTGGCGCAAGGACCCCGGCGCGATCGTCTGCGGTTCGTACGCGCCCGCGACGATGGCCGAGAAGGTCGACGGCGGCTACCTCGTGCAAGGCAAGTGGCTCTTCGCGTCCAACGTGGACAACTCTCAGTGGGCCTTGCTGGGCGTGCAGTTCCCGCCCGAGGAAAAAGGCGCGCCGCCGACTGCGGGCTTCCTGCTCGCCCCTCGGTCGGACTGGTCGATCGAGGACAACTGGCACGTCGCCGGCCAGGCGGGCACGGGCTCGAAGGCGGTCGTCATCGACAAGCCCGCCTTCATCCCCGGGCATCGCAAGCTCACGTTCGCCGAGGCCTCCTCGAACTGCCCTCCCGGCGCCAGCGTCAATGCGAATCCGATCTACCGCATTCCCTTTCTCTCGGCGGTGCCGGTCTGCCTCGTGTCGCCCATCCTCGGCACCGCTCAGGGCGCGGTCGACGAGCTGATCGAGCTGGCCGGCTCGCGCGTCACCCGCGGCGCGGTGGCCGGCGCAGGCAGCAGGCTGAGCGAGTTCTTCCCTGTGCAGTCCCGCCTGGCCGAGGCGTCGGCAAGCGTCGATGCGGCGCGGCTGCTGCTCTACCGCGACACCGCGCAGGTGGAGCAGATGGCGCTCGACGGCCATGTCATCAGCGTCGAGCAGCGCATCCGCAATCGCCGCGACCATGCCTTCGCCGCGCGCCTGTCGCGCGATGCCGTCGAGGCGGTTTTCGCCAGCGTGGGAGGCGCGGGCCTGTCGCTGAACCAGCCGATCCAGCGGATGTGGCGCGACGCCAATGCCATCTCGCGCCACATCAGCCTCAACTGGGACGCGGTCTCCTCCATGGTGGGGCAGTACCTGCTCGGCCTCGAGCCGAAGGGCCAGTACTGATCGAGGCGCCGGCCATGTACTCCTGGGCTCTGATCACGGGCGACGCCGCCGAAACGGCCGATGCCCGCCAACTCCGGCAGGCGCTCGGCGCCTTTCCCACGGGGGTGTGCCTCGTGACGACCACCACGCCGGACGGCAAGCGCGAGGGGATGACGATCAACTCCTTCTCGTCGGTGTCGCTGGACCCGCCGCTGATCCTGTGGAGCATCCGCGACGACACGCGCAGCGCCGACGCGTTTCTTGCGGCGCGCTCCTTCAACCTCAGCGTCCTGGCTGCCGAGCAGCGCGACCTGGCCTGGCATTTCGCCAAGCCTGCGGCGGACAAGTTCGAGCGCTTCGGCGAAGCCTTCGCCCTTGCATCCAACGGATGCGCGCGATTGACGCGCAGCGTCGCGACATTCGAATGCTCGACGTATTCGCGCCACCAGGAGGGGGACCACACGATCATCCTCGGTCGCGTGGATCGCTTCTCGCGCACCGACACGCCGCCCTTGCTCTTTCATTCGGGGCAGATGGGCTCGCTGTGGGAGCTTGCGGAAACGCTGGCGAGGCCGCAGTAGCGTTGCGTGTGTCCGGTCAGGCCCTTCGCTTGAACAGCGCGGAGGCCCCGCTGGCCAGCGCCACGTCCTCGGCCGACGCCAGCAGCACCGGTCCGAGCTCGAGCATCCGTTCTTCCGTGAGCCGCACCAGCGGCCCGGCGATGGTGATCACGCCGATCACCGCGCCGTTGCCGCTGCGCACCGGTGCGGCCATGGCCGTCATCGCCGGTGCGAACACCTCGCTGATCATCGCGAAGCCGCGCTTGCGTGCCGCGCGCAGGTATGCGAGCAATGCCTTCACGGTGGTCGGCGCCTTCGGGCCATAGTCCTCGGGCTTGCCGAAGCCCCGCTTTGCCACGAGCTGCAGCGCTTGCTCGTCCGTCATCGTCGAAAGCCAGGCGTGGCCCGCGGAGCTGCACGAGAGGTTCACCGACAGGCCCATGTCGGGGTCGTAGCGCAGGCCGCGCGTCGCGCCCTGGGCCTTGGCGACGAAGGTGAGTTCCTCGCCGTCGACAACGGCCAGCCGCACCAGTTCGCCAGACTCGGCCGCGAGCCGGTCGAGCAGCGGTTGCGCCACGTCGACGATGCCGCTGTTGCTCAGGAAGCTCAGGCCCAGCGATACCAGCTTGATCGTAAGAAAGTAGTCGCCGTGGCTCTGGTCCTGGCGCACGTAGCCGCAGCGCACCAGCTCGGCCAGCAGGCGATGGGTGGCGCTCAGCGGCATTTCCAGCTCGGCCGAGAGGGTGGACAACGCCCGGCCTTCGGGGTGGCCGGCCAGGTGTTCGAGGACCTTGAAGCTGCGTTCGAGTATGGCTGTCATGGCGGCACTCTAGCGTTTTTGCCAAGCGTTTTCACTAGTGGAAATACTTTCCACATTCCGCCTAAGATCGCGCCGCACTGCACCTTCGCACCGCTGGAGACATACATCTTGAGAACCCTTCATCGCTCGCTGGCCGCCGTCGGCCTGACCCTCGCGCTGGCCGTTCCCGCGCTCGCGCAGGGCGTGCAGGACCGTGTGATCCGCTTCGGCCACCTCAACAACGCCGACCATCCCGTGAGCTTCGGCGTGAAGCGTTTCGCCGAACTGCTCGCAGCCAAGAGCGGCGGCAGGATGAAGGTGCAGGAGTTTCCCGCTTCTCAGCTGGGCAACGAGATGCAGCAGCAGTCGGCGCTGCAGGGCG
>Ga0070662_100000901_pt1 | contig 18158 bp, 19 predicted proteins | sample KBSC53metaG_FD_65648 | JGI IMG/M metagenome (GOLD analysis project Ga0070662, IMG submission 65648) | Corn rhizosphere microbial communities from Kellogg Biological Station, Michigan, USA - KBS C5-3 metaG | ecosystem: Host-associated > Plants > Roots > Rhizosphere > Soil ...
CCTATTTTATTTTCTTCAATGCCTCCGCTTTATGCGCCGCAATATGATCTGTTTTATCACTCTTTATTTCATACTGCGGATCATCTTCTGTTGCATGATGCGTATATCCTTTATACTTAAAATCTTTCGTATGAACTTTTATGATAGTACCCGTTACATGTCCTGCTTCAGAGTTCCAGGTAACATGGTCACCAACTTTAAACTTCTTTGCCATAATGGTTCTTTCTATAAAATTAATAACACTACTCTATTGCTTCTTGCAAAATGATTAGATTAAGCAAAAAAGAATGACAGAGATAATTAGTTGAGTAAAGTTCAGAACGTAAAAGTGAGTGACACAAGAGGCGATGCCATTTGCACTGCAGTTTGTAATAAAAAATTTTATAATCCTAATCTTTCTATCGCCAATTGTGCGGCTATCTGGCTGGCATCTTTTTTATTGTAGCCGCGTCCTTCTGAAAGAACTTCTCCATCAAGAACAGCCGCGATGGTAAAAACCCTTCGACCGTTCTCAAGTTTTTCATGCACTGTTTCGAAACCAAGATTTTTTCCATTCTTGCTCGCCCAGCCGATCAGTTTGTTTTTGAGATTGATATCAATTTGTTCAAGGTCTTCTACAAACAAATGCGGAATTATAATTCTTTTTAGTACCCACTGTTGAGTTTTCTTATAACCTTTATCCAGATAAACCGCTCCAACAACTGCTTCAAGCGTGTTGCCAAAGATCTGGCTCGACTTAAGCGCATTATCAAACTTATTGTACATCGTTATTCTCTTGAGCCCCATCTTCAATGCCACTTCATTCAATTGCTGACGGTTTACCATCTTACTGCGCATCTCTGTAAGAAAACCTTCGCCTTTATACGGATAGCGTTTGAACAAATAATCTGCGATAATTGCACTTAGCACAGCATCGCCCAAATATTCAAGACGTTCATTGTTTTCATCAGCCCCTTCTTTAACGGAGCGATGACTTAATGCAGTTTGATAAAGTGAAAAATTGCCGGGCTTTATACCAAGTACATTTTGTAGCTGGCTGGTAAAGGATGGTTTGGCAGAGGATGGTCTAAAAATTTTACGTATTAAATTCACAGAAGTTAAGCTACATATTTTTTAACAATTACACAGGCATTGTGACCGCCAAATCCAAAAGTATTGCTGAGAGCAGCGCGTATGGTTCTTTTCTGGGCTTTATTAAATGTAAAATTTAATGCTGGGATATCAGGATCATCGGTAAAGTGGTTGATGGTTGGAGGAGCGATATCATGTATCACACTCATTATGGAAGCAATTGCTTCAACAACACCTGCCGCGCCAAGACAGTGACCTGTCATAGATTTTGTGGAACTGATATTGAGATGATTTGCATGCTCGCCAAAAACACCCACGATGGCTTTAATTTCGGCGCCATCTCCCAAGGGAGTTGAAGTGCCGTGGGTGTTGATGTAATCAATATCTTCGAGTTTCATTTCAGCATCATCCAGCGCTTGCTTCATTACATTCAGCGCTCCTAATCCTTCGGGATGCGGAGCAGTAATATGATATGCATCTGCTGTTGCGCCGGCGCCTGCCACTTCGCAATAAATTTTTGCGCCTCTTGCAAGTGCATGATCCAATCTTTCCATCACCAGAACCCCTGCAGCTTCGCCCATTACAAAACCATCGCGGTCTTTATCATAAGGACGGCTTGCAGTTTTAGGATCATCATTTCTTTCGCTTAAAGCTTTCATTGAAATAAATCCACCCACACTTGCTTCATTTATTGATGCTTCACTTCCTCCTGCCAATATAATGTCAGCCTTACCAAGCCGTAATAAATTAAATGCTTCCATTATAGCATTGCTGCTGGTGGCACAGGCACTTACAACGGCAAAGTTGGGACCACGAAGATTATGACGAATAGAAATCTGACCTGCAGCTATATCAGAGATCATCTTAGGAATAAAGAAAGGACTAAAGCGGGGGGTACCATCGCCTTTTGCAAAATCAGCTACTTCCTGTTGAAATGTATTCACGCCGCCGATGCCGCTTCCGAACACAACGCCCACTCTGTCGGGGTTTATATTGTCTTTGTTTAAACCGGCAGCAGTCATTGCTTCATCGCTGGCAACAAGAGATATTTGCGTATAGCGATCCATTTTTCTTGCTTCCTTGCGATCAAGAAATTTTGTAACATCAAACCCTTTTATTTCACAAGCAAAACGTGTTTTAAATTTTGCAGCATCAAACAAAGTAATATAATTAGCACCGGAAACGCCTTCTATGAGGCCATTCCAGTACTCGGGTAAATTATTTCCTATGGGCGAAATAATTCCAATACCGGTTACAACTACTCTGTTTAATTCCATACAGGGCTTTTTTGAAGTAATAAAATCCGCCAACAATAGCTAAAAGTCTTTGTTTGGCGGATTATTAATATTTTAAACGGATTTATGCCGTTACTTAGCATGCTCTTCAAGGTAAGAAACAGCCTGTCCCACTGTTGTAATAGTTTCGGCCTGTTCATCGGGAATGGAAATATTAAACTCTTTTTCAAATTCCATGATTAGCTCTACTGTATCGAGAGAGTCTGCGCCTAAATCATTGGTGAAAGAAGCTTCATTGGTTACTTCTGCTTCATCTACTCCTAATTTGTCAACAATGATCTTTTTAACTCTGGTAGCGATGTCTGACATTGTTTTAAAGTTTTGTTGTGGGTGCAAAAATATAATTTTTGTCCAATTAGCAATAAGTTACTTCTTTTTTGTTGGAGAATGAATTTTTCTTAAATCTGTTTATAATTATTCTTCAAAACTTTTATCTTTTTAAAAAATGATACTAAATTGGAGGCCGTTTAGTTATGGCAGTAAAAATTATCGATCACGGTTCAAAGGAATATAAGCAAATGGTTGATCTGCGCTACAACATGTTGCGCAAGCCATTAGGCCTTACTTTTTCTGAAGAAGAATTAGAGGCTGAAAAAAATAATATTCACTTATGTTGTTTTGATGATGACAAACTTGAAGGTTGCTGCATGCTTGTTTCCAAAGATAATAATACCGTGCAGTTGCGGCAAATGGCGGTTGTATCCGGTTTACAGGGAAAAGGGATAGGACGTGTATTAATGCAGTTTGCTGAAAACATTGCAAGGGATCGCGGTTTTAAAAAACTTATTATGCATGCGAGAAAAACTGCGGTGGGCTTTTATGAAAAACTTGGTTACAAAAGAATAGGAAACGAATTTTTAGAAGTGACCATTCCGCATTATGCAATGGAAAAAGCGTTATAGCACTATTTTTTTTGCGCGATTTTTTCATTCAGTAAGACTTTCAGTTCATGTCTGAAATCATCATCCATATTGTCTTTCGGCAAAAGAAAAAATGCTTTTGATGAAAAATAAAAATGAAAAAAATTCGGGCTCTCAAAAAATTTTTTAAACTGTTTCCATTCCCATTCTACAAAACCTCTGTCGTTGCTTAATGTAACAAAATTATTTCCAAAATCAATTTCAAACTTGTCTTTGAAAGTCGCCGATTTTTTATAAATAGTGGCGGGCAAAATAAACCAGAACGACACTAAAAAAAGCAGCCAGATCAAGGAGCCAAGCAAAAATGGTTCAGGTCTTATCTTTCCGGTTATGTACAACACGGCAGAAGCAATGTCAAAAACAATCACGATAATAAAAAATATTCTTATCTCCGGCTGAAATAAAAAATGGTAGCGCAGTGCCTGTAAAACTTTCTTCTTGTCGTAAGTAAAACTTAAACGCATGAATGTTTTTGATTGCGGCAAAAGTAAGGATATTCATAAACCATTTTTTTATGTTTGATTGCGTAGAATAAAAATATTTTTTTGTTACCGGATTTAATGTTGTTGCTTAGATTAATTCATATAGATTCCTCCTTCGTTATAATGACAAGCTAATTAACGAGATTTTTATCATGTCGGCGAAGGAGGCATCTGCTTACGTAACCAATATTAAATAGTGAATGAATGTACATTTGCGGCTTTATGGGTCAGAAAAAATTAATACGCTTTGAAGAATTAAAAACTTTTCCAAATGTGCTGCAATATCCAACGGGCATGAAAGGCAAGTGGCATTCATTTTTTAAAAATCAAAATCCCATTATTCTTGAACTTGCTTGCGGCAAAGGAGAATATGCTTTGGGCTTGGGAAGAATGTCCCGGCAAAAAAATTTTATCGGAGTTGATATAAAAGGCAATCGCATTTGGAAAGGCGCGAAAAACGCACTGCAAGAGAGTTTGAATAACATAGCTTTTTTAAGAACACAAATAGATAAGATCACAGAATATTTTGACAAAGACGAGGTAAATGAAATTTGGATAACCTTTCCTGATCCTCAATTGCGGTTATCGAAAATAAAAAAACGTCTTACGCATCCGGGATTTTTAAGATTGTATCAACAGTTCTTACAACAAAACGGTTCTGTTCATTTAAAAACAGACAGTCCGGATCTTTACAATTTTACAAAGACTGTTATTCGTTTGTACAATTTAGATTTGGTGATTGATTATGATGATATATATGCTCAACAAAATATCAGCGATGAACTAAAAATAAAAACACATTATGAAGTTCTGGACATTGCGCAAAGCAAAAAAGTACATTACCTGCAATTCAAAATAAACCAACAATTGCCGGTAGAAAAAGATAGTGAGTTAAAAGAATTATTTCGTGAAGAGCCTGATTGAAAATATTGATTTTTATTTCAACGAAAATGGATTAATGGTGCTAACCGAATCTTATTTAAAAGAACGTGGTTATTGTTGCGGTAATGGGTGTTTGAACTGTCCGTACAATTATGAAGCGGTTCCTGAGCCGCGGAGATCGCAATTGCTTAAAGAAAGAAGAGAGCGATCTCATGAGACGTGAAACGACAAACGTGTGAAATGTTTGCGTTGATAAAAAATAATTTCAATGAAAAAAATAATTTCTAAAAAGGAAACCATTTCTAAAAAACCCATCAAAGAGCAATTGCCGATAAAAGATGATTCGAAAAATTATTCCTTCTTTGAAGATGTATGGAGCGTTGTTCGGCAAATTCCTAAAGGGCGTGTTACTTCATATGGCGCTATTGCAAATTATCTCGGAACAAAACTATCTGCACGCATGGTTGGCTGGGCAATGAAAGCTGCGCATGATCTGCATCCGCCCGTTCCTGCACAACGTGTGGTAAACAGGAATGGAATGCTTACGGGAAGACTGCATTATGCAACACCCACACGCATGCAGGAGTTACTTGAAAAAGACGGAGTAAAAGTTAAGAACAATACCGTTGTTGATTTTGAAAAAAGATTTTGGGATCCTGTAAAGGAATTAGGATTTTGAAAACCGATCACTTGTACAATCTGTGATACATCATTTAATCTTCCTCTGATTTCTTCCTTAGCATATTCTCTCAATATCACTTTTCTTAAATTTTACATTTTCAATATTTAACCTTTACATTAGCCTAAATGGATTATGCTATGAAATCAAACAAGAGCCGTCGTCAATTTGTAAAAAATACAACAGCAGGTTTAGGATTGTTTTCATTGTCGTCTTTTGTAAATATTCAAAACAAACAACAAGATCGCAAGAAAAAAATTGTTTGTGTGGGTGGTCATCCTGATGACCCGGAAAGTGGTTGTGGTGGTACGCTTGCAAAGTTTACGAATGCAGGGCATGATGTAACTATTATCTATCTAACAACAGGTGAAGCAGGCATTCCGGACAAATCACATGATGAAGCTGCGGCAATAAGAAGGCAAGAAGCAATCAACGCTTGTAAAATTTTAAATGCAAAACCGGTATTCGCAGGGCAAATAGACGGCGATACAATCATGAACAACGACTGGCTGAATAAAATGCAGCAATTAATTTCAAGCGAAAATCCTGATATTGTTTTTACACACTGGCCTATTGATTCACACAAAGATCACCAGATCGCAAGTTTGTTAACCATACAAACATGGATGCGCGCACAACAAAAATTTCCTTTATATTTTTTTGAAGTGTGTGCAGGTGAGCAAACGATGACCTTTCATCCTACAGATTACATTGACATAACTGATACACAAGAACAAAAACGAAAAGCAGTGTATTGTCACGTGAGCCAGGACCCAGAAGGTATTTATGGTTGCGGTCATGCTTCCATGGAAGATTTTCGCGGAAGAGAACTTGGTGTAAAAGCCGGCGAAGGCTTTGTAAGAATGAATGGAAGAATGATGGGAGGCTTAGTTGTATAATTTTTGCTTCAATAAGATGTCATGAACCAGGATACAGGAAAATATATTATCATTATTGGTGCAGCAATTGTTGTGATTGGATTATTGGTTTACTTTTTTTATGATAAATTAAACTGGTTCGGTCGACTGCCCGGCGATATAAGAATTGAAAGAGACAATTTTCGATTTTATTTTCCTATAACAACGATGATATTGCTGAGTGTTTTGATCTCTGCAATTCTTTGGGTAATCAGAAAATTTTTGTAAAGGCCATGAACGTTTTCCACGGAGTTACACAGAGTTTTTGAGAACCGCAGAGAATAGCTTTGAAGAACTTATCTGCTTTGCGTTTCTTTGTGGTTTATTGCTGAAAATATTACCTGCAGTTCAAGTGTGCGACGCAACAAAAGCTTAATGTTTATTCAAAAGCTGGTAACAAAAAAATTCTTCCTAAAAAATTTGCGTGTAATTAAAAGCTCATCATTTCTTTGAACTTGACAGTTTGCCTGCGGCTTACTTCTATTTTTTCGCCGCCTTTTAATTCAACAAGCAAGCCGCCGTTGAAGTAGGGTTCTATTTTTTCTATCCAGCGAAGGTTGATAATGTGCTTGCGATTGGCGCGGAAGAAAACGCGATCATCAAGACGCTCTTCTAATGCGTTGAGCGATTTTAAAATAAGAGGTTTATTATTTGCGAAGAAAACTTTGGCATAGTTACCAACACTTTCGAAAAGACGGATTTCACTTAGTTTCACAAACCAGCAACGTTCACCATCTTTTACAAAAACCTGGTCGTTCTCTGTAAGCGGTCCGCGATTGATCATGCCATTAACACCCGCCCGTTCTTTACTTAATTCAAATTGTAATTTTTGAACAGCATCGCTCAAACGCTTTGGTTCTATGGGTTTCAGCAAATAATCGAGTGCATTTACTTCAAATGCTTTTAGTGCGTATTCATCATAAGCTGTTGTAAAAATTACGTGAGGCGCTTTATCCAGTTCACCAAGAAGATCAAATCCCGTTTTGCCAGGCATTTGAATATCGAGAAAAATAAGATCAGGATTTTGCGTTTCAATTTTTTCAACGCCTTCATCAACGTTGGCTGCTTCATCAACCACTTCAATGTCGGAAAATTCCTGCAGCAGTTTTTTTAATTCAGTTCTTGCGAGACGCTCGTCATCAATGATAATTGCTTTGATGGGCATAATTATTTTCTTTTATAAAATTGTAACAGGCATTACAACTTTTGCTTCTACCATGTTGCCATTTACATTTCGAATTGCAAAATCTGCTTTGCCGCCATATAATAATTTCAAACGATTTTGTGTGCTTACAATTCCAAAACCTTCCGTATTATTTTCTGATTCAAGTGTTCCTGTATTTTGAACAATCAATTCATGATGATTGTCTTTAAAGTCGGAAATAATTTTGATCTTTCCTCCGCTTATCTGCCTGCTTATTCCATGTTTAATTGCATTTTCAACAAGCGTTTGCAACATCATTGGCGGCACATGCTGATCAAGTGTATCTTCATCAATATCGTATTCAACTTTAAGCCTGTCTTCAAATCTTATATGTTCGAGTTCTAAATAATCTTTTACGATGTTAAGTTCCCGTTCAAGCGGCGCTGTTTCCAGTTTCTCCGATTGCATACTGCTGCGCAAAATATTGCTGAGTTCTGTAATAGCTGTTCTTGCTCTCTCAGGATTTTCATCAACCAATGCTCTTATGCTGTTTAATGCGTTGAAAATAAAATGAGGATTTATGTGGGATTTTATTGTTTTCAGTTCAAGTTCTTTTACCAAACTCTCAAGACGTACTTTATCAAGTTTTTCTTTTCGGGTTTTTTCAACATAGTGGTAAGTAAAATAAATGAAGTTCCAGATCAGCAAAAATAAAAAATAACCGAAGGATGCCCGCATTACTTTATTCCAGAAAGTGTATTCTTTCCACATGTCTGATTCAAGATTAAATACTTCATCAGCCCGCATTATAACAATTGAAAAAGTTATGGCAAAAACCAAAGTAGTTAAAAACATAGAAATGATCTGCCTGCGCAGATCAAGATTTACAAGATTAGCTTTTCTGATAAGAATGCGCATCAAATGAGTAATTACAACACCAACAAAAGCATCTAACAAGACTGAAGAAAAAAAGTGAGGACTTGGTTTTGTGCGAATGGTAAAATAAAAAAAGGTATTGATTAAAACATAACTGCTCCAACCACCAATCTGGCACCACCAATATGCTGACAATTTTTTCATGAATATGATTTAACCTGTTGCAAACGATCGTTTCAAATTTTTAACTGCGCATTTTAAGGTTCAATGGGCAAAGATAAATTAAGCAATATGCAAATGGACGTATCATTTTATTAAAGGCAAATTAGAGGGTGTGTTTGGTAACTAATTTTATTTAAAATTAAAAACATTTGCGTTAATGTTTGTGTGTTGCATATTAGGAAAAAATTACAGATTGCCTCAAAATTGTACTTTTACATTTAAAATAATTATCTGAATGGAAATTCTGGCGGGACCTTTATTGAGCACTATCAATTCTCCTGATGATTTAAAAACACTTTCCCGTGATCAATTGCACCAGCTTTGTGATGAACTTCGTCAATATATTATTGATGTTGTAAGCGTGCATGGTGGACATTTTGGAGCAAGTCTTGGCGTGATTGAATTAACAGTCGCACTTCATTATATTTATAATACTCCTTACGATCAATTAGTGTGGGATGTTGGTCACCAGGCTTATGGTCATAAAATTTTGACAGGCAGAAGAAATTCTTTTGTTACCAACAGGAAATATAAAGGCATCAGCGGTTTTCCAAAACGAAGTGAAAGTGAATATGACACTTTTGGAGTTGGACATTCCTCAACATCAATTTCCGCCGCGCTGGGTATGGCTATCGCAGCAAAATTGAAAGGTGAGAATCGCAAATCTATTGCGGTGATTGGTGATGGCGCAATGACCGCAGGACTTGCTTTCGAAGCATTGAATCATGCAGGCGTTTCGGATGCTGATATGCTTGTTATTCTCAATGATAATTGCATGAGCATTGATCCCAATGTTGGTGCATTGAAAGAATATCTTACAGATATTACCACATCTCATGCTTACAATAAATTGCGTGATGATCTTTGGAAAATGCTTGGCAAACTTCCCGTGGGGAAGAAATTTAGCCGTGATATAGCAAGCAAGATGGAGGCAAGTTTGAAAGGCATGGTAAGCAAAAGCAGTAATTTATTTGAAGCATTGAACTTACGTTATTTTGGTCCTATCGATGGACACAACATAACTAAACTTGTAGATACATTAGAAGACCTTCGCAATATTCCCGGGCCAAAGCTTTTGCATATCATCACTGTAAAAGGAAAAGGTTATACGCTTGCAGAAAAAGATCAAACAAAATGGCATGCGCCGGGTTTGTTTGATAAAGTAACGGGAGAAATTTATAAAAAGAAATTTGATGCGCCTCAACCTCCGAAATACCAGGATGTATTTGGACACACTATAATTGAACTTGCGGAGAAGAATGAAAAAATTATAGGCATCACTCCTGCAATGCCAAGTGGTTCTTCATTAAAATTTATGATGGAGAAAATGCCGCAGCGAGCACTGGATGTTGGCATTTGTGAACAACATGCAGTTACACTAAGTGCAGGACTTGCAACGCAGGGAATGAAAGTTTTCTGTAACATTTATTCTTCTTTTATGCAACGTGCATACGATCAGGCGGTGCATGACGTTGCCATTCAAAAATTGCCTGTGATCTTTTGCTTGGACAGAGCAGGACTTGTTGGAGAAGACGGACCTACACATCATGGCGCTTATGATATTGCATATTTCCGCTGCATTCCAAACATGATCGTTAGCGCACCGATGAATGAACAACAGTTGCGCAACTTAATGTACACTGCACAACTTGATTCAATAAAAAATCCTTTTGTCATTCGTTATCCGCGTGGCGAAGGTGTGATGCCTGAATGGAAAACTCCATTGGAAGAAATTCCAATTGGCAAGGGAAGAAAAATAAAAGACGGAAAAGATGTCGCGATTCTTACGTTTGGTCATCCGGGAAATTTTGCAACTGCTGCAATTCGCCAGTTAAGAACAGAAGGGATCGATCCTGCTCATTATGATATGCGATTTGCAAAACCGCTTGATGAAATGTTGCTGCATGAAGTGTTTGCAAAATATACGAAGATCGTAACTGTTGAAGACGGAACGATTGTTGGTGGTTTTGGAAGTGCAATTCTTGAGTTCATGAATCAGCACAAGTATGTTGCAGAAGTAAAACTGCTTGGTATTCCGGATAGAATTGTTGAACATGGCACACCAAAAGAATTGCACCGGGAATGTGGTTATGATGCAGAAGGAATTGCTACTTCGGTTCGTGAATTAATGAAAGAAAAAGTGCAAAGCGACATAACAATTGCAGGATAAATTTTTTTTATAACGATTAAAAACATCAATGCTTCAACCGTTGATGTTTTTTATTTTTATGAGGTCGGCTATTGTTCTTTGTGGTATCTCTGTTGCGTCGCACTCTTGTACTGTAGTTATTTGAATCATCAAAGAGATTCTTATTTGTTAAACATTTCTGCAGCACATAAATATTTCCAGTCATAGTCATCAGGATCATTTGCAGCAGCAGGCTTTATTGGTGCATCAAGAATATTTTGTCGCAATACTTTTTTCTCCACTAATTTTTTTCTTGCTTCCACTACCATCTCTTGCATACGTTTGGTTTGCATCCATTCTTTTTGAGGAGGTTCAAATCCAACTTTTCCTTTGCGCCAGATTATTTCCTGAGGTAAACTTTCTTCCATGCTTTTTCGCAGTATCCATTTTGTAAAACCATCTCTTATTTTATATGATGCAGGCAATGAAAAAATAAATTCGACCAGCTCATGAAGAAGAAAAGGTAGTCGCACTTCTCTTGAATGCGCCATGCTGTTTCGGTCAGCATAACGCAACAATTCCTGCAAGCCAAAATTGAAAGTGTTATAATAGAGAATGTCTTCCAATTGCTTCACAACGGGTTTGTGTAATACATCTTCATTGTGGTAGTGAGCAAAAAATTCTTGGTCGATAAATTCATTTTGTTTTTGTTGTTTGATTGCTTTTTGCTGCAATGCGTGTGCGGCTTTATCAGGAAACAATGCAGCCGCATAATTGCGCCATCCCCATTCATCGAGCAGTTCATTTTGTTGCAACAATTTTCTTTCTTTGAAATATAATGAGGAATCTTTTAAAAAGATTTGTTGTAAATACCAATGCGAATATTTTTTATACCCTCCTAAAATTTCGTCTGCACCTTGTCCATCGAGCAAAACTGTGATATTATTTTCTTTAGCAAGTTTGTACACCAAAAATTGTGTAAGCACACTGCTGCTTGAAAATGGCTCTTCCTGGTGATACATGAGTTGCTGAAAATATTTTATGCAGTTATCAGCAGTTGGTTCAACAATGTGTTGATCGATGTTGAAATGTTGTGCGATTTTTTTACTGTATTCCAATTCATCTTTTTCAAAGCCGGGAAATGATGCGGTAAAACCCATGTTCTTCCATTGCTGTGAAATATTTTTTGACCAATGAATTGCAGCAACGACAGAAGAGCTGTCAATGCCACCGCTTAAACTTGTGCCGATGCTTACATCGCTTCGTAATCTTCTTGCTACTGATGTAAAAAAAAGTTCTGTAAATTTTTCGATAGCATTTGTCTCTGATACATCAATAGCATTTGAAACATTCGGATGATACCATTTATGCATTTGCACTCTTCCTTCTTTTGGTGTTACCACTAAATAATGTCCTTGAGGAAGAGAAAGAATATTGCTGTAAAAAGTTTCTGTTTTTTTCTGCGGATTTTGAACAAAACCAAGCGTGAGATAATTGAGCATCATCGTTCCGTTCAATTGTTTGGGCACACCAACTGCCCACAACGCTTTCATTTCACTTGCGAAAACAAATTGTTCAAACTTTCCCCGGTACAAATAATCAGCATGATAAAACAAAGGCTTCTCACCAAAACGGTCACGTGCAATCAAGAGTTGTTGCGATTGATTGCTCCACAATGCAAAGGCAAACATGCCATCAAATTTGTTGAGGCAATCAACTCCCCAATGATCGTAAGCAGCAGGAATTACTTCTGTATCGGATTGCGTAGAAAAGCAGTAACCCTTTTTTTGCAACTCATCTTTTAGTTCAATGTAATTGTAAATCTCGCCGTTGAAGATAATTGTGTAATGCAGGTAGTGTAAAGGTTGTGCGGCTCTTTCAGTCAAATCAATAATGCAAAGGCGGCGATGCCCGAAACCAATTTGTTGTTGTTCATCGATCCAAAATCCTTCTCCATCCGGACCACGATGTTGCAGCACATCAGCCATTTGCTGCAAACGTTGCTGCTGCACCAATGAACTGTTCGGAGAAATTATTCCTGCAATGCCACACATGATTCGAAAATAATCATTTCAATTTTATTCACTTTTCTTCTGATAATTCTTTTATGCAATTCTGTTTCTTTGCGTTCTCTGCGCTGCTTCGTGCTCTTGGCGTCGCTAATAAGGACACAGAGATCGCTGAGAAGCGTAAAGGACGTAAGTTGTTATCAATAAAAATAAAATGCTTTTTATTCAACTAATAAATGTGCGTTTATTCATTTACAAATTTTTTTTGGTGTAACAATTTTTCGTAATTATTTTCGCGGCCACAATGAAACAAATGAAACATACAAAGTGCACAAAGAAGATTTTCTCCCAAGAGGAAGCCGCTTAACACTTGTATGTTGAATGATATAACTGAAAGCCTTCCTCGAAACAGGAGGGCTTTTTGATTTAAGTGCCGAAGTCTTTGTTGCAGTACAAGAGTGCGACGCAACAGGCGATGATAGTAACAATGCAGTTCGGCTCATAAAAATTTTAAAAAATAAACAACAAATAAAAACTCAAAAAAATGAAAGTAGCAGTGGTAGGAGCTACAGGTTTGGTTGGCTCAAAAATGTTACAGGTACTCGCTGAAAGAAATTTTCCGGTGACAGAATTAATTCCGGTTGCAAGTGAACGATCTGTTGGAAAGGAAGTGGAATTCAAGGGCAGGAAGTACAAAGTAGTGAGCATGACCGACGCCATTGCAGCCAAACCTGCCGTTGCTATTTTCTCTGCGGGCGGAGGAACTTCATTGGAATGGGCGCCAAAATTTGCAGAAGCAGGAATTACGGTGATCGACAATTCGAGTGCATGGAGAATGGATACAACTAAAAAATTAGTTGTGCCAGAACTGAATGCAGATGCATTAACTGCGGAAGATAAAATTATTGCAAACCCGAATTGCTCTACCATTCAAATGGTGGTTGCGTTGAACCCGTTGCATAAAAAATATACGATCAAAAGAATTGTGGTGAGCACTTATCAAAGTGTAACAGGAACGGGAAAGAAAGCTGTTGATCAATTGTTCAATGAAAGAAATGAGGTTGAAGGCGAAATGGCATACAAATACAAAATTGATCTGAATGCGATTCCGCAAATTGATGTGTTTCTCGACAACGGTTATACGAAAGAAGAAATGAAGATGGTGAATGAAACGAGGAAGATCATGCGTGATGATTCGATTCGTGTGACTGCAACTACTGTGCGCATTCCTGTAATGGGCGGTCATAGTGAAAGTGTGAATGTTGAATTTGAAAATGATTTTGATTTGAATGAAGTAAGGCAATTACTAAGTGAAGCACCCGGAGTTGTTTTGCAGGATGATCCTTCAACGCAACAATATCCGATGCCGCTTTGCGCTCATGAACGTGATGAAGTTTTTGTTGGAAGATTGCGCAGGGATGAAACTCAACCAAATACTTTAAACATGTGGATTGTTAGTGATAATCTTCGCAAAGGAGCTGCAACAAACGCGATTCAAATTGCGGAATATTTAAACAGCAAAAGTATGTTGTAAAAATATTTTTGTGAGGTGAATAAAGCCGGTAATGTTTGTCATCGGCTTTTGTTTATATACCTGCATCTGTAATTTCATGACGTTAGCTTCTTAATAAAACTTTTTCACCTTTCAGAATTCTTTCTATGGTTATTTATTGCTTGTCATAAAACTCAGTTAGTTTAAAGGTTATAACAAATCCTAAATTTTATCAATATATTTTTCAAACCTCTCATTCCAATATTTTTGCCTCATCAAAATAAATAACGATTGCATCTATCAATACCAAAGGAATTACTCGATTCATTAGAACACGTGAAAGGCTTTGACAGAAAGACTTTCGAAGCTGTGCATGAAAGTGAAGAGCAAGTCGTTTCTGTACGATTAAACCCTGAAAAAGAATTCAACATGCAATTTTCAACACTCAATATTCAATCATCAATTCCCTGGTGTCCTTATGGAAAATATTTAAGCGAACGTCCTTCTTTTACACTCGATCCTTTGTTGCATGCAGGTGCATATTATGTGCAGGAAGCAAGCAGCATGTTTTTATGGAAGGTGCTTGAACAAACTGTTGGTAAAAATACTTCGGGTTTAAAAGTACTTGATCTGTGCGGCGCTCCGGGTGGCAAGAGTACTTTGCTTGCGTCTTATTTTAAAGATGGATTGATCGTTTCAAATGAAGTGATAAAATCCAGAGCAGCTATTCTTGTTGAGAATATAACGAAATGGGGAAGTGAAAATGTTGTGATAACAAATAATGATCCGAAAGATTTTACAACACTGCAAAACTATTTTGATGTGATTGTTGTAGATGCTCCATGCAGTGGCAGCGGATTATTCAGAAAAAATCCTGAAGCTATTGAAGAGTGGAGTGAAGAAAATGTAATACTCTGTAGTCACCGCCAGCAAAGGATTTTAGCCGATGTATTTCCTTCATTGAAAAAGAATGGAATACTTATTTATTCTACCTGTTCTTATTCACAGGAAGAAGATGAAGATATTGTTGATTGGATGGTGGAAAAATTTTCAATGGACAATTTGCAGTTGACAACTGAAAATGAATGGAAAATACTTGAAACGCAAAGTGAAAAACGAAAAGTTTTTGGTTACCGTTTCTTTCCTGATAAAGTAAATGGTGAAGGATTTTTTATTGCAGCATTCAAAAAAAATGAAGGAGAAGAAATTGCTTATCGCATTCCGCAATTAACAAGTGCCTCAAAGCAGGAAATAATTATTGCGAAAAATTGGATTAAGGAAAATAAAAATTTGTTTTTCTTTAAACAATATGAAAACATTATTGCAATTCCTTTGCAGTGGAAACAAGATGTAGCATTGTTTCAACAAAATTTGTATTTAAGAAAAGCCGGTGTAACCTCCGGGAGTTTAAAAGGAAAAGATCTTATTCCTGATCATGAGTTGGCAATGAGTTTACTATTGAATGAAAACACTTCATCATTGAATTTAAATTATGAACAAGCCGTTCAATATTTAAAGAAGAAAGATGTCGCTGTTGCAGATGCTCAAAAAGGCTGGAATATTGTAAAATATTGCGATGTAAATCTTGGTTGGATAAAAATTTTGCAAAATAGGGCAAATAACTACTATCCCACAAATTGGAGAATTCTAAAAGATTAATTTTGTACATCAAAAAAAGTTTGCGATGAAAAATATCCTGCTTCTTTTTTTATTAAATATTTTTTTCTGTACCTCGCAGGCAAACGCCCAGGAAATAAAATACACTACACATACAATTACAAAAGGAGAAACACTTTCTCAACTTGCACAGAAGTATCATACCTCCGTTGGCGATATTATGCGGTTAAACAACATGAATTCTAAAAGTCAATTGAAAATCGGAGAAAAAATAAAGATACCTTCATCGTCTTCAACCACGCAAAGGACAACTGAACCGAAAGCTTCTTCCAAAACAAACACAACGTCACCAGATACTACCATTGCAATACATTATGTTTGGAACGATGAAACATTGTATAGCATCAGTAAGAAATTCGGTGTTACAGTAGAGCAGTTAAAAGAGTGGAATAATCTGCCTGATGAAAACATTCACTTCGGTCAGCAACTTGCGGTAAGACCTGAAGGGGTAAAGTTATTAGCTATCGGAAATGAAAAAACAAACGCAGTTACAACCAATACAACAAGCGCACCTGTGGCTACCTCAAATGTTAATCCGGATTCATCAAACAATATTTTGCAACCGGATAGTTCAAACAAAAACGCTTCCGCCGATAGCAGCAACAGCTATTTTGCAAAAGAATTTTCTTCAGACAATAAAAACTTGAAAAGCGTTGTGGGTTACGGAACAATTTTCAAAAGCACAAACGGATGGCAAGATAAAAAATATTATATCCTCATGAATGGGGCTCAGCCCGGAACTATTGTAAAAGTTTCGACACCTGATGGCAACAGCATTTATGCAAAAGTATTATGGGCATTAGACACAACATCAGGTCATCACTTAAATTTCAGTATTAACGATGCCGCAGCTTCTGCACTTGCTGTAAATGAACAGACATTTAGTTTAAGAGTTGAGTATCACGAATAAAAAATTTTAAAATGAAAAACCTGATTCTTTTTATTTCTCTTGTAGTTTTTTCCTTTAAGGTATTTGCGCAAAAGCAGGATGTTGATCCAAACACTTTTCAGCAACATTTAAATGATGGCAATGCGCAGATACTTGATGTGCGCACTTCTGATGAATATCAGGCAGGACATATAAAAAATGCAATGCTGGCGAACTGGATAGATAAAGATGAGTTTACAGAACGTGTAAAATATCTTGATAAAAATAAACCGGTGCTTGTGTATTGTGCATCAGGTGGCCGCAGTAGCCAGGCTGCGAATTGGCTTGCTGGCAACGGATTCACAAAAGTTGAAAATTTGAAAGGCGGTTTTAATGAGTGGAAATCAGAGAAAAAACCTTTTGATGCGCCAACAACTGTTATTCAGTTAACCATTGATCAATATTATGCATCATTAAAGACCAACAATCCTGTGCTTGTTGATTTTGGTGCGGAGTGGTGTCCGCCGTGCAGAAAAATGCAGCCTGTACTTGATGCGTTGCAAAATGAAATGAAAGACAAGTTTAAAATTGTAAAAGTTGATGGAGGAATCAACACAGCAGTGATGCAGCAATTGGATGTGTCAACATTGCCGACTTTTATAGTTTATAAAAATGGTAAAGAAGTGTGGCGCAAGCAAGGCATTGTAGAAAAAAATGAATTGAAAAAACAATTGAGTAATTAATTTCGTGAATCGCAATCGTGAAGGGCGAGTGTTAAGAGTGGACGAGCGTTACTCAAATCGTAAATCTGAAATTGTTTTTACATTCGCCAGCCTCTTAAAAAATCTTCCACATTTATTCTCTTTTTTCCTTCAAGCTGTATATCCGTTACATGAATGAAACCGTCACTGCATGCGAATTTTAAAAATGTTTTTCCATCTGTGTGCACACTTCCGTTATCAAATGCATTTACTTCGAACTCTTTTTTTGCATGATATATTTTTAAAATTTTATTGTTGAGATAAGTGAAGGCAGCAGGATAAGGTGAAAGCCCGCGGATCAAATTATAAATTTCATCAACAGTTTTGCTCCAATCTATTTTGCATGTTTCTGTAAAAATTTTTGGGGCATGATGCAAGATTTCAAATTTTGGATTTGCGCTTTCAGATTGACTTATTTCTTTAACCATTCCATCCATTAATCCTTTTATTGTTTTTACCAAAAGTTCTGCACCGATTATTTTCATCCTGTCATGCAACTCACCTGCAGTTTCATCATCACCGATTTTTATTTTCTCCTGTAACAAAATATTTCCGGTATCAATTTCATGCTGCAGTTTAAAAGTTGTTACGCCGGTTTCCTTTTCTCCGTTAATGATCGTCCAATTGATAGGCGCTGCTCCACGATACTGCGGCAGCAAGGATGCATGCACATTGATGGTTCCCAGCGGCGGCATATTCCAAACAACTTCGGGCAACATGCGAAACGCAACCACT